>ENA-OSIY01000209-OSIY01000209.1-marine-metagenome-genome-assembly--contig:-NODE-209-length-33941-cov-10.302179_pt1 | contig 33941 bp, 53 predicted proteins | sample MGYA00237884_ERZ534233 | MGnify/ENA primary metagenome ERZ534233 (study PRJEB26412, sample SAMN06343840) | marine metagenome | isolation source: estuarine water | place: USA: Columbia River Estuary... | reverse complement strand
AATGATACGGCGACCACCGAGATCTACACCTCTCTATTCGTCGGCAGCGTCAGATGTGTATAAGAGACAGAACTAAAGACGAACTTAGTGTTGTAGCATTATTACTATGGGGTAGAATGGTTAAGTATGAGGAGGAAGAAGATTATAGGATCTGTTCAATAATAAAGGAAAAGATGGGTATGGTGAATGTTAAAGGGAAAAAACTATTAAAGGTATAATCTATACCAATCGTTGTGGTGGAGTAAGTGTAGTTCTTGTCCACTTATGACCATACATTTCATAAACCTCTATATTATCATCACAATATTCTCTCATTAAGGGGGAAGTATATCTCCAAGGATATTCTAATGTAGTTTCATTAAATATATTAACCTGTGAGGTCGTACTAAAGATATAATCAGGATCGGTGGGATCTTCATGTAACCACTTACCAATTATATGACCTTTCTGTTCTATAAGGGAAAAGTAAGGGGAATATACATTTGTTAGTACACCTGACATATTAGGACTCATATACTCAATGAATAAGTCTACGGGCATTTGTAATTTATAATCGTTTATTAATTTATAAAGACACCACTTATCAACGATATAAGAGTGTGCACCTATACCTATGTGGGATTTTGGTATTTGAAATAAATCATCAAGTGGATCACCTACAATTTGGGGGGAAGTCCTACCAATCCAAAATATGTCACAATACCTTTTATGTAGTCTCTCTATGAGTAATTTATATGTACCATCATATATGTAATCAATAAGATTATCATTTGGACGAGCATCATCCTCAAGTATGAGAAATTTTCTACCATGTCCTGAATTTGCAATCTCCCATATATTTTTATGTGCAAGTCCAATACCTATCATATTCTCCGTAAGACCCGGCTGACTACCCTTACCTTGTTGAAGATCGTGCCATTCACCCTTCATCTCACCACTTTTAAGTAGTTTACCTATATCAAAGTGTCCTTTCTTATAATTTACTGAATCAATAAATTCATAATTAAAACCATCGAAGTATTTCCAATCATCAATAAAGGATTGTCTTCTCTTAATATTATCAGGATCACTGATAACGAATATTCTGTCACATCCAAAGTTGTGTAAATCTATCTTTTTGTGTACGTACATAGTCATAAATATAGTACGTATAAAAGTTTTTAGGTGGGGTTTATGGTTAAATAATAATTTCGTAATATTTATATAGAAACATAACACAAGATGAAGAAAATAAAACTTACAGAATCACAGGTGGCAAAACTTTTAAACGAGAGTCCCTATAAAAAAATTAAGGCGTATAGCCGTACTAAACTATTGTCTGGTAAAGGGACATTAGGGTCGAATGATTTAAATAACATATGTGATGTTCTATATGATGCAATTGACGGAATGGGAACAACTTTACCTGATATACAGAATTCATTTAATAGATGTAAGAACTTACATGATGTTATAAATGTATTTTCTCGTTTTAGAAGACGTAAGGGTGAAGACCTAATGGAATGGTTAGATGGTGATATCAATTTTGATACGGAATGGGATAAATACGTATTGAGACCAATTGCCAATGCGGCTAGTGTGTCAAGACAAGAAGGACACTTCAGTGCACCTAAAGAGGATGCTACAAGTACATTAGAACAATCAATTATAAAAACGTTCCCATGTATAAAAGATACACCTGGATATAAATTTCAAAGAGACTCAGGTACAGACGGAATTAAATTCGGATCTGATGAGGGTAACTTCGGTCTTAAAACAGATGGTACATTGTATTATTATAACAAATCACAGAGTAAGTATGTTGCGTTTGAAAAGAAAACACAATGTGTTGGAGTAAAATATTCTTCACTTGGTGAAGAGATAAGTGAAGCGGATACAGGTATAAACCTGAATCCTGACGGACTTAGTTTCTCAGCACCTGATACACCTGGTGAAAAGGCGGTGGAACCAACTACTAATACGGCAACTAAATCGGTGGAACCAACAACTACAGGAGATACAGAAACTAAAACGGTAGAACCTACTACAGGTGGATCCGTAAAAGATTTCCAACAGAAGTTGAAAGATGCAGGTTTTGCATCAGTTGGTAGTGTGGATGGAAGATTAGGACCTAAGACAGCGAAAGCGGCTATGGAGTTCATTAAATCAAAAGGTTTATTATCTGAAACTGATGAAATTTCATTAAACGAAGAAATAAGTCAAAACTTTAAGAGATTTCTATAATGAAGAAAATTAAACTTACAGAAGAACAATTAAATAGACTTGTAGAAACCACTACTGTCTTTAAGGACGAACATAAGATGAAAGATGCTGTTGATTCGGAATTAAAAGAAGATAGTAAGAAGTGTGAATGTGAGTGTAACAAAGACGGTGAAGAGTGTAAGTGTCCTCCTGAATGTGAGAAGTGTGATTGTAATAAGGAAGAAGAAACTAAAGAGGATTGGAATCCTAACGCATCTGTAGCTACACAACCTGGTGGATTAATGCAAGGAACACACTTTCCTAAATGGATACAGGAAAATAAAAATAACTTTAAAAGATTAATTAAATAATTATGGCAGATCAAACATCATCAAGAGCGGAAACAAATCAGGTTAGAAGTAATTTAGTTTACATTAACAGTTTAATAGATGCTGAATCAGCTAAAGGTGGAGAATTTATTGTAGTAGGTCCACAATACTTAACAGACCCAATGATTAATACATTAATTAGTGCTAAAGGTTACAATGTAACTACAAAACAGGATTCAATGGGGTCTTATAAAGAATACAAAATATCGTGGTAATGAAAAAAATAACTTTAACAGAAGAACAATACAGTAGATTATTTGAACCTAAAGTGGTTTCAGAACAAAATGAATCAACGTGGGTATCTATGGATGATGATGAGAAGAGAGAATATCTTCAGACATTCACATCTGATGGGGATAAAATCGAACAGATGTTACGAAGTCCTGAGGATCCTACGAAAGAGTTCGAAGGAATGAGTGATGATGGAGCAATCGGTGACATATCCGTTGAACGGTCAACTGCAGAAATATTAGACGATATGGATGGAGATATAGAAGAATTAAAAAGATCTATTTCAGTAATCAAATCACGTATGTAAAAATAAGGGACTTAATTGTCCCTTTTTTTATGCAATAAAAAACACAATAGTAATATGGAAAGTATTATAGTATCGGGGTTAATATTAGGTTCAGTAGTTTACTTAGTATACCATATGTTAAATAGACATAAGAAATGCGGGTGTGGAACCTGTGTATGTTCAGGTCAGTTTAGAAGATGATCTATAAAGTAAAAATAACCTACTTCAACGATGAGTCCTCTATAGAGGAGTTTGATACATCAGATATCAAATGGACTATGGAAGAATTCCAAAGAAACAGAAAACCTTTTCAATGGATAATCATTTAAGTGACAGCTCTACCCTTCATCTGTTCCCAATCCCTTACAGTACGTACTTCATCATTAGTCGTCTCCGCTGAACTCAACACAAAGTTATTTGTTCCGAGTTGGTAAGTGAGTCTAATTATTGCCGATAAGTCCTTAGGGAAACAATGACCCCCAAATCCAAAGTCTCCATCATGTCCAGGTACTGACCAATGAGATTGACCTAATCTCTGATCTATAGTGGCATATTCTACTACCTTGTCATAATCAATCTCCAACTTATTACATAACTCGTACATTTCGTTTGCAAAGGAGACCTTTACAGCGAGGAACGTGTTCGTTAGGTACTTGACCATCTCGGCATGTGTAGAACTCGTTTTAATGATCCGTGAGTTAGGGAACACTTTAGAGAAGATCTGTTTTAGGTCAGTAGTATATGGTCGGTTACCACCGAGAATTATTCTGTCTTGGTTATCATAGTCTTTTACTGCATTCCTCTCTGTTAGAAACTCAGGATTAAAGACTATATTAAGAAACTCATATTTTAGGTTTAGTTTTTCTGTGGTCCCACATATAACTGTAGATTTTAAGACGATAGTCTTAGGTGAATCAGTTATTTGATTGACCTCCTCTAAAACCTCTTCTATAATGTCAGTATTACAACTCCCATCAGTATTCATAGGAGTTGGTAGACAGACAAAGATATAATTAGAGTTTAATACTAAGTCTCTTAAAGTTGAGTTGTGATCCGATTTATATTTATCGTACGTTAGTACGTCATAATGGTTCTTAAATTTTTGGTATACTGCATTTCCGACAAAACCTTGTCCTATTACTCCTATCATACGTAATTTCTTGTTTGTAAATATTCTTTTAAGTTTATTGTTGTGTAGTCGTCCCCTACCACTCTGTGTAGTTTTGAGGAGTCTAATCCGTAACGTCTATCGTGTCCTAATCTATCAGGTACATTATTGAACTGTACGGGTTTTTTTAATATATCTCCTATCATACGTAATATTGATTTGTTTGTATAACGATCCCCCGATCCGATATTCCATATACCGTACTCTTCCTTCATTAGTTTGAGTATCATTTTCACGTTATCTTCCACCCAAATCCATTCTCTCACCTGACATCCGTCTCCGTAGATTGGTACGGGGATTTCTTGGTAGATACATTCCATTACCGTAGGTAAGAATTTCTCTAAGTGTTGATGGTCCCCATAATTGTTACAGGTCCTTGTAATAAGGTATGGAATACCATACGTCTTATTTGCTGAGATTATTATCTGATCCGCCGAGGATTTTGAGGCGGAATAATAAGACGATGGTTTGCATACGTCCCCCTCTTTAGAAAAATGGTTTAATCCATAGTGACTCTCCGTTAAGTCTCCATAAACCTCGTCCGTTGATATTTGTACGAACTTCTTCAGTTTAGTCATCCTACGTGCAACTTCTATTAAATTATACGTACCTAATATATTTGTTTGTATAAATGGTGTACCATCCTCTATAGAATTATCTACGTGTGACTCCGCCGCAAAGTTTACAATGTAATCTACATCCCCTATATCTTCGTAAGTAATGTCACATATGTCCCGCCGAACGATTCTGACCCCTTCGGGGAGTCTTTCAGGGTTGGATGCGTAAGTCATTTTATCTACCACGATAATCTCATGGTTCGTCTTGTTTGTTTGGTTACGTCGGTATAATAAGTTTACAAATGAAGTACCTATAAACCCCGCACCACCTGTGACGAGTATTTTCATTAAATTTAAAAAATTACATTGTAGACTATAAAACATACATAACCACCGAATATGGTAGTTAATATTATGTTCTCTAGTTTTATCTTATTCTTCATGGGACAATTTATTATCTACATTTATACTTAATATACGTATTATATTTATGAAAGTCCACCCCGACCTAAAAAAAACCTCTCTCGACCCCTTCGGGGAGTGAATTTGTATATATTTATAATAAACCTTTATAAGTGATGAAAAAAAAGACCCTATTAGAAGACCTTAAAAGAATCCACACCCTAACTTATGGTGGTCAGAAGACAGATATGATTGTTGAGGGATTATTTGATGGTGATGACACGAAAGCGGATGAGGTTTCCGACGATGTTAGTGCATTCATGGACAATCTAAAACAAAGTTCTATTAGTGGGTTATCCCAAGAAGAGAAAGGTGATATGGAATACAAGAAAACTGTTGAATCCATGCAAATATCACTAGTATTGTTAGGTTATGAGTTACCTGTACATGGTATAGACGGTTTATTTGGTCCTGAAACTGCAAGTGCGGTAAAACAATTCATGAATGATAATCAAATAGAGGTTAGTAGTGAGGAAATGTTAATGGTTACCCCCGAAGTAATGGATTTATTAACTAAAAAAATACAAGAAAAGGGTATTAGTAGTGAAGATCTTAAAAAACACGTAAATAAACCGTTAAAACACGATGGTTCCTTAGGTGAAAAGACTGATGGTATAACAATTGCCACTTATTTAATGAAAAAGAAGTATTCTAAAGCGCAATCCGCAGGAATTGCCGGTAATTTGTACGTGGAATCGGGTTATAAAACTGGTGCCATAGGAGATAACGGTACTTCTTATGGTTTAGCTCAATGGCACAAGACAAGATGGGAACGTTTGAATGAATTTTGTGAATCCGAAGGGTTAGATCCGTCAGAAGCGGAGTCTCAACTGATATATTTGGATTGGGAACTACGTACACGTGAAAAAAGAGCGTATAAAGAGTTAATGAAGACCGATACTCCTTATGATTCGGCATTTGCATTTGCAAAGTACTTTGAAAGACCACGTAGAATAAATCCTAAGAGAATGTCTAAGGCAGAAGAGATTTATAACCGTTTACCGTAATATGAGGGTAATTATAACCGAAAATCAACTAAAAAACATCATTTTAGAGAAAAAAAAGACTAAAAAAGAGGAAAAAGAGGACAAATTTGACCGTATTTCCTTCTATTTGGACTTTTATAAGAACTTAACACCCGATGAATTTGACATATGTAAGAAGGGTGATGAGATTATCATAACAATACCGCATAAAAAAGAGGACTAATGTCCTCTTGATTATAAAGAATAACTTTTTTCAGTTATTCCTTTGATTTAGGTTTCCTACCTTTTCTTGATTTACCTTTTACGGCATCGATCACATCCCCTGTTTGATTAGTTAAGTTTTTAGCTGCGTCGGCAACATCACCTAATTCTTCTTTTACCCGTTTAGCTCTACGCTTAACTTCTTTAACAGTGTCTTTCACATCTTCGACTTTGTCTTCGACAACGTCAGGGATATAGTCATTGTCTTCATCCTTGATCTTACCTTTCTTGATAAGGATAACTACTACTCCCGCTCCAATTGCTAATAGCAATAAAATAATTAAAAGTGTTTTCATAAACTTGATTTTAGTAAAAAGTACGAACAAATTTATAAAATGTCAAGTATTAATGAAAAATACCGACTAATATTAGATAAACTATGTAATTGTATATGTTATTTCAGTATACTTATTAATATGAGACACATTCTAATATTAATATCATTCGCGCTACTAACGACAAGTTGCGGGACTTTAAAAGTATCAACATTGAACTACGACCCAATCTACGATTCAAATGGAAATGAGATAGAGGTTACGGTAATTAAATCACAAGGTCAGTTTGATAGATTACTTAGAACAGATTTTACATTCAGATATAATTACGCACAGTACGCACTAAGTCAACCCCGATCATTTGATTGGAACAACAGGGTGTTAGGTTATAGAAATAACTTTTACAACCCATATGGTTTTAATATGTGGGGTACTTCTTATTGGAATAGAGATCAAATGTGGAATGACTGGGTATGGGGTTATACTGGTTGGAATTCTTGGGGTTCACCACATAGATGGTCACCATTCGGATACGATAGATGGGGATATAATATACATTATGGTTGGAATAACCATGGATGGGGATACAACGGATACTACGGTAATGGTTGGAATAACTATTATGGTAATGGATGGAATAACTATTATGGTCAAAATAATTGGTACGGAAGACGAGGTAGAAACAATGTATCATACATCAATGGACGAAGAGGTAGTACTATGAGTATACGAGATAGAATAGGGCAATCATCAATGATTCAGTCAACTAAACCGAGAACCATTAAGAATAATAATGATGTGGTTATTAATAAGGAAATAATTAAACTTAGGAGAAATAACCCTAACATTAGAATTATAAACAACCCATCGAATAATAATATAAAACCAAGAGGTTATAGTAGACCAGAACTTAACAATAATAACAGGAATAATAATAACACAAGACCTGTAATTAGAAACAATAGTAGACCTAACACAAATACAAGATCAAATAATAATGTAACACCTACCCGAGTAACTCCACAAAGAAGTAGTGGTGGGCCGGTAAGGATTAAACGAAATCAGTAGGTATGTTTAGTCGACCCGTCTTATGTGTACTCTTGAGTATGTTACCATTCATAATGTTTGGTCAAATGTGGAAAGAGAAGGATAAACATTACCATTACGGTGCTGGTGTAGTTGTATCCGCAATAACATACGAGTATGTCTATAGGAAAACCGATAACAAAAATAAAGCACTAATATATTCATTAGGTTCTGCCCTGTTAGTCGGTACTTTAAAAGAGTTGGTCGATCACAATCAAACGGGAAATCGATTTGACGGTAGAGATTTATTAGCAACCACTTATGGTGGATTAACCGTCGGGTTTACATTTACTTTATTTAGAAAGAACAAACGTCGTAAACAAAAATGGTAGATATTTATTAATATGAACGTAACTATTACAGAAACACAACTTAAAAATTTAACTCAAGGATTATTTGAAGATCTGAAGTATGTCCACGTAAGTGATGCATCACCAGAAAAAGATGAGTACGTTATGTCTCAGGAAAATGAAGAGGACGAAGTTGGTGAAGGTAGTCGTACACTTGCGAGAACTCGTAAGAAACGATTATTCTCAAAGGCAGAGATTATGGCAAATCCAAATAGATACAAACTACACGATAAAAAATTAAAGGGACTTAAATAGAAAAGGTGGTTACACCTATTTCTTTTACAACTATATTACCTTCAGAATCATTAACTAATTCCATTTCAACATCTTGGTCGATACCAACGGAACCACTTGATTGTTCTCTTTCGTAATTTGTAGAATCCCAATCAACCTTAATTGTAATATATTCTTCTTTAGGATCTTCACTACCTTCAGGATAAAAAACAACTTCAACATCTAATTCTTCAGGTCCTTGTACGTCATAAACGGAAATAGATTTAATTCCCCAACTACGATGTTCTTGATCGATTCTAAAACTTAATGTATATTCTAAACCATACCCAATATCTTCAATCTCTTGACCGTTAAATTTTAAATCAGATGCATAGTTGAAATCTATTTTACATTTCATTTCGTATCTGTCATCATTGATCGCTTCATTAATCTCGGTAGACCCTAAATCTTCAGTAGAAACATATTCTGTTACTTTATTCATTTGTTCTGTTGTTAAGACAATTTTCTTCATTGTATGGTTGTTTTTATTATAAATATATAAGTTTTAGTATTTATCAGTTCACCTTTAGAATTCAAATATAAAAAGAATTATTTGGATATTACAAAAATATTATAGTATATTTGTTATAAGTTATTAAACGATATGAGTTATATAATTGGAAAACCTTGTGTAAGTGTGTGTGATACTGTTTGTGTCGATGTTTGTCCCGTTGATTGTATTCACGGACCTATAGATATGGAAGGTATGGGATCGGAGGTAACTGAAATGTCAAAAGAACAATTAAAAGATAAACAACTATTCATTAATCCTGAAGAATGTATTTTATGTGGTGCATGTCTACCCGAATGTCCTGTAGATGCAATATATGAAGACGAGGAGGAATCGATATCCGTTGAGGGTGACGATGAATCCGTTAAAAAGAACTACGAATTTTTCGGATTTAAATATAATAACTAAAATAAAATATTATGAAACCTTCTTTAAAAAGAGATGTTAATTACGTTGCGATGTTGGCAAGATTAGAAGTTGTGGGCGTGATTGTATTAATAGTGTCTTGTACGTTATTAACCGCCACATCATTTACAGGTGTAGTTATAAGACCTAAAATATCACCCATGGTGTTAGATATAAAACCTGTTGGTATTATAGATATGGATATCAATTATGAGATACCCACTTTAAATGAAATAATAAAACCTGACCAAACAAAGTTGTTCTTAGATGCCGTCGGTTTTAAAGAATCAGGTAATCGATACGATATAGTTAATAAGTTCGGTTATATGGGACGATATCAGTTCGGTAGAGGGACTTTAAAAGGTTTAGGGTATAAACTGACACAAGAACAGTTTTTAAACTCACCAGAGGTACAGGAAAGAGCAATGATGGATCTTTTAAAACACAATAAGAAGAAACTACAAAAATATATAGACAAGTATGAGGGAGATACTGTTCATGGTGTTTATATAACAGAGTCAGGTATTTTAGCTGCGGCCCACTTAGGGGGTCAGGGTAATATTAAAAAATTCTTTAAACGAGGTAAAAAATTCAAGGACGGATTCGGTACTGGTATTACTACCTATATGGAAAAATTTGCAGGATATGATCTTGAATTATACTAAGAAATTGGACCTGTAGATTTATCATCTAAACTATCGTAATCCTTATCGAAATCTATGTCATCACTATCCAAGTCTATCCATGCAGGTTCTGCTTGAGTTTTCCATGTATTGTGTGAGAATATTAATACACCCGCACTTCCATCACCTGGATCAAGAACATAGAAATTAGTATTATCGTCGATACCTTGACTTTTAGAATATACCCCGAGAAGGTATTGAGGTGGTAAATCTGAACTGAGTTCAGACGGTCCATTACCCTCATTATCTTTATTGAAGTCAAATACTCCGTAACCTTGTTCTGAGGTTATTTCTGAATAGTCAGGACCATAACTAATATTGTTAAGTTTTGCCCAACTACCTTTCTTAGCGTCGAAAATACCGACTTTACCTGAATTATTATCCTGTACAACTTTAATATCTTTATCTTGTTGAGATATGAAATTAATACTGAAAGTACTTAACATTAGTGATGTTAAGATATCACCCACACTTGATCCTGATCTCTCAAGTTTCTGTACTAAATAATCACTAACCGATTTACTTCTCTTTCTTAACAAATAAACAAAAGTATCATACTCTTTAATAACGTCAGTAGGGTTACCTTGATCTAAATGAACTTCAAAATATAGTCTAACGTCTTGATCTGACAATGAGTTGAATGAACGTACTTTATGAAGTTCGTTACCTCTATTAATGTATGCTCGTTTAAGTTCAGGGTCTTGGATAACAAAATCATGTTCACTATTGGCCTCTTCACTTATTCTACGTATTCTTCTATCTAAATCATCAACCTTAAGGTCCATTTCATCAGACTCGTCAAATTTTACAAAACTTAATTTCTCCAATGCACCTTCCCCTCTTAATTGTGGGTATATGTGTAGTAATGATTTCTCCTCATCTTCAGGGTCATCAATTGCTATTAATTTATCGTGATTTGTATTTGATCCGTTTGTAAGTCTGAAAGGGAACCCATTTTCTGAACTTTCTAATTTCTGTAATGCACCTAAATGAAATTCATTGTCTGTAGGTTTAGATTCGTCGATAACAAAGTAGAATGTTCTTGCGGGTGTACGACTTCGATAACTTTGCCAAAGGTTAGACATACTATCCGTACCCTTAAAGTTAGTTACACACCACTTATTAGAAGTACTGAAATTTTTGGCAGCTAATGCATATTGATAGAATCCAAAAGAAACTGCGTCTCTTTGTGTTTTTGGTTTATAAACTCTAAACCCACTACCATCATCATATATTTTAAATTGATCACCGAACCAAAGGTTTTTGGATGATTCGGTCCATTCGTTTTTACCCTTTTTAGGGTCCTCAAAGAAGTATGTTTTTTTCTTAATACCAACACCTATCCCAAATTGAGCAAATAGAGTTCTAATTTGTGGAAAACTATAAGCAACAATGTCTTTAAGTTTATTTGGTAGGAACTTATCTCTTCCATTTTCCCCGTTATACTTTTGAAGAAAAGATACTATTTCGGGTCTTTTGAGACTGTTTAATTGGTCTTTTAAAGGTTTAATTCTATTACCCTCATCGTCAATACCACCCATGAATCTACTAAATATAAATTCTGTTATTTCGGGTGTAACACTATCGTCCTGACTGTTCCACTTTGAATGCAGAGCGTTAAGAAGTTTTTTGTTTTTAACTTCCTCCACAATCAAGTCGTAAATTATACTTTTAAAATCCATATAAGAAATGTTTTCTTATATAAATATATGAGTTTTAACTTATAGTCGATGGTAATTGAGTTGATATTGATAATTTAATCTCATCAATCTCATCTAATGCGGTCTTAAGAGTTCTTTCAACTAACATTAGTTTCATAATGACCTCAGCGTTAGGATTAACGTGGTCACTTATAAGGTTATTTAGAACCATGTTTTTTACCACATCCTCATTATGTGAAATTCTAATACGATTCTTTTTTCTTTGGTGATACTTCCTTGAATTTTCCTTAGTACAAGAAACACAATAGATGCTATGTCCATCGTTCATTCTCTTGTTTTTGTAAAACTCTGTTAATGGTAAATCTTCTTGACAACCACTACATTTTTTCATATCTTTTTTCATACTCTTTATTATAATATTCAAAATTACTTATACAAAAGTATGTATTAATTAGGATATAGCCAAATAGATTATGGAAAAACTTTTATTTAAACAGGGATATTATTCAGTATATGAAGTAACTATCAGGAGTAAAACCAAGTATAGGGTTGATAGTGGGAAGACATTATTTGTTGCAAGATTTAATAAGTATATTCCAAATCCATATCGTGATATTAAAGATTTTACATTATTAAGTAAGGCAAAGGAATATGTTTCTAAAAAATTAAAGAAGAGTAAATCAGTAAAGAAAAAGAAATTAGATAAAGTTCCTAAGTCTTTGTATTTGGTCTTGTTAAAAGAAGAGAAGTCTGGTAAAACATTTGTTAAGGTTGGTATCACCTCAAAAAGATTTATAATGAGACGTTTCTCTAAAAAATATGGATATGAGGGTTATACGTTGGAATCCATCCTTCGTAGGTTAGATACTCCACTAGCCGAGAGGTTGGAGGGAAGTATTAAACTAACCCTAAAAAAGAAAAGATCCGTAAAAAGTTACAGACCTTTGTTAGAAAATTTTGGTGGTTACACTGAATGTTACGAATATGGTTCTTTGGAAACCATATTAAAAGTGTTTGATTTGGCAACTAAAAATGTTTAGCCTATACCTAACCAACTTAAGAATTTATCAATGATATCACCGTGTTGAGACTTACAAGATTTCATTATCTCAATCTCTTTCTCAGTTAATTTTGATGCCGTATCTGGACCCCATACACCATCCACAGGGTATAACCCTTTTTTACTTTGGAAGTTTTCGATTGCTACTTTTGTTCCTTCACCATGTAGTCCGTCCACTTTAAGTTTAGCACCCATGGATTTATTTAAGAAACATTGTACTGCCTTCTTAAAGTTCATTTCTTCCGTTTGTTCGGTCACTAACTTCTCTTCGACAACGTTGTCAAGAATTTTTTTCATTTGACCTTCTGTAAAAATGTATTTTTTCATATTATATAAGTATCAGTTTAAAAAGTTTGATAGATATCCACCGATACGTTCTGCACGTTGGTTAAGTAATATTAACTCTTTTTTATTTAGTTTGTTCTTCTTAAGATAATCTATACCAATGGTACCGATACACTTATTAGATCCAATATCATGTAGTGCAATTGCATATGTGGAAACTGTTCCTGTACTTTCCGCCGCCCCTTTAAGACCGTATGTCGCGACTTTAGGATCATTAAAATCGGATATGTATAAATGACCTTCGTTCATTAATTGGTGGGTGGACCTCTGATATAAACTTATTGGTATATTTGAGAATATGTGACCCACATTACTAACCCCTGGAGAACAACTCTCATACATAACAGAGAATTTTTGAATAGATTTATTGGTAAGTAGAAAGTGTCCACCGTTGTGATACATTTTTACCCAAACTCGATCCCCTCCTAATGTTATTCTAATATCATCCAATTCATCTAAAATCGTCGCAGATTGCACGACTTCATTTTTTATAGGATCTATTGTAACTTTTTTCCTTAACCTTGATTTAACGATCTCAACGATTGTTGGACCTAACACTGCGGTAATGACCGCGACAATTATAATTCCTATCATTTCTAATGTATGTGAATCCATATAAATTTATATATTAATAAATACACGTTAATTCAACCTTTAACCACATAAAAATAATATTTTTAACTAATAAACACATAAACTATTGATTATGGGGGTTATATGTGTTTTCTCCTTGAAAAAAATGTTTTATTTTCCTATATTATATATAAATCATATTTATAATATGATGACCCTTATTAAAATTTCCAACTAATGACTAAAATAATTAATCTTTTCGGGGGACCGGGTATTGGTAAATCTTCCATATCGGCAGGACTAACATACAGGTTAAAAAGAAATCACATTAGTTGTGATAACCCTTACGAGTTTCCAAAACTACTGGCTTGGGATGAAAATCACTCGGCAATAAGAGATCAACTGTTTGTGTTGGCTAATCAACATAGGGGTATTGTAAAGTCTTATGGTAAAGTGGATTATATAATATTAGACTCACCAATAATTTTATCGTTAACATATAAAAGTTATTACAAATCTACCCAATACCCTGCCACATTATATGGGGAAACTTTTGATAAATTGTTATTGGAGATTCACAATCAATATAACAATATCAATATAGTACTCGAAAGGGGTGAAGGTATTCACAATAACAATGAAAGATACCAAGACTTAAAACAATCGGTAGAATTAGACACAGTAATTGAAGAGTCGTTGAAAAGACACGAATTACCGTATCATAAAATAAAAGTGGATGATGACACTCTAACAAATATCTTAAATTTATTATAATGTATCAAAAAATAATCAAACTAACTATTGTTTGTCTCTTTATTGCGACGCAATCTGTTTTCGGTCAGGTGAAAACATATAAAGGTAAATTATATACCATAATATACTCTGAGGACTACGAACAACCATTACAAGTAACTTATAAAGTTATGTGTCCCACAGGTGAAATAAGTAGAAATGGTATGGATTTTTGGAAACCTTCTGGTTGGAAAACCTCAGATAATGAGGATTACAAGGCAAACATATACGACAAAGGACATATGGCCCCTGCGGCGGCATTTAATTGTTATGATAAACAAACATTAAAAGAAACCTTTAATTATCTTAATTGTGCATTACAACACCAATCGTTAAATAGAGGTCCTTGGAAAGAACTTGAGAGATTTGAAAGAGATTTATCTAAAGTTTTTGAAAAGGTTGAGGTTGACATTACTATTCATTTTGATAATGAACCTGAATTTGTTGAGGGGGGAGCTCAGATCCCAAGTGGGTTTACTAAGGTCATTGTTTCAGGGGATCACAAATGGACTTTCTATTTTGATAATGTAAATCTGAAGGGTAGAGATTGGAGTAATTTTCAAATACCTAATAAAAAACCCATACTTCATTAAGACTTAATGAGATATCCCTCAAATAGACGTAAAGGTGAGTACATTAATGATGAACTTTATTTAGTACATGCGAGATATCAACAAGACAGAGTCAAAGACCCTATATTGATAAAAAAATGGTTAGGTGTGGAATATGTTTTTAAATCTCACAGAGACCACACCTTTATTTTTTGTGAATTAGTTGAGTGTATTGAATGGGAAGACGTTACTTGACGCTTATTTTTCTCACCCTCTTTATTGGTTTAACCGAATTATAGATACTCTTAAAATTGTCTACAATATGTTTAAATATTGCCGCCATTTCATAGTGCTCATCTTCTTCATTCTTTTTCCAAAGAATGGTTATTAAACTAAGTAATTCGTTTTCTGTTATCTTTATTTTACCCCCTATTGTTGTGTTAACAACCTTAAGAGCCACATAAGATAATCCACGTTTTTTGTCTTCCGTTAGACTAAAGTATCTAGTTACTTCAATAGTTTGACGTACTTTATTGCTGATTTTGTCGATTAGTTGTACGAACGACGGATGATTGATATCTACGTTAATTGCCATAAGTTCCTCGTTTATTAATAAATATCTACTAAATCTGATTACTTTTATAAAAGGAAGTTATTTCCCCCATTTCCCCTCTGAGACTATTTGGCAGATAACCCCATATACTGATAGATCTTGATAAGTATCCTTTACCGATTCACCAACATTATCTTTATTACCTAATACGACCAATTGTTTTAGTCGTTGAATCTTATCATTCATTCTGAACCATAACCCCATTTGAGACATCTTACGATCTTCTCTTTTCTCTAATGTGGTCCCTAATGAAATATTGTCAGGGCCGTAGTTAGATTGTTTTAGACAAAACAATTCATATTGTTCCTGCATGACATCCTTAAACATCTGTGTTGTTTCGGGATAATTAGATTCAACCTCAGACACAACATCTGATGTTACTACTTTTGTTACTAATTGTTCTTCCATATTAAATTTGTTGTTTGACATATTATCATCTATTTATAGTTTATATAAAATATACGTAAAAAAACTTATAATATCAAATATTTATAAATAAACAACAGATTATGGCATCCAAAAAATCAAAAGAGTCGAAGAAACCAGAAACTTCTACAAAACCAAAGAATCAACAATTAATTCAAATGTTATCATTTAGAATTGTTCCCGCTTATTTTAAAGAAATAGAAAAGGTGGCAGATAAAAAAGATATGACGGTGTCTAAACTAATTAGATCATACATTAAAGATGGTATGCACAACGATAAAGAGTTTACCGCAGATGACAAAGGGTTTAATATTGGTTAATTATTTGTCGAACCTCTTAAATGAGTTTTGACTTATTACATTTGTAACTACTCCTCCAATAAAACGGGGGAGTATTTTTTTGTCCGTATAACTCATGGCAGATCTTAAATAAGAAGTAAAGTTATCTACCCAACCCTCCAACGTATACTCAACCTCATTTCGTCTAACAACTCCTTCCGATGTTTTTAAATTCTCTTTACCTAAAGATTTTTGTACTTCTTTGGTACTCATACCTCTGAATACTTTATAGAGTGGGATATCTGAGTTTAAACATTCTTTTGCAAACTCACTATATTGATCGATACGTTCATTTCCTGTATTTGTTGTTTCACCACAACTCTCTAATGCCTTATTAAAAACAGAACCTAACATAACATAGTCAGCACCTAATGCAAGTGCCTTAATAATATCTGCGTATGTTTTAAACCCACCATCAGCAACTATTTTAGTGTTAAGGTGTTTATTTCTTTTTTTAATCTTATTACACTCATAAATTAAAGACGCCATTGGGTACCCAACCCCTGTTTGAACAGTTGTTAGACATCCACCACCGTTTCCAATACCGATTCTCACATAATCCGCACCAGCAATACAATAATGGTAGAAAGTATCGGGATTTGCAACATTACCCACCATTAACACCAAACGTTTTTGATGTTTTAATTTGGCGGCACGACATGAATTTAATAGATCTGACATGTGACCATTGGCAACGTCAATAAGTGCATAAACAACCTCACCCTTAGGAATTTTAAAACCTTTCTTTAAGAATATACCATCAAATTCGGTTAAACTGTAAGATAAGAAATGTTCGTCACTAATATGTGTATCATCAGGATTCTTAATGCGGGGTAAAACCACCGTTATACCTAAATCACTGAAGTAATGATGGTTTTCCCCATCAACAACGGTATCCATAGGTGCCGTCATTAAAGGTAGTTTGTCTTGATTGTAAAAAGGGGTTACCTGTGATCTTGACCTTACGGATGTGGTGGGCGCAGGTTGAATTAAAACATCATTGAAATCGTACATCATAATCTAAAAATTGTTATTTTATATTTTTGGTAAGTTCTTTACCTTTCTCAGTTAAGAAGAATTGTTCTTCGGTGTTTTCGTCTTCGTAGGAGTCCATTACTCCCTGTTCCTTTAACTCATACATAATAGAACCAGTAACTATTGTTTTAAGTATTGTACTGAATTCTTTCTCCGACCAAAAGAAATCCAACTCAAGAGTGGGGTTTTCGACATACTTTTCGGTCACTAACCCTATAAGTTTTTTGGTTGCGTACTCTTCACCAATATGATAATCATCAAAGAAAAAAGATTCTCTAAGTCCCTCCAATATATTCTCCACATGATGTAGGACTACTTTGGGTGCGTCGTATTTGTTAGTCTGTGACATATCAATAATATAAATAATATTTTTTTCCTAATCAACCCCCCATAAAGACTTTATTTTTAAGTTTAAATTATTTATATTTAATCTTAAACAAGTAATTACTATTATGGCAAAAAACGGAAAAATATTTATTCAGATTGCATCCTATAGAGATCCTGAACTAATTAAAACCTTAGATGATTGTATTGAGAAGGCAGACAAACCTGAAAAACTAGTATTCGGTATTTGTTGGCAACATTCTAATGAAGATGAGTGGGATAATATTGACAAATACAAAGACGATAAAAGGTTTAAAATTGTCGACGTAAACTACAAAGACTCTAAAGGGGCATGTTGGGCAAGAAATACCCTACAACAAGAATACACAAATGAGGAATATACATTTCAATTAGATAGTCACCACCGTTTTATTGAAGGTTGGGACACTGAACTTATAAAAATGTTAAAGGGATTACAAAAGAAAGGACATAAGAAACCTTTATTGACTTCTTATATTTCATCTTATAATCCAGAGAACGACCCTGAAGGAAGAGTTAAAGTACCATGGTTAATGAACTTTGATAGATTTATACCTGAAGGTGCTGTTTTCTTCTTACCTGCAACGATACCTGGTTGGAAAGAAATGACGGAACCAATACCTGGTAGATTCTATTCGGCACACTTTGCCTTTAGTTTAGGTAGTTTCGTTAAAGAAGTACCTCACGATCCCGAGTATTATTTCCATGGTGAAGAAATAAGTATTGCGGTAAGAGCGTACACTCATGGATATGACCTATTTCACCCACATAAAATAATTGCGTACCACGAATATACTCGTAAGGGTAGAACCAAACAATGGGACGACGATAAGACTTGGGGTAACAGAAATACCAACTCTCATTTACGAAATAGGAAGTTATTTGAAATGGATGGTTTAGAGAAAGATATAGATTTTGGAATTTACGATTTCGGTACTGAGAGAACCTTGGAGGATTATGAAAGGTATGCGGGTGTTAACTTCAAAAAGAGATCTGTACAGGAATATACAAAGAAAAATAACTTTGCACCAAACCCACCCTTATATGGTGAGGAATATGAATCATCTTGGACAAGATCATTTAAACATTGTATTAATATACATAGGTCTTCTGTTACTGAAAAAGACTACTCATTTTGGGCGGTTATTTTCGAAGACGAGGATGGAACACCCATACACAGAGAAGATTTAAATAAACAACAAATAGACACTTATCTTAACAGTTCGGAGGACACATTTAATTTGTGGAAAGAATTTGACACTGTTAGACAACCTCAAAAGTGGATTGTTTGGCCACACTCGGAATCTAAGGGTTGGTTAGAAAAAATAGAAGGTAAATTATGAAAAAAGTATTAACAGGATTCAGTAATAACATATCCCAACATAAGAACAAAATTAAATGGTGGGTAGAAAGTTTTAGAAAACATTCAGATGCGGAAATTGTTTTAATTGCCGCAAATACCACAGATGAAGATAGACAAGCGTTAGAAGATCTTAAGGTAAAATATGTGGAGGTTATTGAGGAGGATACATGGAGAATTAACCACCAAAGACTAATTCACACAAGAAATTTTATAGAGTCTTACGATGCGGATTTATTTTTAGCTACAGATGTATTTGACGTTCTATTCCATTCAGATCCTTTTGAGATGTTGGATACTGACAATCATGATATATGGTTTAGTCGAGAAGGTATTTTAGTTAGGGAGGAACCATGGAACGCGGACGTATTAAAAAAGACATTTCCTAATGAAGTACAATCATGTATGAATACCGAGATAGTATGTTCGGGTATAATGGCGGGTAAGAAAGATGCGTTTGTAAAGTTGTATGATAAAATGTATGAAATGTGTGAAAATAGTGAAGACGGACATAATATTAAAGATCAGGCCGCACTAATTATTTTAGTTAAGGATCAATGGATTGAGAATCTAAGAATCTTTGATTTAGATGAGGGATGGGCAATGCATTGTGCAACGTCAGGACCAACACAGTACTTTACTCAATGGGGTATGAAAAACAACATTTTAGGTAAAGGTTATGGAGTCCCCGAATTAAAGGAAGACGGATCTGTTTATAATAGTAAAACAAATAATAAATACGCCATGGTTCACCAATTCAATAGAATTGAGGAGTGGTCAAATATTTTAACAAAAGAGTATGAGTAAAAATATTGCATGTATGTGTACGATGTCACATCAACACAATAGGTTAGATACCGATTGGTTACCTCTTATAACCAAAGATAATTATGATAAGGAATTGATTGTTGATGTTACAAGAGACCAATCATTTAAACCAGGTTTTCACTTTACTGAGGATGGGGTTAGAACAAATCTTAATTTTCCACATAACGTAAGTAAGAGACATTATTGGAATAGTCATGGTAACAGGAACATAATTTGGTTTCACGCTCATTTACGTATGTTAAATTTTTACTTATCTAACCCTGATTACGAATATTATTGGTTTTTTGATGATGACGTAAGAATAGATGATTGGAATTCATTTTTAACTCAGACAGACACAGATGATTCTGATTTCATATCATATTTTGTATTTAAAAAAGATGGGGTTAGTAGTCAACCTAATGTCCCTGTAATAGATAATAGAACAACATCATCACACATGTGGTTAGAGAGATTCCCTGGTGACGGGGATACATTACCAGATGGTATTACAGAATGGTTTGGTTCATTCTTCCCTACAGTAAGATATTCTAACAGGGCAATGAAAAAATTATTAGAATTAAATAATCAAGGATACCATGGTTATGGTGAAGGGTTTGTACCGACAGTATTAAATCAATGCGGTATGAAAATAACAAGTTTAATTACTTCAAATGATGATTCTAATTTATTTGATTTTGAAAACAATAAAATTTGGCACAAAAACACAATTGTAGATTGGGCATGGATATAAAGAATACTACTATAGTTACCGCAATATTTGATATTGGTAGAGATGAGTGGGACAACTTCACAATGTCTTACCACACCTACTTAATGTGGATGAGAAACATTCTTTTTTTAGATACCAATATGGTAATCTACACTGAGGAAAAATTTAAAAAACAGATAATTGATTTTAGGAAAGAGGTTGACCCAACATTAGAAAAAACGATTATTGTTATTGAACCGTTAGAAAATATCATTGGTTATAAGAAGTTCTTTAATCCTCTTAATACTTTAATGTCTAGCGAGTCCTTCAAATCTAAAATACAATTTCAAGTACCTGAAATGACTAAACCACTTTATAACGTGGTTATGTTTGCAAAACTTTTTTACATATTAGACGCACATAAAAGAAACTTATTTAATACTGATTTATTTGTATGGGCGGATGCGGGTGTACTAAGAAACGATAAACCTGAATTAGGTATTAGTTGGCCCGATACACAGAAAATAAATGAATTAGATAATAATAAAGTAACCTTCTTTTGTCACCATCCTTATGTTAGGGTTGGTGAGGATCATTATGAACAACATGCATTATCTCAAATGAGATATATACAAGGTGGTTCCATTTTCGTACCTAAGAAGTGTGTTGATGAGGTATGTGAGATATTTGAAGATGTTGTGAAAGAGTCTGTGGAAGGTGGGTACGTTGGTAGTGACGAAAAAATGTTTGACTTCTTATACTTGAGAGATCCAAATAAGTATAACTTAATACAATGTGGTTGGAGGGAGTATATAGATTTATTTACAAGTGATAAGGATTTGAAAGTAGTTGTCTCAAGATACAACGAAGATACTTCTTGGACCAATAAACTAAATTATGAATCAATTATATTCAATAAAAATGAATCGGATAATCACCTGTATGAAAATAATTTACCTAATGTTGGTAGAGAAACTCATACATTCATGTCATATATAATTGACAATTATGATAACCTACCTAATTACGTTGCATTTGTCCAAGGTAATCCATTTGATCATTGTAATGACGTGATAAATGAAATCAACGGATTTGATTTCAAGAGTGAATTTTTACCTTTAGGTAGAGTGCATAGATATAATATGGAATATGAGTCTATTGATGATCAGATGAGATCTTTCGGCGAAACTATGGGTATTAACATAACTTTCCCTTCATATAACGTACCGGGTGCACAACACATAATCAGTAGAAGGTTAATTAGAAAACACCCTATTGAGTTTTATAAAAAAATACATTCTTTAGTTAATACTGAGCTATATCCTTTCTCATGTTTGGATTTTGAGAAGACTCTATTTCAAATATACGGAATATATAATGTTTGATTATCTAATAGTTGGTAGTGGATTTTTTGGGTCTATTTGTGCTAGAGAACTTACTGACAAGGGTAATAAAGTTTGTGTAATTGAAAATAGGAACCATATCGGTGGTAACTGTTACACATCAAATAGAGACGGTATAAATGTTCATGACTATGGTCCTCATATTTTTCATACCTCAAACGAAGAGGTATGGAAATGGATAAATCAATATGCGGACTTTAATAATTTTACTTTAAGACCAGTTGCAAATTACGAAGGTGAGGTTTATTCCTTACCATTTAATATGTGGACATTCTCCAAATTATGGGGAGTCACTCATCCTTATGAGGTGAAAGAGATAATTAAACAACAAAGTTCTCATATTAACAATCCAAAGAATTTAGAAGAACAAGCAATTAAACTCGTCGGGGTTGACGTATATGAAAAGTTAATAAAGGGGTATACGGAGAAACAATGGAGAAAAAATGCAACTGACCTACCTAAAGAAATAATTAAAAGATTACCTGTTAGATTTACATACGATAACAATTACTTTAATGACAAGTACCAAGGAATTCCCATAGGTGGATATACTCAAATATTTGATAAACTTTTAGAGGGTATTGAAGTTAGGTTGGAGACTGATTTTTTTAAGAGTAAATTACCGAAACATAAAAAAGTAATTTATACGGGACCTATTGATAGGTATTTTAATTATAAGTTTGGTGAGTTGGAATATAAGACTACAGAGTTTCATCACAAAAAGATGGGGACCGACAATTATCAAGGTGTTGTAATGATGAACTATACTGAAAAGGATATTCCCTACACTAGAACTATTGAACATAAACACTTTGAAGATATAGAGTCTGAAAATAGTTGGGTTACATGGGAATACCCCACCGAATATAAGGCGGGTTTAACAGAACCTTACTATCCTGTTAACGATAAGGAGAATACTAAAATCTATAAGAAGTATAAAAATTTAGCCGATAAGGAAAAGGATGTTTACTTTGGGGGTAGATTGGCGGAATACAAATATTATGACATGCATAAGGTAATTGAGTCCGCACTTGACTTTATAAAAAAAACCCTCTGATTAGGAGGGTTTCTCTTCTTTCTTAGGTGCTTGTACACCTTTCTCATTTTCGGCCTTTTTAGCCAAGTGATTCTTAATCTCAGTTTTATGTTGTGATGAGATCTTTTTTCTTTCGTCTTCCGACATTCCAAATGGTCCTGACATAATTTAAATGTTTAATATTTTTATTATTTTATTTTTCTTTTTAGTGAGAATAACACACCTTTCATATTCTTCCCTCTCTTCATAAATACCCACTAACGCGGTTACTATCTCAAGACACAATTCCAAATCAGAATCATAAGAAAGAATAGTCTTAGAAGTAAGGTAATGAATTAATATTGTTTTGTCAACCTTTGATATGAATTTGTAGATCATCTCTAATTCATCTTCGTCGTAATTACCAACGTGAAGAATTCGAGTAGATTGTAGTAAGAAGTTTACCGATAGATCCATTTATAATAGTACAAAATTGTTTAATGTTTTAAAACAACTCATGAACCCTTCAATCTCGACCTCTTCTCTTGAAGACATGGAGGTCTGTCTAGGACATATTATTGTTCCATCACCTAATGATATGGTATATAACCATTGATCGGGACCTATCCTCTCTATCGTTAGATACATTTTATACTTATCAAAAAAGTAGTATAACCTCTTAGATTCAAATAGATCTAAAGTGGACACACTTAACACACCCACGTATGGGAACATCGTGCCAACAAACCTTTCATACGAAAGAGGATAGTCATTTTTTATTTTCTTCCAGTTTAACATACTAAAAAGTACACATTTAATATAAAATTGTATATTTATTAATATGAAATTTATTCTAAAAGAGTCTCAACTTATAAATATCTTCAAATCTGAGTTTGGTGCAACACTTAATGAAAGTCTTATCGCTAAGTTTTTAGATGCATATGGTAAGGACATGTCAAGTGGCGACAATTCTTCAGAATACAGTGGTGGTCTTAATCCTAATTTTAACTATCAAGGACTTCCACCCGAAAATTTTGATCAAATAGATATATGGCCAGTAAATGGTGCGAGATTAACAAGTGGGTTTGGACCAAGAAATATAGGTGGTAATGCAAGTAAAAACCATAAAGGTTGTGATTTAGGAATACCATCAGGTACACCTGTATATGCAGTTGCAAGTGGTAAAGTAAAGTCGGCAAAAAATACCGAACCTAATGGATGTGGTGGATTTGTTAAAATTAAACATAAAGATTATATTACAAAATATTGCCACCTATCTCAATGGTCGGTCAGTAGGGGTGATGAAGTTGCTAAGGGACAACAAATAGGATTATCAGGTGGTACTAAAGGTGCTAAATTCGCGGGTAATTCTCAGGGACCACATTTACATTATGAGGTATTAGTCAATAACAAACAAGTAGACCCGACAACGGTCCATGGTAGTTTTTCCTAAAGTTCTAAGTAATTATAGTTTACTATACTATAATTTATGGAAATAATTGAATTTTACTACAACGAATCAGAAGAAATATTAGAAATTACATTTACATCCGAATCTGACGGTGAATACTTAAATGTACAATTAAGTTTAGACGACGCTAAACTACACTCCCCAATCATTTTAGAAGAAGAAGACTTAGACGATGCCGACTTTGACTTGTTGGTCGATATATTAGAGTCATACTATTATGAGAATGAATTACCATCTGAAAGTTTTTTCTAAATCTTTTGAGGAGTAGTTCTTAAACTACAGTATTTATTAGTATGAGTTTTTTAGAAGACATAGATAAAGAAAGGTTAGTAGAGTTCGTTAAATTCGTTAAAAATGAATTAGGGATTAAGATAACCCCCACAATCAAATTACTAAATGGTCGTGGTGAGTTGAAAACAACTGCACATTACAACTACTCAAGTCCTGAAAAGATCATAAAGGTAAACGCCAAAAATAGACATATAGTGGATGTTATGAGAAGTGTCGCTCACGAAATGGTACACCACAGACAATTTGAGCAAGGTCGATTAGATGGACCAAAACCGCCAGATATTGGTGGGGACATTGAAGATGAGGCCAACTCTTTAGCTGGACAGTATATAAAACTGTTCTCTAAAAAAGATAGTACGATATATGATGAGTAACATTACTCACTATCGCTATTAAATAAAACAAAAAAAATAAAATGAAAAAGAGACTACTAACCACACTGTTATGCTTAACACTTTTATTACCTAGTTGTGCATCATCAAAACCATTGTCGAATGAAAAATTAGAACCTAAACAAGAAGTACTTAGTGGAGAAAAAGACCCACTTATGAAGTTGTTGGTTTCAGGGTTGGTGATATATATTCTACATTCGGTATTGAGGTAGACACCTAATAAGTGGTACTAACTTCTAACACCCTGTAAAATACTTTATCGCACATATCTCTATATTCTCTATCGAATTGATAGTTGTCTTTATGGGATTTGTTTGAGTGTATTATTGTTGCGTGGTTTCGTTCAATTAATCTACCTATCTTACTATATGGGAAACCGAATTTTTCCCTAAGGATATGACAGAACAGTTGTCTACCACCAACAACTTCTCTGTGTCTAAGTCTCGATTTAATACTATCAACAGTAATCTGTTGTTCTTCTGATATTATTTTTAATATCTCATCAGTATTAACGTACAGTTTTTTGGACGAACGTAATTTTGATTTAATGTTGGCCTCTAAACCAACAAACACGTAGGGATGTATCCTCATTTTAATATCTATGTAAAGTTATTTCTAAGTGTGATTCAATTGCCTTGTCATATTGATTACCTCCGATTAATATGTTAGTGAAGAAACCTTGAGAAGTCAATTTAAGTGTGTTCGATGGCATTGCACCATACGTATCAATACTAAACGTGTAACGAGTTTTCTCACCCATATAATCGGTCTCTATAATTGTTTGTTCTGTACAGTACGTACATGGAAAGTCAATGGGTATCCATTCGTCACTAACGTCATCGGTGATTCTAAGATCATAATAGTCAAATTCCCACTGAGTTGTTGTTTCGTCAAATCTACGATTAATAATTGTACTCTCAAAATCTTGAGATAGTAGTAAATTACCATCACTATCCACCCCTGTAACATAGAAGGTACCGACAGTAGCTCTGTCATCATCTAAAACAATAACCTCACTATCGTAATTTACGTTGTCAATTACAACATCCACCTCTACAACATCCCATCTACCATTTAGGTTAAGTTGGGGGTTACTAATCTCGTCGTACTTCTCACATCCGAATAGGGTAATTATCCCTATTAAATAAATTATTTTTTTCATATCATATCAATTTTATACAAATATAGTATTTTTTTTGATATACAAACTAATTTCAAAAGATTTTTTTGATATTTATAGACTATGAAGATATGCGTAACAGAAAAACAGTTAGATTTAATCGTCTCTAATCAAACTGAATTTGTTGAACAGGAAGATGGAACAGAAACTGGTACCGGTGATGCTTCAGGTGGTGGAACAACCGCAGGGAGTAAACAATGGGAGAGTGGAGTGACAAGAGGTCCCGACAACCAAATAGGTGTTACTAAGTGGTCTGATGTAGTTGGATCAAAAATAACTAGAGGCAAAGCAAACCCACTATATTAATTATGGTATTACAAAAAAAGGGACTAATGTTAGAAAGACATAATAGTATTTTAAACTATAATGGATATACAAACCAAACTAAAGATTTAATTAGAACGGACAAAGTACTATTTGAAGCGTTTATTACGGTTGACGAAAGGTACTTCGTAATGAACGATCATGTTATAGACATACAAGAACAAACTAACTTAGGTTATTTATGGGACTCATTAGATGTATTTAAAAAGATATTTGGTACTGTTCAAATTGACAACTCAGAATATAAAGAGATACAAGAAGGAGTTGCAGAACTTCCCTTAATGGAGAATAAATCAGATCTATACGCGATTCGGGACGTTTTAATAGAATGGACTTGGTCAGGTGTGGCTGATTCCGTAGTGGGTGGTGCAAAAGACCTTGGTAATTGGGCAAAAGACAAAGTTGTGGATGCGGGTAACTCTATAATGAGTTTTGCTGATCAAGCATGGACCAATGTAAAAAAGTTGGGTCTTGCGATCTCAGAATTTGATTTCAAAAAGGTATTATCTATGATAGGTAAAGGAGCGTTGTGGGTTCTAAGAAAATTTAAGGACGCAGCATACTCCACAGTTGGTATTATTGTAGATGCAATATTGGTAGCTACTGGTATTGGTAAAGTTGCACAAGGAGTTTTTTGGGGATTAGTTACAGGATTAGATGTATATCAAATATCAACAGGTGATTGGGAACCTAAAGGGACCCCAACTTGGGAGAAGTGGTTAGATCTTCTTTGTGACGTAATTGGTTTACTTGGTGCAGGTGTAGCCGCTAAAGGTGTGAGAGGTCTTGCAAAGGGTATTAAAAATGCGTCTCAATTACCGAAATTTATAAAGAAAAATAAAGCGTTGATGAATATCATTAATAAAATGAAGAGTGGAGCATCTTGGGTTATTAGTAAAATAACGTCAGTCTTGAAAAGTTTGAAAGGGAAATGGAAACCATTGGATACATTTATTAATAAAATTATTTCTTTTTGTAAAAAAGTATTTACGGGTTTAAAGAATTTTGCTAAGAAGTTATTTCCTGAAACCACTAAACTTACATCAAAACAGAAATTATCGAGAGGTGTGAAAGCGGGGGGTGCCGCGACAGGTATTATGTACGGTATTGATAAATACTCTGAAAAAAAGGGTAAAGAATCCGCATCGAAAGTAGATCAGGCAATAGATAATATTGATTTGTCAAACGCAGAGTTCGACTACGACGAGATTTAAATAAAATTAACTATTTATATATAAATTTAAGAAATGAAATTAATTGACATTATACAAGAATCACCTATAGAAGGTGGTGAACAACAGGTAGGTGAACAAGTAGCGGCACTGAAAGGTTTTCTAAAAGGGGTTACTAACCTAACTATTAAATCTTTAAGAACAGCAAAACCCGTATTAGCAAAGGACTTACAAGCGGTTTTTAAGGCAAAATCAATTACAGGTATCAATAAAATAGATGATTTAGTTGTTGCGTTAGGTAAAGGTACTTTGAAGGGTAAGGCTTTAGGTGATGTTACTATTGGTTTTATGAAAACTAAAGGGGTAAGTTCTAACTATATTGCGAGATTAGCACCTGAGTTTGTAAACACACCATCTTTCATTAAGAAATATGCAAAAGACGGTAAGAAACTTACTACCGCATCTTTAAAATCAAGTGGTTATACCGATAATGCAATAAAGGAGATACTGAAGGCGTCTAAGGGTAGTAATAAATTCCAAAACGCATTGAAATCATCTAAGGCTGTTGGAACAACTACTAAGACTGTTGGAACAACTACTAAGACCGTTGGGACTACCTCTAAGACTGTAGGACAGGCGGCAGTTAATTTAGGTAAGAAGGTTGTTCAAAAAGGTAAAAAATATATAACACCAATTACAAAGAGACCTGGCGGAATTATTAAATTGGCTGCCAAGGGAGTATTTAGATTGGGTAAGGGTATATTAGGTCTCGGTTTACTTAAACTTTTATTAATTTGTGGTGTAGGTTACATTGGTTATAAATGGTGGACTAGATATGCGGGAGATATACCTAAGTTCCCATCAGATAGTGACTTAGACGCTACAAAGAAGTGGATGGAGTGTATAGTTAACTCACTTGAAGGTGATGAGAAAGCACAGGACATTGTAATTGGTGAATCTAAAAACAGTATCCAATATAACATTGATTCGTTTGGTGGTGAGGAAACAGGTGGTCACATAATTTTCTATGACGACTTTACTGTTAAATCCAAAAATGGTAAAACGGGTAAGTGGGATTGTGAAACTACCAAAAATTTAAAAGAACAATCAGAGGGTGAGGTAACAAGTCAAATGATTAGTATGGCAATCACACAATTAGATGATCAATTAAGTGGAGATGCATTTGAAGGTGACGCCACTGACATGAAAGACGCATATAAGATACTTAAGTCTTTAGAAGGTACGACTTATAAAGGAAAAGATTCAATACAGGTTATAAAGAGTAATTACCCTAAAATCACAGGAAAGAAGTTATCAGACCATATTGGTAACCTTACTAACTTAGATTTTACCGCAATTGAATTCCGTGACGAAATGTTAAAAATGATAGGATCTTCACCTAAAAAAGGTGGTGGAAGTGGAGAAGGAGATTCGGACGATAAAGGTGGATCTGAAGGTAATGACAATCTTAACCACTTAACTATAATATGGGACAAATCCGAAGGTGGTGGTGGATCTAAAGGATCTAAGTACAAACAATGTGATAATTTCCCATTAAACTTATATTGTATATCCGATAAGATTAAGGAAGTACAGAAGTGTTTAAACCCAACATCTAATTTAAAGGTGGATGGTTATTATGGTCCTTTGACTCTAAAGGCAATGCAAGACAATTCATTATTTGCGGATAATAAAAAAGACGACACTATAATTACTAAAGTCATATATGATAGAATCATAGAGAACTGTAATAAGTCGAAAGATGCCGTTACGAAGGCAGACGGTGAAACAAAACGTGCAAAAGTAGAACCAATAACTAAATTAGAGATTAAACCTATCAAATTGATGAAGTTAGACCCCATTAAAATGATTGATGTACATGGTTTAGATAAGTTAATGGCCCAATCTAAGAAAAGAATTGATGGGGAAAGAATTCAGGCAATTATTGATACTAAGTTAAAATTTAGAGGAGGTAAGTATATTCTTAAGTTAGATAATGAACTTACAGAAGATCAGTTGAAACACATTAATACATACATGGCATCCAAAAGATACTCTTTAGATAAGAAAAAGGAAACTTTGAAAGATCAAAAATATGTTTGGGCGGCGATAGATAGAGATGCAAGAAGAATTGAACGTAAAGTAAGATCTATTGATAAAATAAAATCAAAAAACGATGAAAAATAATAAAGAACATATGAGGTCAGACTTAATTAGTTCCTTAGTGAACAAAGAATTAAACGAAAGATTTAGTTTAAATAACGATTTAAGACTCTTTTTAGAGAGTATGGAAGGTCAGGATGATGTGGAGAAGGATGAAAAGGACTTAAAGACCTTAGACACCATTATAGGTGTGTTAGATAAGGTTAAGGATACCGACATGTCTGATGAGGAAATAGAACAAAGTATGGATGAAGGAATTCTCGATTCTTTAGGTTCTTTATTGGGTTTAACAGGAGATGTTAATAATCCAGGTGAAGGTGGTGTTACAGACATTGCCTCAGGATCTGCAATGACACAAATGAAAGAATGGTTAATACGTAAATTCTTAGTAAATTTTATGGGAATGGAAAGTGGAAAACTAGTTGGGTTCTTATCAGGTACATTATCTGAACTTAGTATACCAGCATTACTTTCAATTGCAAGGGGTACAACCAACTGTAAACAACATAGTGATGAAATTGCAGATGCATTTATGATCGGTATATCAAGAATGATAACAGGTGATGCGGAAAAAGACTCTATGGGATATAACGTATTGAAGAACGTAGGGGATGAATTTCTTAAAAATTCTAATGCTGGAGAATATATTGCAGATAAAGTATGTTCATTTAACCTCAGAGACACCCTGAAAACTCAATTTTCATAACTATAAAAAAATTGTAAAATTACCTCACAAATGTGGGGTTTTTTTTTACCTAAACGATATTTATAGATATGAAGTCGGTACTTTGGTCGGTATACGATTGATAAACGAAAATTAACGAAAAGGAGGTGATTTAATAATCTCGACAAGGAGGTCTAACGACCTCTTTGTTTGTTTACAATACTTTGTAATTCGTTAAGTGTTTGTTTTTTCTGACTATCTATCTTGACTATTTTTTGAGTCTCGTATTTTTTCATGTATCTCTCCTCAAATGAACTACCAACACCTATTTCCACAATTGTAGATTCGTCAGGCACTAAAGGTTTTCTTTTTTTAGGTGTAATAATATCATCCACAAGAACATTTTCAAATACCTTTAAATAATATTTGTCTTTCTTTCTATAGGTAATTTTATATACTACAACTACGGGTATCTTCATATTCTTATTCATAAAAAAAAGGGACCACTTAGGATCCCTTTTCACACTTAGTGGAGGTGGAGGGTTTCGAACCCTCGTCTTGTTAGTCTCAACTATAGAGGACTACACGTTTAGGATAGTATTTTCTAATACTCCAAAATTTGATGATCATTTTTTAACTATTGCAATCAACACCCAATAGACCATTCGATTTTAGATTCAATGGTGATCCATCCTTTTGGGAGTTTCTGTTTCTAGGTATTTCACTCTCCAACCCATTGTAGAAATAACCTTAGGCTACTGCTACTTTAGAATCAACAGATACAAGACCCATTAATCCCATTTGTGAATAAACGTCTCCGTCTAAAAAACATCTCCGTAGATTTAAGTGATAGGAAATATCTCACTACGTGCCCTGTTATAATTGACTACTCCAATCAATTCCAGTCACCCCCTTACTTAATGTCCTTAGAAGGTCCGTTACCATTTGAAGGTTTTCTTCTTGGTTTTCTTCTTGGTTTCTTCTTCTTAGGTTTTGTAAAATCCTCTTCGAATTTTTCGAACTTTTCGACCTTAGGTTTTCTCTTTGGTCTTGGTTTTCTCTTTGGTTTAGGTTTGGAAACCTCAACAGGTTTCACTTCTTCTTGTTTTGAACCAAAAAGTCTTTTAAAAAAATCTATAATTTTCTTCATAATTTAAATGTTTATTATTAAATATAACCCTAAATAGGGTAAATGTAAAGGTTTTAAGAATTTGTACAATCTAATGGGAAGTGTTTTTCATATAACGCCTCAAAAAATAGTTTATTCTTTAACCACTTCTTATCGGTCTCTCCGATAGATTTATGATACAGTTTTATTTTAGTGGTAACACCCACTTTTACCCCTTCTAAATGGTTTAACAAACATATGGGTAAGTCATAAAAGTGAAATCCTTTGAATTGATCGTCGAAAGTCTCCTTTATTCTTTTTTTATTTACCATCATAAATAACCCATCGATTACTATGACTTCTTTGATGTTATCCCCAAAAGATTTAGAATACTTAGACATATATTTTTTAGGACCGTTTATATGACCCACTTGTCCTTGCATATTTTCTAAATGTTGCCACCACTGACCCGATACTAACTTGTCAGTCCCTGCAAGACCTAAAATACCATAATCAGGATTTCTATCAAATAGTTTTATAATTTTGGGGGTGAGGTTCTTAGTTTCAAATTCTAAATCATCATGAATAAAAACAACAATATCATTTTTAGATTTCTCTAATCCTTCATTGTATATTTCTGTTAATGATCTATCTCCGTTATTTTCATAAACTAAGTATTCATTCTTAGGGTGGGAGAAGAACTTCTTTACATGATCTAAATAATCTTGATCTATTTTACGTGTTGAATAAACTACTGTGATTGTATTCATAAAAGGTATTTTAAATCAAAAGTCGGTTAAAAACCGACCCTTTCTCTAACTTGTAATTTAATAAAATATAAGTAAAATTATTTAATTAATCAAGTGATGTTAAAATTTCTTGTAATGCTCGTTGATATAAGGGTATCATCATATCACTTGTTTTTATTTTAGGTTGATCCATTTTGGAGACGTGGTTACGTAACTTTTCCGTAAGACCCAATTTGTGTGCCTTGTAAAATATTTCCTCTATTTCATCACTACTTGACCAACTCATTACTTATAACTATGTGGTTTTTTATTTGTGGACCTTGATGGACTCGAACCATCGACCTATCCGTTATGAGCGGAGTGCTCTAACCAACTGAGCTAAAAGTCCTTTATTTTACACTTTGTGAACCCGGTAGGATTCGAACCTACGACCGTCTCCTTAGAAGGGAGATGCTCTATCCAGCTGAGCTACGAGTCCATATGTACCGAAGAACGGGATCGAACCGTCACGAACATTACTGTTCAAGGGATTTTAAGTCCCTCGTGTCTACCAATTCCACCACTTCGGCATGATGTAAATGTAAGAACGAATATTAATAAAAACAACCCCCTACCCCATATAAAACAAAAAAACCCCACATTTCTGCAGGGTTTACTATCGTTCTTTAACTTTATTTATGACTAATCAGTCAATACTTGTTTAGATGTTTTCACGGGTTCACACCCATCCTTATCGATCTTAGTTAACCTATTCTCGAATTTATCGAATCTACTGTCAATGTGACGGTAAAGATTTTCTATTTGTCCATTGAGGTCTTTCACCTCACCATCCACCCTAAGGTGAATTTCTCTTTGATTATTATCTAAATCTAATTGTGTTCCATTTATGGCTTCCTCGAAACCATTGGAACGTTGTTTAACCTTAAATATACCTACTATAGCATACCCTAAACCGAGCACACCAACTGATGTAAACATACCTAAAACGAATTCTAAATTTTCCATAATTTATAGTTTTAATTTAATTTATGTCAAAGAACGATAGTTGTACTCCGTAGGAGAATCGAACTCCTATTACCAGGATGAAAACCTGGCGTCCTAACCGTTAGACGAACGGAGCTATAACCTCCAAATCCTCACCTTTTTAAGTGGTAACCAGAGTCGTATTGTTTTCAAAATAAGGTATTCCTTAAATTTTCTCACCATACATTATAAATCTGTCTCTTATACACATCTGACGCTGCCGACGAATAGAGAGGTGTAGATCTC
>ENA-OSIY01000208-OSIY01000208.1-marine-metagenome-genome-assembly--contig:-NODE-208-length-34054-cov-8.792154_pt1 | contig 34054 bp, 53 predicted proteins | sample MGYA00237884_ERZ534233 | MGnify/ENA primary metagenome ERZ534233 (study PRJEB26412, sample SAMN06343840) | marine metagenome | isolation source: estuarine water | place: USA: Columbia River Estuary... | reverse complement strand
GTAAACTATCAATCCTGCTGCAGGTGTTCCTATTGCGTTCTTCTGCGTTGTTGTCATACGAGGAGGGAGGAAGCCTTTGGTGGTTGATGTAACTTCAAGTAATGCTGATGTATTTTCCGTTGTAGTACCTATCAAAAAATTACCTGATGCCGTTATTCTTGCTCTTTCAGTAATTGCAGTTTGAAAAGATATTCCATCCATTCCCCAAATACCTAAACCATCTGCATTTGAATCCGCGTGATTTTTAGCAGTAAAACCTACCCCTCCCGATACTGATGGTGCAGTCCCACTTCTTAATGATATATATGAAGTTGTTGGATTTGTAAAACCATCGATAAATAAAGCACTATTCATTAATGCATTACCCGTAAAATATGAAGTACCATTTACAGCAAATTTATATCCCAAATCTGAACTACTACCAATAACTACATTATTTGTAGTCCCTCCGATAAATATGCTATTTGTTCCAGTTGCATCATTATAAAAAACAAAATCAGCATTAGTGCCATAACTTGCTAAACTCCATTTCGAAACAGTACCATTTCCTATTGATAACCCTGTATTAAAGTTAGCACCAGCAGCAGTAGAGTTTATTGCTACTCTTGTTGTTCCATTAGTTGTTGTAGTTAAAACTATTTTTTGACCTTGTGCATTTGCAGTAATTATATCTCCATTAATTAATGTAGCATTACTCACCCTCGCTGTGCCGTTGACATCGAGTAAGTAAGTACTCTCTGTAGTAGTCCCTAACAATAAGCGACCTGCTGCGGTAATTCTTGCACGTTCATTATTTGCAGTACCAAATACTAAGTTTTGCGCACTAAGTGTTCCAATAAGTAAATAGGCAGAATCGTTTGAAAATAACAAGGTGGAATTTGCTAAACTTAAACCCCATGCCGTACCTGCTGCACTTGAGCCATATTGCCTAAAATAAGCATTTGCTCCTGACGTTGGGTTCACTGATACACTCACATTAGCAGAACCTGTTCCGCTTGATGTTTCAATTATTAATTCTGCTAAAGATTTTCTTAAATGTAATGAACCAAATGGTGTAGCAGTTCCAATCCCTAACCTATCATTAGTATCATCCCAAAACAAGTTAGCATTATCTTGTGCAAGCACTCCACTTGTTCCTGCGAATAATACACTACCAGCCGTTGCACTTGTAATGCTTCCACCGATAGCCATTCCACCCCCTGCTGCTACCCATGCAGTACCATTGTAAGTATTATTTTCATTAGTAGTTGTATTGTAGACTTGTAACCCCGTTGCTGGAGTAGCAATTGCATTCCTTTCTGTAGTAGTCATTCGTGGAGGAAGGAAGCCTTGTGTAGTAGAATTTATAGTTAATCTTGAAGATGCAACATCAGTAAAAGTGCCACCATCTTGCAGCAACAAGTTCCCTGTTGTACCCATAATCTTAAATTTAGGACTTGCGAATGCTCCTAAAACAAATGCTACACTTGATGAAGCAAATCTTAAATAAATATCATTTTTAATAGTGTCAGGCATTCTATTTGCTGCTGAATTTTCTGCTCCAAAAAGAGAACCACCTGTTGATGTATTAAAAACAATTTCAGGTAATGAGCCCGTTAAAGATGCATTAACTGTTGCAGAACCTGAAAGCAAAGAACCTGAAAAATTTCCTGTTGTTGCAGTAAGTCCTGCAAGGGAAGTATTTCCACCTGAAACTTGTAAAGCAGTTGTAACACAACCCGTAAATGCACCAAGTGTAAATGTTGGTGTAATTCTAACTCCTACTAAAGTAGAACCATTCGCATTTGCTATTATCTCATCCCTAAAAGAAGTTGCTTCTATTTGACTTCCCGTTAATTGTCTATTTAGATAAAGACCAACTCCTATTATACCTGATATTTGTACTGGTGGAGTATATGTGCCTGTAAAAGTTAATGCCCCACTCACCCTCGCAGTACCATTGACATCGAGTTTGTAGCCTGCATCTGTGTTACTATCTATGGTTACATTACCTGTATTAAATGCTCTTATTCTTATATTACCACCTCCATCTGCAAGAATAATATTGTTTGATAGTGTTGTTGTTAAACCAATAGCAGAGCCGATAATAGTATTATATGAACCAGTTGTGATTCCAGTTCCAGAATCCTGACCTATGCAAATATTATTACGACCTGCTGAAACATTAAATCCAGAATACCCACCTATAAAAGTATTTTGACCTTGACCACTTATAACTGCTGCTCCTGCGTTATCACCTATAGCAGTATTATATGATGATAAAGCAAGTTTTAAAGCATTCTGCCCTATTGCTATATTTCCCTGACTACCTATTAAAGAATTTAGTGCATTACTGCCAATAGCTATATTGTTTGGACCTGTAGCACTACCTAATCCATTACCTATTACTATATTGCTTGGTATTGCTTTTCTACCAATCAATAATCCATTTACTGTTATGTCCTTTTCAAACGAAAGAGTATTACTCCCCATTGTAACAACCCTATTCCCCGTCAGCGTACCATCTGCATTATAGATATTAGTTCCACTATACTGCGGTATATTAAGTGTAGCACCAACCAATGTAGCAGCACCACTTGTTCCCGTTGTTGTAAGCGTTAAGGCTGCTTGTGGTGTATAACCTAATATTCCACTAATGCTATTATTCTGATAACGAAGATTTGCAGTATTCCAAAATATACCATCATTGTTTGAAGGAGTAGGAACGTAGACATCATGCAATTCACCTATCTCATAACCATTATCAACCTTAACAAATATCTTACCATTATTAACATGAGCATACACTACATAACCAAGCTGTAAAGAATGGTCGGGTGCAGTAGGTTTAACCTTTGTTATTCCTCCAGCAACACTTGGGGACAAATATAAAATATCACCATCCGCCCATGTTTCACCTTGAAGTGAACCCGTAGTATTTATTCCTCTTACCTCACCGCTTGTAGTAATAAAGCCTTCTTGATTGTTTGTTATTGTTTCAGTAACTATTCCTATTGTAGTTGTGCTATCAGGGTCGTTATCACCTTGTGCTAAAACTACCGCTAATCTCTGACCTTGTGCGCCACCCTCACTAACAAGTCTAATTCTTACTGCTCTATATTGTGATTCAAGTAAATCAGCACCAGTCTTGTTTACAACCCTTAAAACCTGTTCTTGCCCTACTTGTAACGTTACATTACCACCTTTTAAACCTAAGTCAACAGTGCCGTCTGTATCATTCCATCTCATTACACCAACTCCAGCCGTTCCCGTAGGGGTTTGGTCAAACTCTACTTGCCCTGCCTTTAGTTCAAATTCACCTAAGTCTACATTTGCAGTTGCACCAACATAAGGAATAGCATTTATATCTATCCATTCAGTATCATAATCATCATTGGTATCTTTTGCAAGAACCTGACCTGTTGTACCTCCTGCTGGAACTCCTGCACCTGCTGGTCCAATACCACCAGTTACATTTATTTCAACTATCTCACTAACCTCATTGATTTCTACTACCTCATTGGTAACGTTTATTTCTACACTCATGCTTGATTAATATTTTCATAAATGATAAAATCACCCCATATATAGGTCTTAACAATACCGCCTATATAAGTAACTTTTAAATCCCAGATATAATTTCCTTTATCTAAGTTTACTAATTTAGATAAACTGATTTCATTAAATCCAGCACCTGTTATTGTTACCCCACTCCCATTTGTGGCAGTCCACAAAGCAGCAGTTGTTGAACATCCTTTGTAAATGGATATAACAATGGTTGAGCCTGTTAGCACTATTGGTACTGTATTTAAAGTAAGCTCAAAAGTTTCTGACCATGTATCACCTGATACTATATCTACTGAATTATTTGCTGGCTTAAAATTACTGCTCATGGTATTTGGCATCTATTGTTTATCGAACTTAATGTTAATGTTATATCTAATCTAACCCCTGCTATATAATCGGGGTCTTCTTCTACAAAATATTGCATTGGTATTGTATCACCAACCAACCACTCATTTGTATTGTTTCTTATTTCCGCTACTAAATCTTGTGCCACTAAAGTCATATCAGACAATACCTCTAACCCTTCGGTTTCTTGTAACTGCCTATCCATGAAATATAAACTAAAAGTATATTGTATCTGTTTAGCCAAAATCTGACTTGATTCTAAACCAAAGAACATAGCAGGGTATATTACTTCTCCACTGCTTAACCTATCATATATTTCACCAAAAAAAACATAGTTAATTTGGGGATGGCTTGTCCCGTAATCTTCTATCTGTTTTTTTATCATGTTTAATGTTAGTGCCATTCTTTGTTAAATATAATTTTAGTTTCTTTTGATTTTTTAGATTCGCTTCTTTACTCATGGACAACAAGATGGGTTATTACCTTGATACAATTCTTCAAATGTTTTATCTGATGCACAGCATGAACTATCCCCAAGCCAAATGGTTGAGGTATAAGCATCATTGTCAGGTGCAATAGCATCATAGCCACTTCCGTAATTGCTATAAAGCGGGAACGTAACTTCATTTTCTTTAAGATATTTAATTAATCTTTGCTTATAAAATTCTGCCCTTCCCTTATACCTATTAGCAATATCAATCATATCCTGCATAGAAGGACTTTCAAAATTATCTCCAGTCTTTCTTAGCAATCCTTTATTATAAAACTGAAAACTTAAACCTTGTGGCAATTCAGACAATGTATAGTTAACCATTGTATCAACTATATAATCATCTAAAAGTGTTTGCTCATCACAGGTCAAATCTCCACAACTTACCCCTTCCTGTAATCTATTGTACAAAGCAGAACCCAAAGCAGGGTGCAAAAACATATCTTGAACTGCTTTTATTTCAGCCTTAATAAGTTTTTCATCTACATTATTATGCAGACCTGTTCTTTCCTTAATCGTTTCTACTGATATGAATAAAATATTTAAACTCATTATTTTCTTGTTACTACGTTAGAAACCCATTGATGCCTACACTCTGGAGAATGCTTATCTGTTTTAGGTATTGTATACCAACCACCTTTCCTATCCCATACTGAATAACCTACCCTTGAACTCATTTGCTCAATCTCACTCCTTGAATACATTTTATTATTCGTAACCAAGTATTTGCAGAATGGTCTTGAAGTAGATATATCACTATCACTAAACCCTGCTTTCCACTCATAAGAATATCTTACTAAAAACTCCCTTGTGATAGGCTTAATTTCTTCGATAATTTTAGCCAAAGGTTTAGTTAGGCTTCTTTCTATCTCAATGTTCTCATCAATGCCACTACCAATCTTATTCTCTTTGGTCTTTAAGAATCCCCTATCAACTAAATCCTTTATTATCCTTTTTACTACCCCTATATCTTCCTTTAAAACGTCTGCTATAACCTCTGGAGTAATACGTTTGTCCTTAGCAATTAAGTCCAATACATTGGCTTGTAATTGCGTTACATCGGCAAATTGAATCTCATCAAATACCCCTCTTTGCTTCCATACCTCAAACTTTTCTGCTGATTCGCCAAACTCATTAAACAAACTAAAATCTTCACTTGCAAATTGAGAAGGTTGGGCAATTTCTGTTAGCTTCTGTAAACCAATCTTCTCCCTTAACTCATCCTTTGTCATAATTGCCAACAAAGTATTCTCGCTTAACTGCAACCCAATAGGTTCAGTAGGTATAATTTTTAAGTCTTCTGGATAACCTGCAAATCCACTCAACATATTGAATGTGGATTCTAATGCCATTTGTTTATGGTTGACATAAGTATTCTTAAATATCTCATAACCATCTTGCATCTCTGACCTTGAACCTAAAGCACCCGCCTGTGCGATACCAAAAATTGATGGAGTAGTAATTTGATGGGCAGAAAATATGTTAACCTGTATCAACTCATCTACTCTGCTAAAATCTTCTTTAGTTAAATCCGACTGCCCTAAGTCATCTACTATTGGTTTTCTTGATGCATCGTTAACAAATGCTAACATATACTTTATACCATCAGCACCTGTATAAGTATTTTTAAATTTGTTATGAACTACCCTTTGCTCATCAGGACTTGGTTCACCATTTGGTAAAGTAATAAGTTTACTGGCAGAAAACCCTGTCTTTGCATTTCCTAAAACGTGCTTAGATACCTCGATATCCGATTCAATGTAGTTTAAGCCACCAAAGTATGATGGAAGGGAATAAGAGCCTGTATTTGGTCTGTATTCCTTTACATAATATATCTGTGTACCTGTTGGTACTTTAGGATTAAAAGCAGGGTAAACAATTGCTTGTTCGCTTCTATCTTTCCAATCTTTCTTATACCAAAACTGTGTATTATCGTTATTAGTTCTGAATTTTGAGTAATCACAATGCCATACTTCAGCTACCCTACCCGTTCCCCAGATAACTTCTATAAATGCACCACCAAATAACTCAATATCCAATGAAACCTTCTTGCTTAAATCAGCTAAAGTTTCTGTTCTATTAGGATGCTGAACAAAAGCATCGTTACCACTCCAACCATTTCCACAGATATAATGCACTTTGCTACGGATAATCGCACCATGCTTGGCAGACTTATTAAATAAATCAATCAAATAAGATGGGTAATCGTTCTTATCTCCATACTGAATATATCCTTCACCCTTCTTCTCTTTGTATTCGGGTTGTTTAGCCTCTGCAAATTGTATTATTTGAAAACTCATTTTCTAATTTTAAATTTATCGTCTGTTTTATATGACTTATAAATTGTTTTTGTTTCATTTAGCATCATGATTCCACTTTCCAATAACACTTTCCCTTCTATATCTGTATTTGTTGCACTTGTTTGCTCATAAACATAATAAGTATATTGCCCTATTAATTTATTTGCAAAGTATTTATCAGTAACTATTGAAAACTTATTATACCTGTCCTTAAATAATGATACATCTTTTGCGTTAGTTAACACAAACTTTAACTCCTCATTGGTACTACGATTCACAAACCTAAATAAGTAATTAGGTGAGGCAATAGTTTGCTTCTCTGTTAAAGTTAAATATATATATTGTGTTGCTTCTTTGCTTAACTGAATCATCTTCTATAAATGTAATTATTCATGGCATTTAACAAAAATGCCCCACAATTAAGTGAGGCACTCTTTCGACCAAATCATTCTAATCTTAACCCGGAGTTGTCAATGCTGTGGCAACCGTACTACCTACCGAAGGAGAAAGTGCTGCTTCCTTACCAGTGAAAGTCATGGTGTAACCACTTCTATCACCTTCTGCTGCACCGCTTTGTGCTGAACCAGCAGTAATGTCGATACCTCTTGTTAGTCCAAGATACCAGAAAGTTCCGTTGTTATCTTTTGCAACTGCTACTAATCTATTTTTTGCAAGCAACAAGATTTCATTCCTTGTATTAGTTTGCAACTTATTAAGTATCAAAGTCAATTCTTGCTGATAAAATATAGTTCCGTTCTCAATAGAAGCGTTTATATTTTCAACAAAAGATGATGTTCCTTTTACTAATTCGTATTTGTAAAATCTCTTTCCAGTAGCTTTAACCAAAGTTGTAATTACACCACTTGCTTCAACATAACTTGTTACATCACCAGCAGGCATAAAATAAATTTCAGTTAAACCACCCAAAGAGTCCTTGCAATCAAGAACGTAATTTTGTGTTAATGCACATGGCATAATTATAAATTTAATTTATTATAAAAAAGGGGGCTTTTTACACCCCCTATTATTTATGGAAGTTTGAACTCTACAACTTCGTCAGGGAAAGCAAAGTTTACACCGAATTTAAATTCAGATACAAATCTTACTTCGTCTGCTTCTTTTGCGTAGAAGATTTCAAATCTTTCTTCTTCGTTCAAAAGGTCAGTACCCAAGAACAAGTTAGAAAGTCTCATTGCATAGATTTTGTTTGTACCATTCAAACCTTGAACTGCTACAACTTTAATCATAGTGCCGGGAAGAACAAACTCTGTATCAGCTTTTACATCTATTGTGTAGTTGTATGACTGGCTATTCTTAAGGGCTACAGTGTAAGTTCTGAACAAATCCATACCACAGAAAATAGTCATATCATCAGCAGCTACAACCTTTGCAGGGATAGCCAAGTAAACTGCATCAAAAGCAGCAATTACGTTAGCTGAAGTGATAGAAGCAACTGGACCACCTGAAATGTAAGTTGATGCGTTAGCAGCAATTACAGAAGCAGAAGCCTCTAATGCGTGTACTATCAATCCTTTGAACTTATTCAAGTTACCATTTGCAGAAGCAGTGTTACCTTGCCAAATTGCAGTTTCAAGTTGAGAAGCAATTACATTAGCTTTCTTTTCAGAATATTCTTGCTCAAAAGGAATTGAATCATATCTTGAACCAGTTGGCAATGCCTTCTGAAGATATTTAGCTTCAAGATTCTTAGGACAAAGTGCTTCGTTGATTTTAATCTTTCCGATAACTACTGGTCTTTGTGTAAAAGAAGTAGTTCCTGAAGCGTTAAAACCACATGATGCACCACTTTGGAAGAAGGCATCAGTATCCATAATGTTGATGGTTTCTGAAGACTTAACTCCAACCATTACATTGCCAGCTGACTTAATAAGTTGTGCAGTTTTTGCACCAAGAACAGAAGAAGTAACGAGCAATGCTTCGTTTTCTTTTGTGTAATCTGCGAGAGAACCTACGCTAAATGCCATTTTATTTAATTTTTATTGTTTAGAATTGCGTTACGATATTTGTTAAGTCTTTCAAACTTAATATCTTTTGTCTGCTCAAATTTAAAAGAAGCTGGTTTGTCTATTGGGTCTGCGTTTGGGATTTTAGAAAACTCCTCAAACATTGCAACTACCATTTCAAAACCTTGCTTGTTCTTAAATTCAATGTCTTTAATCTTATCATTAAGTTTAACATTCTCTGCAATCAACGTTGAGAAAATAGAATTAAACTCACTTACCATTTCTTCAATCTTAGTTGATTCAATCTCAACTTCAATTTCTTCTTCTTTAGGCTTTACTTCTGTAATCTTACCTTCAACAGTAACTATCTTCATGCCATCAGCAAGTTCGTGTTCTGCATCTGGTGCAGGTGTTCCATCTTCCAATGTAACTTCTCCACCTACTTCAAGTGCAGAAATCATAACCTTAGTGCCATCTATCAAAGAGTATTCAGCCATTTTAACCTTTACTTCTTCGGCAGGCTTTTCTTCTGCTACTGGTTCAACAGGCATATCTTCAAACAATGCTCTGATTTTTAGAATTGCGTCTTTTGCGTTCATGTTTATAAATGTTTATTTGTTATTTTAATTATCACTTAACAGAAAATAAAATTTCCTTTATCATTTCAAGTAATTCCTGTTCTTTGGTTTTGGCTTTGCTATATTCAAAAATCCCCTCTACACTAAAACCTTTAAACTCACCAGACTTTACCTTTGCCCATACCTCATCATTCTCTACTTTAAAGCTACCAAACCAACTGCCATCGGGTGCATCTTCAAAACCTTTCATTGGTGATATACCTCTTTCTTTATCACTAATAAATGATTCAAACATTGTGATGCCATCTACCTGCTGACTTTGGTCATGCATTAGATTAACGTTGTTCTGGTATCCTTTCTTGAAAAACTTTTGTGCAATCTTGAAAATGGTATCTTTACTAAACACCACATAATACTCCCCATGAGTAGAATCATTGCGATAAATAGGTGAATCAGATAACATAAGAGGACCAGAAATAATTCTTTTTTCTTCTGAAACGATTTCAAATTTAAAGTTTTGTTTAAATGCATTCCAATTCCTTTGAATGGCTGGTCTGTCCACAAGTGCCACGTATGATACTTCTGCGTTATCGTCTAAGTCTTCGCTTATTCTTAATTCGTATATAGGAAATTCCATAACTATAAATGTTTTATTTTTTAATTATTATCAACTAAACCTTGCCCTTTGTTGAATAGCTGCTATTCTCTGTTGGCTTGTTGTTACATCTGTTTCTACCACATAGGCTCTCATTGCTTGATTTCCAAGTGCGTTTATACTTGATTGATTCAATTGCGTTAACTGTGCTTGCTGCCCTTGTGGTTGTAATGGTGCTGATAATCCTAAAGTACCTGCACCTCCTCCAAATCCTTGTGTACTGCCAGTTGTAAATTTACCAATAGTAGTTGCTGCAATAGTAGCAATACTTGCTCCTGCTCTTAATTTTGCACCTAATATATATTTACCTTTAATCAATGCACCACCATCTGGTAATGCAGTCCATAATGGGTTAGCTGCGTAACCTGCTATCTCCCTTTGTGTATCTACTATAATTCTTGCAATAGCTAACCCCTTATCAACTATAAAAATGGCATCTGCAATAGCTTTATTTTTACCTGCTAATCCCATTGCTAACTGCAAAGCACCTTCTACAACTGCTAACTTTGCATCTTCTAATTCAATTGTACCTTTTAAATCATCTTCTTTAAACTTTTTATCTTCAATAGCCTTTTTACTTTTTTTAGCTAAAAGTGCTTCATCAATTGCATCTTGTTTAGCAAATTGAGCAGCAATGTTTGCATCATCAATTTCTGCTTGTTTTTCAGCATCTTCCTTATCCTTTTGTTTTTGTTTTTCTTTATTATCTAAAACTAAGTTTGTAAATGCTTCACCAGCTTTTCTTGCTTTTAATCTTCCTTCTTCTAATTTTTCCTCTCTTGCTTTTTCTTCTTCAATTATTTTTTTATTTGCTTCTTGTCTTGCTTTTAATTGGTTCGCTGCATAACCAAGATTTGCAATTTGAATATCAGTCTGTTGATTTTTGACTTCTTTTTCTGCTTCCATAGCAGCTTCTAAGTCTATTTTTTTAATCTCCTCATGGTATCTATTTTGTGCTGATATTCTTAATCTTCTTGTTTGATTTTCTATTTCAAGTATTTCTTTTTCAGATGCACCTTTTGCTTTTGCCTGTGCAACTAATAATTTTCCAGTCTGTTCAATAGATGCTAATTCTGCTTGTAATGCAGTTTTTGCACCACTTTGGATAGTTTTATTTAAATCCTCTTGACTTTTCTTTGCTTTCTCTGCTGCACCTTGATAGTCTTGAAATGCTGACACTAACTCTCCAACTGCAACTACAAGTAATCCAATACCTGTTGCTGCTATTACACCTTTTAAAACTTTAAATGATGTTGAGGTTGTTTCTACTGCAACTCCAAAAAGTTTCATTGCCCCTGCTGCTGCTTTATTAGCAAGTTCATTTAACTTTATAAATGCAGTGCTATTTTTTATAACACCACCTAAGTTAACAAAAGCATCTTTAGCCTCTATTAAACTACCAATACCTTGAGATAAAGCCATTGCTGATTGAACCTTTAGTAAGGTTTTTTCAACATCTTTTGATTCTACACCAAGCAAGCCCATTGCACCTTGAACAGCAGTAAATCCAGATGCAATACCTTGAACACTTTTTGCAAGTGCTGGAAATATAGCAGATGCTCCAGCATAGTTTTTTGTTGCTGCTGTTGAATCTTCAATAGTATCTTTTAGATTACCTATCTCTTCTCTTAATACAAGTACTCTTTTATCAGATTCCCCAAATTGTTGACTTAATGCAAGTGCTTGAAATTCTGCATCTTTAATGGCTTTTTTAATTTCACCAAAAGAAGTTAGTAATTGTTCTTTACCACCTATATTTATCTGTAAACTTAATTGCTCTGCCATTAGAATATTTTATTTATAACTTTTAATAATTCAACTTTGGTTGTTTGATAATCTATCGGGTTATAACCAGTAACCTTATTTAGCCTGAATAGACTGCCATCTATATATATAAGTTTACTAAAATCAAGATTAAGAATGTCCAAAGTATTTAGTAATACGTTGCATGATAATAACTTACTATTCTTATCCGTAACCTCTGCCATGTAGTCTGAATAATAAGCATTGAATAGATTGGTAGTTGGATAAGATGTTGCATCAAAGTAAATCTCTTTCGGTGCGCCAAAAGCAATATCATTTCCTAATGTTAATGGGTCATCTAAATGCCCAGCATAACCATACTCTGTTAATGTTACTAAATCAGTACCGCCATTCTTTATCTTCCAAGAAGTCCTACCAGTTATACGTTTAGCTTGTAGTATTCTAATTACTGAATCAATAGGGTCTTCAGAAATGTTTGAATTTGATAACTTATAAATAGCAGGGTAAATCTTATCAGTTCCTGTGTATTGATATAAAACACTATTAGCAAATATTACTTCAGTTGTATCAGTATCTTTAACAAAATCAAATTCAGTATCAAATATATAATCACCATAACCCTCATTGAATTTCTTTCTGTAATTTTCTGCATAATGGTCATTGTCTTGTTTGTATTTAAACTGATAATACCTTGCATTGATTTCAGACATTGGTTTAATGCTCAAAGGCTTTGCCCTATCTATTTTATTACTCCAATCAATAGCACTGCCATCATAAAAATCTATGTAAGGTTTTATTATAAGTTTCTTATCATCAAATTGGTCATCATAAACATAGAGATTAAACATCTTGCAAATACTTATAAAGAAATCCCTTTGGAATATTCCTTTAGGTATTAAGTCATTCATGTTTAGTGTATCTCCATAGCTTACTGGTATTTGTGCAGGGGCAGTAGATGTAATGGTTAATGCACCGCCATATTGTTGTATCTGTATAACGTTACTGCTAATCTCCAGCTTCAATGTATCTCCTGTGTTAAATGTAATATTGTTTACAGATAAGGTAACTCCAAAAGGTCTTGGTGTAAACGTAGCAAAAACACTTTGGGAGGAAATAACTGTGCTATTTTTCTTTAAAGAAAAGGTTATTGTTGCTGGGGTAGATGTTAGCGTATTTACCTGACCTGCATAAGCACAATAAATATTAGTATTTAAAGGGGTTGCAGGTGTATAAGTAAAGGTATCGTTAGTTCCATTAGCAGTAAAAGACCCTAATGTGGTTATTGTATACCTTGCATACTGAATAGAAGTATAAGTTGCAGCAGTAGCATCAGCATCAAAAGCCGTAGAGGTAGCGGTGGTGTATATTTGGGTTTGGTTATTAGGTATAACTAACCTTTTCATTAGGTTGGTATCTAAAAACGGAAAGTTCCAAGTATACCCAGAACCACTTAATATCTTTTCAAGGTATTCTTTTACATATAAAGCAGGTTTAAAAGCATTAAATTGGAAGTCAACCTTGTTAGAAGATACTGCACCATAGTCAATCAAAGGATAGTAAACACCTGAACCGCTTACAGTTGTCCAACTATCTGTGATATTAGTTGAAGTCCATGCCTCATTATAAGTACTAAAATCTAACTCTTCTATTTTCTTATTGCCCAGAGCCGATATAAAGCCTCCTAATTCCCCGAATACTGAACATTGATACTCTATCCTTCCATTGTCGTTTACTATCTCTAATAGCCTTAAAACACCTTTAAATATCTGTATTCTATCTATAAAGATTCTGCATTGTGCAGACTTGGAAGCATTAAAGTTATAACCAATATTAGGCAAAAGATTGTCAGTGAAATTCGCATTTCCCAAATCAAAAATAAACCCGAACAACTTATTGTTATTTGCTGACCCTGCTATGTTTATTGTTTTGCTATAACTGGTATTCTTACTACCAAAATCCATTATATCATCAACTGAATAAACAAAGTCGGTGCTAATGTCTTGGGTTAAATCAAGCTGGTAATCTTCAATGTATATTTCTGTCCTCATTATCTGAATTGACTATTTATATTTTTGTTTATCTCAACATCTATTTCAAGATTGAACAACTTATCTGAAATCAATTTCTTATAATCGTAATTGTTATTTCTAACCGAAACTGGGAAGTAAGCACCTTGCACCTCCATGTAAACAGATGGCGAAGCAATCAACTGACCAAGCCATTCATAGTTCTGCTCATTGATATAATCAGCTACTAAATGATATCTATTAGTATGCTTAATATTGTAATCAACATTGGTTTCATTAAACTTATTGTAAACATCTGAATTGGACATTGATGAACCTGTTAACTGCCACTCACTCTTTTTGTATGATGATTTCTGTACCTCTGAATTTCTTTTGTTAACCAATCCAAACTTAAAGGTATCCCAACCACCTACCCTATTGAGAAAGTGAATGTTATATGGTGTGAATTTCCCGTTGCAGTCCTGTGATATACGAATCTTTCTGGAGGATACACTTGATAGCACCAAATAAAAGTCATAAGCATAAGTATTATTTGTGATTATTGTAGACCCTGCCCATGCATTAACATTAGCAGCATTTAGGTTGAACATATTAAATTCCCCTGTTAGAGTAATGTTTGCACTAACAGAGGTTGCTATTGTCTGGTCCGCATTAATTACATCAACCTTTGCAATATAAGTTCCTCCTGTCTTCTTCCAATAGCTTACAAAAAAGTTTTCTCCATAGGTAGCTTTTATTTCATCTCCATCCCTTTCAGTTAAAAAGTTATCTGAAAAGTTAGTTGATAGCAAAGCATCATAGTATGTAGATAAAGTTATTGCACTGGTCTTGAACATATCAGCAAACAAAGGCTGATAGTAATTGTAACCGCTATACTCTCCAGATGCCATATTGGTAGTTACTACACCGCTTACTTCTTCTCCTATCTCTACCTTGTAAATAACTTTTAGTTTATCATTTGATTCAACTAAGATAGAAGAACCACTTGGTTCAAAGTATTGGCTTGAATATGCCCTTACTATTGGTGCAGCATTAAATACTCCATAGCTTCCTACTATGTCTGGGAATACCTTTGACCTTGCAACTAAACTTCCGTTTACTTTTACATCGTAAACAAACTTAAAGTTAGTAGTACCGCTATTGGTACTTGAAGAGGTAAACCATAAATCATCATGCATTGATGAATAATTCGCTGGTGTATCTAAAATCGTTATTGCCATGCTTTTCTTATTTGTATTGTTACATCTGCTTTTAATGCTACTGCCATTGCTTCTTGAAAATCTTTATTTAAAATTGTTTTTACTGCTTGGTCGAAATACCTTGTTCCTCTTAATCCGTTCTTCTTAATGTTAGTTGATATTGCAAAGGCTAATCTTTTTTTATTGTCTGCCTCTGTTAACATTTTCTTTAGCTTCTTTCTTTTCTTTTCTAATTTAGAAATAGGTGTGTACTTTGTTACCGACTTCCTCGCTTTGTTCAACCATCCAAATATAGCAGCAGGTAATGCCCTTCCTGCTTTAATTGTTTTAAATGAATAATCCCCAGTTGTTCTTTTTAGCTTTGCTCCTGTGCCACCTACACCCTTTACACCTTTGTTTACATAGTCATAATACTTCGCTTGTTTAGAGTTGATAGGATAACCAACCTCTAAAACAAAACCATTTCCTTTCTGATAAACTTGGGGAAAGCTAATGTCCATTAAATCCCCACTGGATATTGCTTTGGCTTTGGTTAGGTTCTCTTGTATCTGCTTATTAAAATCTACCCCTACCGCAAATAACATAGCTTCTATTACAGGCAGGTCTTCTTCACTTACCTTATCATAGTTTCCACCTAATGAGGCTAAGAATCCATTTGCTAATATCTCTGCCTGTGCCTTATCCATCTATTATAAATGTCCGAATAGCAGGAAAGTATCTAACAAAAAAACCCCCAATGAAGGGGGTAAAAGCAAAGTATGGGATTTGCACCCATATTCTCGCACCTGCGAAATGTTACTAAATGGACATCAGTATGCCTCTTTCACTAACTCTGCTTTTTGTAATCTCTCTCTGCTTTTATATAAGCAAGGGTGTTTAGGTATTGGATAATGGGTAACTCATACCCTTGGTCAACTGTGATATTTTCATGGTCGGCAACATTCTTGGTGCAATATTGCCATCCATAATACTCAATAAATTTGCTACCTCCTCTGCTGCTTGTTCCTTGCTCATCCCCACCTTCATCATTGCCTGTATCAAATAACCCTTTGAAACTTCCATCCAATTTCTGTAGACATGATAAAAAAAAACAACCGAATTGTATATGTCAGGTATCTTAGCCGATAACATATCATCAGCGTATTCCTCATGCCTACTTGCATCGTACTTGTCTAACTTCCACCCAAAGATGGTCTTCTTCATAGGTAGTACCATAGAGGCTGCCAACTTGTGAAGATTTGTCACGAAATCAGCAGAAAAGACTTTTGATTCTATGTATCTTCCAGAAGGCAACCTCCGTACATCGTAAACGCATTTATACCTTCTCCCATTTACCCTAATTTCTTTTACTGGCTTTCCTCCTATTTCTTCATTAAGAAAAGTTAGCTTTTGTTTTTCCTTTGCGTAATCAGATACGGATAGACTATCAACCTCATTCTCTGTCCATCCATTCACAATAGCAATAAGTCTGCTATTCTGTTCAGTTACATCCTCAATCTTTAAGACTGGGAATAACTGCTGATATTGAAAAACATTAATAGAACTCCACATAACTTTTGATTAATTTTTCAAGCCAAATGTAAAAGCAAATGATAAATAAAGGGAAAAATAAAATGCATACTAATAAAGTCCTAACCAATAGTAACAACTTCGTTATCTGTAATAACATAATCTATCTTTTTATTCATTGCCCCAAATAGTTGGGAAATAATAGATAGTCTTGGTGAACTACCTCCTTCGATTCTGTTGATGCTTACAAAACTGATTTTACTCTTTTCAGCTAACTGCTTCTGTGTTAAGTTTGCTGCTTTCCTGTTTTCCTTGAGGATGTTCCCGATACTCATATATTTGTTTTTTGGTTTCGTCTGTTAAGAATGCAAATTGAATCAACATATCAAATGTCTGTCTGTTCATGTAGTTGCATTCGATTGCTTCAAGTATACAACCTAAAGTTGTAATCATTCTTTCGTGTTCGCCTTTTTGGATTAAGTTCATGGTAAGTGGTTTAGATTATAAAGATAAGTATTAATTCTCAAACTTATATGAATGCCCAACCTTTTTTAATGGGCAAATTGTAAACTCTATTTTATTTTTCTTTAGGTGCTTAACTGCTTTGGGCAGACCTTCCTCTGTGTATAGGATTGATTCCTTTATATCATGGGTGTACATGATTATTGGTTCAATGTAATCTACCACCCCTACATAGGCTTTAGTCATTTTGTTTTGCAGGGTTAAAGTCTTATCATGGTTTCTTGCTGCCACCATTCTCATTTGCTCGGTTACTAATGCGTAAAGTATCATAGGTTATCAGATATTAAAATGAAGATTATTATTATGGCTATTATTACAAAGGCTACATTTCCTTGAATGCTTTCCTTTTCGTACTGGGTTTGCTTTTTGTTGGTCATGGTTTAATTATTTTCATATTTAGCTAAATCATTAAAATGCTTTACCTGTGCAAGAAGTTTTTCATGCAACTTGCTACCTACTGTTACTGTCTGACCTAAGATTTTTACTTTTTGCTTTTTCATTTTGTTTAGTTTTAAGTGGTTTGTTTGTCAAAGATAAACCTTTCTTTAATACCAAAGTACATTTCCCTAAACTTTTTTTTAATTATTTTTGCAACATTGTTGCATTTACATAAATGAGTACCTACCAGAGCCTGTATTTACGTTTAAGTTCTGATAAGCCAAAGCCAATGCCATAACGCAGTCATCATGGAAACCTGAAGGGGCAGAATACTTAACCCCTGTGGCACTATATTGGTACTCAAAAACCTCCAACTCATCTACTATCTGACCTTTAGGAAAGGTAATCTTTCTTTGTTGTATGGCAGTTTGCAGTCCTACCATTAAGTTCTGCTTAGATTGACTGGTAAACTTTAACCCTATTATATGTCTTCCTTCTCTTTGTAAGTCCTCTACTATTGGGTCTCCTACCCCTGTGCTATCTATTAGCATCGGTCTTTTAGGTAAAGATAATATAGCATTCTTGGTACTATTCCAATCCATCTGGAAGCGGTCAAAATAAGCCACAGCACCATCACTATCCAAGCCAATGATACAAGTATAGTCAACCGACTTAGCAAGGTCAATACCATAGCTTACAATCTCTTTGGTGCTTATTGGTGCAATGCATGAACGTATAAAAGCAGAGCCAAAAGGGTTAGCAGCATTCTCCATAGGGTTAGCCATGTACTCCTGCTCAAAGACCGCCTCTGGTAGTTGGGTTCTTGCCTCATCTATTTCTGCCTTATCTATGTATGGGTTATCGTAGGTAGTAAACTTAAAAGACTTCCAACCGCTATCATTCTTCATGAATAAAGAATAGAAATAGTTCTTACCTCTTGGAGTAGATAGAAACAATGCCCTGCCTTTATAATCGGTTAGCGTAGGTCTTATAGAGTTTAACCAGCCTTGTTCAAGGTCAGGTATAAATGAAGCCTCATCTACAATAACCCAATGAAACTTTCTGCCTCTTAAATTATCTAATCTTTCCCCTGTAAAAAATTCTACTGAACCCCCATTTGGGAATGATAACTTTAAATCTGATTTGTTATTTAGAAAAGGTAGTGCATGAATTAACCTATTAAAGAAAACTTTAGCAAGTGAGTAAGTAGGGGTAATGTATGCTATTGATTTGCCCTGTACTGCCTCTGTAATTATTTTTATCTGGGATAGTTCTGACTTACCAAACCTTCTACCGCACATAACCACAATAAACCTTTCTTCTGCATCAAGGATTGATTTTTGATTAGTATGTGGTTTAGGTATTTCAATTCTCATAATATGGTCTTGCCATCAACAAAAACAATCTCTATTTTATTATCAGTAGTAATATCCATCTGTTCCTTTGGCTTTCCGTAAACCCTTGTTAAAAGCGTTTCAAGGCTATATAGTGAACCTTTACTTAATGACTTACGCATTGCGTTAGCAATAGTCTTTTCAAGTATGGTAGCCTTAGGGTTATCAAATACGGATTTTAATTCATCTAAGTCCATTGCCATCATTACCTGTATTGTATCGTTTATTTCTGATAGCTTATATCCTGCATCCCTTAATAGGCTTACATATTTTTTAGGTCTGCCATTAGGGTTAGCAACCTCGCCTTTCTTAAATGGTGTTAAATTTTGTTCGTTTGCCATATCCTCACTATTATTTCACTATTTAATATATGGTTGTCCGTTTCTTTTTATTGTTAATGTTGGGTCAAGTTTAAGCATCCTATCTACTATTACTTGGCAGTATTTTGGGTCGTATTCTATTATCCTTGATTTTCTTTTTAGTTGTTCACAAGCTACCATTGTAGTTCCAGAACCACCAAAAGCATCAATAACTATATCCCCAATTTTTGAACTATTATTAATTTGATAAGAAAATAAACCTATTGGCTTCATTGTAGGATGTTCTCCGTTTCGTGAAGGCTTATCCCATTCTATAATAGTTGTTTGTTTCCTATCAGAATACCATTTATGACTATCTCCTGCTAACCAACCATAAAGACAAGGTTCATGCTTCCATTGGTAATCTTGTCTACCCATAACCATTGTATTTTTAACCCATATCAATTGTTGTTTTAATAGCCAACCTGCATCTACCATTGCCTTCCCAAAATTTATAATTTCAGATGAAGCATGCCAAACATATATTGCTCCACCTTTTTTAACCGCAGTAGTCAATGCACTATAAAAATCATAAAGAAATTTATAGAAATCATCATTACCCATTGAGTCATTTTCTATTTTTAATGCATCTTTTGTTTTCCCTTCATAAGCTACATTATAAGGTGGGTCTGTAATGCACATATCTCCCATCTCCCCATCCATTAGTTTTGAGAATGTATCTGTTTGAGTGCTATCCCCACAAAGCAATCTATGTTCTCCTATATCAAACAAATCCCCAAGTAAAATATCAGTTTCAATACCACCATCTGGTACTGCAAAATCATCCTCTTCTGCTTCCAAAGTTTCAACCTCAAAGTTAGGTATATCCAATCCCCAATCTGTTAACTGCTCTGCATCCCAATTATTAGCAAGGTCATCCCAATCCCATTCTCCATAACCTACATTATCTTTAACTATAAATTCCTTCTGTTGTTGTTCTGATAATAAACTTGCCTTTATAATTGGTATCGTCTTTAACCCTGCCTCTTTGCAAGCCTTTAGCCTCATGTTACCACCCAAGACAACCATATCATCATTTACTACAATAGGTCTTAATTTAAGCATCTCTGGGAACTCCTGAATGGATTTTACCAGCTTCTTAAACTTATCATCCTTAATGATTCTTGGGTTGTTCGGGTTGGCTTTAATCTCACCTACCTTGACCTCTGTAATTGCGTTCTGCTCTATCATGTTTATTAAATGATTTTTTAGCTTTACCTTTTCTCCTTTTGCCAAACGTTAATTTTCGGCTATCTGTTTGTTTTGCCATATCCAAATATCTTTTTGTTTATTCCTGTACAAGTTACTTTCATGAGTATATTTATCCCAATACTTTTTAACCATCTCCTCTTTGTTATATCCGTACTCATCACCCGTTGCATGGCTTCCTATATGTTTAGCAATGCAATCCTGTACATAATAAGTTTTAAATTCAGCTACCCAGCATCTCTGTAAGTATTCAAGGTCTATTGCTCCATAAGGGTAATACTCAAAGTTAAACATTCCTACCTTTTCTATTACCTTCTTTGAAATTAAATAATTTGATATAATAAAATCAGATTCTATTAACCTTACTGGACTAAAAGAACTTGCTACCACTCCTGCCTCTGGATAAGTTAACAAAGCATTTACTTTCTTTTGTAACCATCCCTCTGGCTCTTCTATATCATTTGCTAAGTATCCTATTGCATCGTACTGCTCATACTTATATATGGCTTCATTTAATGCATTGGCTATACCTTCTTTATTTATAAACATAACTTCAAAAGGGTAACCTGCTTTTTCAAGGTTACTATGAATTATGTCTAATGGTCTATTCCCGTAAACAAGGCAACCTATTAATACTTTCATTAGTTCAATCCCAATTCTTTTACAGGTACTCCTGCATATTTATATCCTGCCCTTAATTGACTTTTCTTTCCTACAAATGCAGAAGCACCAATCATACACCTTTTAGGTACAGTTATCTTTTGATGTATAACTGCATTTAAACCTAAGTTAACTTTATCTTCTAATATAGAATGCCCACCAACTTTAGCACCACAACTTATTGTAACATCATTGCCTATAATAGCATCATGCCCAATATGAGCGTGTTTCATAATATAGCAGTTATCTCCAATGGTAGTTGCAAATTCAGTTCCTGCATCTATTGTAACCAGTCCTGTAATTGTATTTCCATTTCCTATTTTAACCTTTCCTAAGTGTTTGCACTTTCTATGTTCTGCCATCGTACCAATTATACAATAAGCACCTATTATGTTGTTATCTCCTATCTCAACATTATCTCCTATAATAGCAGTTGGATGTATATTATTTGCCATTGTATTGCATAAAGTTTAAATGCTTCTCTCTTAAAAATTGTATGTGGTCTTTTTTATCTCCATATTCTAAATGGCAAGACCTGCATACTGCCATTATATTTTCAATGTTATCCTTTAATGTACTTCCACCCATCCCTTTGCAATCTATATGATGAATATCTACTGCTTTTCCACCACAAACTTCACAAGGTAAAAAGTCATCTAATGCATAACCGAAATAACTAAAATATTGTTTAGTATATTTTTTCATAACGTTCCATCTTGCAATGGTTCTTTCTTATCTTCTTCTATCCTTCTGTACCTTTGCGACCAAATTAAGTTACATAAAGATATGCTTTTTTCTACAATTAATTCCTCTGAATCTTCTGGGTAAAGTAAATGTAATGTTTCATGTATCAATATCTCAAGATGCTTTTTTCCTTTTAATCTTGTGTCCAAATAAATAATTCCTTCAGAATCAGCAAGACCCCAAACCTTTTCTTTGCCTAACTTTTTATACTTAACCTTAATCACTTTTCATTAAAATTAAATCTGGTCTATCTAACTCTGATATATCTATCTTTACCTTTCCTCTTACCTTTGCCAATGCTCTTCTGTAAATTGTTTCTACCTCATACATATCTTGCAACTTCTTAATAAGAAATGCTTCCTGTTCCTCAATGCTCATCTTGTTAATCTTCTTTGGTAAACTCATAAAACTTTTCCGTTATGTATTCTTTTGTTTGTTACTTGAAAATCTTCTTTATCTATATCTACTATTGCAAAGCCATGATTCCATTTATTTAATGGCATATACATTGGGTGCAATTCACTAAGGCAACCAACCGACCATGTAGTTGTTATGTTACCATTCATATCGGTTTCTGTATGCTCTGACGATTGATGATTATGACCTTGTATTGCAGAAACTTTACCTTTCATGTATAAGCCTCTGGCAATGTTTACTGGAGAAGTAATACCGAAGTATTCATGCCCATGTATTATATTTAAACCCCCAGCTTTCATTACTCTCTTATCTTTAATAATCTCAATGCCTTCTGCTCTTGCTTTAATGATATTGCCCAAATCAAATTCTTCAACCCCATCTAATTCCCCAGCTTTCATCCATAAATAATGCTCATATCTTTCCTCATGGTTACCAATCTTAAAATAAAGTTTAGCATCAAAGGTAGATTTTAGAACATCTATAAAATTTCTAAATGCTTCTAACTCATGAGCAAAACTTCTTTTCTTTGGGTCTTTTGAAAACCTACTTAAACCAAAGAAGTCCAATGTATCTCCATTTAAAAGAATGGCATCAGGCTTTTCTTTTTTTGCATAATCCAATGTGCAGGTTATGGCATCTATTGAATGGTAAGGTATGTGAATGTCAGATAAAACCAACAAACGCTTCGCCTCTAATTGGTAAGGCTCATATATTGTTTCATCTGATTCTGGAAGGTTGTATGGGTTTCTTGGTCTGTCTTCTGTTTTAATTACACCTTTAACTTTATGACCAGCTTTTCCCTCTAATGCCCTTAGTGTAGTACGAACAAATTCTACGTTTGTAAATAAAAGTTTATTTTCATTATAAATAATACGTGCCAATTTTAAGGTAGGCATTTCGTATCCGTATTTAGTTCTGTATTCCTTGCATAGACTAACTTTTGTAGATGGTTTTTCCATTGAGTTTGGTTGCGTGTAAAATTTGTTTTCTATGCTTTGCTGAATATGATACATGAACCCATGCAAAATTAAACTCATTTATGAGTTGGTCAAATGGCAGGGTCTTTATAAATTCAAAGATATCACTATTTTTTACATTTGTCCCATCCATGTCTATATCAATGGCTTGCCCTAATGAATGCTGTGATGTATTAGAACCCCCTACCGCCTTGTTTAGAATGGCTGACCTATATCCGCTTGATATTCTAATAGGTACTTTAAAATGCTCTCTAATAGGCTCAAAAATATTAACCGCTAAGAGTTTAAGGTTTTCAATATGTTCTTTTGGTGGCATATTACTTACCCCTAATCTTTTAGCGGATTCACTTCTTATAAGTTCCGAAAGTTCTAAGTGCTTAGATATTGTCATTTTTCTTTAGCAATTTAATTATTATTTTTTCAACTCCACGAAGACCCATGAAACCTAAAATAAAAGCTATGCTAAATTGATGATTGATTTTTACTACCCCTACTAAATCACATACTACTGGGGTTAGATAGTTCGCAGAAGCTACCCCACCAAACATTGCAAGTATTGTAGTGCGTACATCCTTAATGCCTTCCTTACCAATTACAAGCAATGAACCAAAGAAACCTGCAATTGATAAAGATAAGTTTATGCCTAATTCTTCTAATCTGTTCAAAATTTAATTCCTTGTGCTTCGGTCCTTGAATTTATTAATTCAATTTCTCTTGCGTTGTTATCGTAATGTTTACTTATTCCATAATGTTTAACTGCCTCCCACTTCAAAGAACCATTTGTAAATATAACCCTGCTTTCTGGTATTCCTATTTTCTTAGCAGTATTTAAAACCTCCTGTGATTTTGACCTTCTTGTTATTATATAAACTAATAACCCACTTTTTATATCACTAATTGCTTTCTTTTGCCCCAACTCCGTACTAAGTGTATCATCATAATCATAAGATACCTTTCTTGGGTCTGCTTTATATTTGCCAGATGCTAATATTGCTTGCCATACTTTTGTAGCCTTTTCTTCTGTATCGTAAATACAAGCACCGCTTCCAATCCTGTATTTTGAGTTACTGCATTTAATTACTGGCACGTTAAAGTATTTGCTTATAAATGTCTTTTCTTTTGTTATTTATCTCTTTGAAGTTAAAATACTTACTGCAATACTGGTATAATACTTCACCACTCTCTTTTCTGTATTCTTCATCATTAGTCAGGTCTTTAATATGGTTAAACCAATCACTTTGTTTTTTAACATAATGCACTGGTAAACCTAAATAAGGGTTTACATTGCTGACTATAGCAGGGTTTTTCTTTGCAGCAGTTTCCAATACTTTTAAGTTTGACTTCATGCTATTGAACTTGGTATCTAATAACGGAATCAGGGAAATATCAGAATCAGCATAAGCACTCATATACTTCTGTATCTCATTATAATTATAAATAGTTGGGTTTAATCTTAACCCATACCCAAAAGCAGAAACCATTCTATCCCAAATAGGCTTTTCAATTTCATTATAACCAGCTATTACAGGTTTTATATTTAAGTTAGTTAACCTCTGCATTGGTCTTTTGAGAAGCATTATATCCTTTTCATGAGTTCCAGAACCTGACCAGAATAACCTAATCTTATCTGATTCTACTTTATTGTCTTGAAACTGCTCTTCTCCATAAGGTAAAGCATTTGGAAGGATATGCACGTTATGATTATAGTGATAAATCTCTTCTGCTAACCTTTCATGGGTGCAGGTACAAAGGTCTGCATGGGTTAAGTATTGCTTTATCTTATCAGGTATATCGTTCTGCTTATATCTTTCAAATAATGGGTGGCTTGGGTCTAAGTCCCAGTAATCATCATTATCAACTATAAACTTAAAACCATACTTTTCTTTCCATTGTATAATATTACCAAGTTCAATATTAGATAGGTATCTATTAACTAAAAATATATCGTAATTGTTATCAATTATTTCCTCGCTTAATGTATCGGTTATAAGGCAGTAATCCTTTTCCATGTTAACCAATGGCAGCATTATTCTATGATAACCTACCCCTGAAAACTTAGATGTTATTGCAAGTATTCTCATTTTTTTGGTCTTCCTCTTTTTTTAAGTTGTACAAGATTCTGTACATCTTCTTGTGGTAAAGCAAGGTAATATTCGTAAAGCCTTTGGATGGTATTAAAGATATCATCCTTGCAATATTTACACATATAGTGCGAAGCGTTTAAATACTTTCTATATAAAGCCTCATACATATTTAAAATATCTATTTCAATATTTCTAAGGTAACCAATTTGGATGCTGTGGTAATTCCCAATATTAGCTTCCAAAAAATCCTTATCATTTAATTCCATAATAAAGTCTTTGATATAATTTTATAAATAGTGGTGCAAAAACTCCAGAAACAAACATAATTAAAAAACCTAAAGTTGCATAGTCTGGTAAACAATAAAGTGCTAAACTTGTCCATGCTGCTAAACAACTTACACAATTAAATGGTCTAATATTTAGTTTCCATTTCTTATGGAATTGGTGCATTTCAATAAAGAAAAAGCTAAAACATATTGCTCCTATTATTTCAATCATTGCTTCTAATTTTAGTTTTAAGTTCCTGCTTAATTATGTTCAAGGTTCTGATTATACTCATGTATGGTATCTTAGTTGACCTGCTTAATTCCTTTGCATTGCAGTTAAACTCTTCTGCATAAAGCCTGATTAATTCTTTTTTATACCAATGTAAGTCTGCAAATGAATCTACTATCTTACTGGTAATATCGTTCTGTTCAACCTCAACCACTTCCTTTGCCGTAAATTCTACAAAGTTTCTAAACTTCTTATAAAATGGGGTTTTATTATTTTGCACCAAGTTCAGCATTATCCTTACCACATAAAACCTTAGCTGCTTTTTATCGTATAAATCAATTAGTTTATCATGGGGTAATTCAGCCAATATCAAAAACACTTCACTTTTTAAGTCTTCCTGTAATTCAACAGGATGCATCTTTTTAAATGCAGCATTTACTTCTTTTGACTGCCAAAATTCAATTAAAATTTCGTTTCGCCCCATACTATAAACAAGGGTTGATTATCTTGCTCACTGCAAATGTACGCAATACCTCCACAATTAACTACGTCTTCCAGTCTATCCATTTGTTCAGGGCTTAATCTGTCACCAAGTTTCTTAATTTCGCAACAGATATATAAACCTTTGTTTGTATAACCTTGAAGGTCTGCCCATCCTTTTTCTATTGTTCCCTTCCTTCTTCTGACTGGGATATTGTTAACCCTGTTTACCCTGCACCCCATTTCTGTTAACTTTTCCTTTGCCCATTTGGTTAGTTGACTTGCAGTTAAATCCATAGTAGCAATACGGGCATTTGCAGTTCCCTATTCTGTTTTTATATTTAGTTATTGTATATAGCTTCTTACATGATTCACATTTCATAACTTCTTTTCTATTATATATTTCTTTAGTTTTTCAAGATATAAAGTTAAGTCCATTGCTTCATCTTGTGCATGGTCTATCCAATCTACTATATCCAAATCTTCCCTGTCTAAATTGGTTTTGTATTTTATAAAGCCTAATGATGCCCTACGTTCATACTTTTCCAATACTGCTTCTACTATTGAATCTTTCATTATGCTTCTATTTGTTCAAAAATTGATTGAGAATTATTACCCCAGTAGTAATCACATTTTTTCTTTTCTTTGTCATAAGGTATTTCAGTAAAGTAGTATTGGTACTCATCAGCCTTTGCATTGAACCTGTAGCAATCTTCTTTAACTGGGCATTCTAACCCTTTGCACATTGTAATATCTGCCATAATTTTTATTTTACTATATTAAAATCAATATTATTTTCTGTCATTAATTCTCTTAGTAAATCTCTTATTTCTTGGTACGCATCATACTTATCTTGTGGCAAATCATCAGCTGCATATTTAGTCTTGGTTCTCAATTCTTGGTCAATTTCCCATAAAACATTCCAAAAGTTTAAGCCATTGTTTGCCAAATCATATTCTTGCTGGTCATCTGGTAGGTTAAATTCAAGTGTTGCTTTCATGTTATTTGTTATATGTTTCGTTATAGTATTTTTCTGGGTTAAATTCTTTAGCTGCCATATCATAGCTACCCATTATATAAGAATCAATTATCTGTTCTTTCTCCATTTGTTTGGCTTGAATAAATCTCATATCCCAATAAGGATTAGTTCCTTGTTCGGTTATCTTCTCGAACAACCATTCTACTGCTGTTTGTTGTGCCATAGTTTATTATTTATATGTTATAAATCAGCTTTATTCTTATTCTTGTTCTATAATTCCTTATTAATAAAGGTTTCTAATCTTACTCTTTGTTCCTCATTCATACCAGTAACACATCTACATAACTCATCAAAGTATAAAGTGTCTTGTTGCCTTGCTAATCTTCTTAAATTCTCTGGTATTTTAAGTTCAAGATTGGTTTTCATCCATGTTAATTTAACAATAAATGGGTAAATTGATTGGGGCAAACTTTCCTTTAAATCTTCTGCATAGATTAAAGCATTGCTTATAGAGGAGTAAAGCAGTTCAAATGATTCAGCCTGCGAAGCGTTTAATTTCATATTATAGAATTAAAATATAAAGCTACTGCCATTCTTCTACAGTTCAATTCCATAATATCATCATCTTTCATTTCAGCTATTATGTCTTTCTTCTCCTCCTTTTCTGCCCTGTCTAACCTTCTCCTCATTGCCTCATAAGTTATTTTAACTATTTCATCTATATTTTGCCCAACAAGTTTTTTTTCATAAAGCATATTGAATATCTTCAGACAGTTAAAGATTGACCACCATTGTTTAAACTTTTTGTAACTATCCAAAGAAATTTGTATAAGTTCATCATCAGGCAATGGGTTAGATAATTGCGGTACTTCAACCACTCTTTCTACAAAGTGTTTATTAGCTGCCCATCTTGCATAACTTGATAGCATTCTGTTCATGTATAATACTGAAAATGATTGATACGTATTATTGTCAAAATCCAGCTGACCTCTGGAAGCTAAAGTAAAAGCAAGGTCTAATTCTCCTATTGATAAGCCTACATAATGACTTCTTAATTCAGCAACTATTAGTTGCATTGATAATTCATCTGGGTGCTTATCTCCTTTGATTCCTAAAAGTAATAAACCTTTTTGAATAACTTGTAAGATAATAGGAATGTTAACTGCTTTTAATTTTTCAGTCTTCTTGGCTTCCAGAAAAAGGTGGTCTTCCTTCGGCTGCATCCCAAGCGTTTGCCCATTTGAGGTTTCTTTCTGAATGTTCTTTGTAATAGTCAATAGTTGATTTTGCATTATTAGTGGTTTTAAGTGGTTTAATTTTAAAAAGTCCTTTCCATCTGTTTGATATAGATAAATTTACTATTTCTTTTGCAATTTCAATATCATTATCAGATATTTTTTGAAGCTGGTTAATTGCTACTTGCTCTGATTTTTTAGTTTTAAAGGTATCTTTAAATTCTGCCTTTTTGTATTCATTCCATTCTTTCCATAGTTGCTCATACTCAAAAGAAAAAAATGATAGTTGTATTTCTGTTATATTATATGTTATATTATCTGTTAAATTATATGGTATAGGTCTTTCATTTTCGATAAATCCATCTTTCATTTTTGAAATATGGACATTTCGTTTTTGAAATATGCATTCTTCATTTATTAAAGCATACCAACAGGTTCTATCATACCCCATTTTGTTATGGTTACCCCTTAAAATTAAACCTTTATTTACCAAAGAATCTAATATTCTTTTTATTTTAAGTTCCTTCCAGTACGGAAATATTTCAGTAAACGCTTTATAACTGCTATAAGTCCAATGATAACCATCTATAAAATTTCTTTTATTTGCCCTGTTTTTTTCTATCCAGAATATTAAATGGTTCAACATTATAGCCTCATCAACCCCGTATTGAGTAGCAATATCTTTATCAAAGTGATGTTCCATAAAACAAAAAACCTAATGAGGATTGGTTGTTCAGCACCGCCCCCCATTAGGAATAAAATAAGTTAATAATATGAAGTCTGAACCCTTCATGTATCAAATATAAACTAATTTTCTAAGACTTTCAACCTATTTATAATATTATTTACAGAAATAGCGTAGTCTTCATCTGTTGCCATTAAGTCTATACAGGTTCTGTAGCTATTCATAGCGGTTGAATGGTCTGTATTTCCACAAGTAGTTGCTATTTCTAACCAAATTAAATTAGTATGTTTCTTTAGCAAATAACTTGCTGCGTGCCTTGCATAAACGATTGATTTCTTGCGTGTTTGCTCGGTACAATTAACCTTAAACTCTCGGTTAACTTCTTCAATTATATTCTCAACCAAGCAAGTAAAATCTCGCTTTCTTATAGGACTTGCCTTAATCATTTTTTCCAGTCTTTTGATTAATAATTTATGGCTTTCAATTATACTTTGTATTTGTTCAACTCTCATTAGAATGGTAGATTTTTAGACTCATTAGCGGTGCTTGTTTCTTTTTCTGTCTTATCATATACTGAATACATTAAACCTCCGTATTTGCCCTCTTTAGTGCCTTTAAATGCAACATACTTCTTATAGCCTCCATCGGCTGCAATGTTAATGTCTAAGTAAATGATTCCGCTTTTACTTGTTTTCTCTGTAATAAAAATTCCTTTAGCAAACTCTTTCTTTTCCATGTTTAAATTATTGTGTTATTAATATTAAAATTATCATTCATAAATTTAACTTCTTTTGATGGGTTTTTCTCCCATTCAGTCAATAGGTCATTTAAAATAGCAAATCTATCTGAATCATACCATGCATGATTGTACAATTTTGCAATGAATAAAGACCTTTCGTAATATGGTATCTCTTGGAAATTATTCATATCAGGTTCATTTTTGCTTTCTCAAATGACAATATAGTCCTAATGGCATCTATTTGATGTACTGCTGAAGAGCAGCATCTTTCAAAACCCAGCTTCATTTTATTCCAGTCTTTAGCTTTTGCCTTTATCATCATGTTAAAAGTTGAAGCAGAATACTTATCCAGAAGTTCAAGGTTTACTTTACATTCTATGTCTACCACCTCATCTATTCTGTAGGCTGCCTCTGTCATATATTCCCCTGCCCTTGCCAATAATATCCCTAAGTGTTCCATTCTGGTAATTAGGGCATCGTATTCCTTATTCAAGGGTTGCTCTAAGAACTTGGTCATGTTCTCATATCTTGTTTGTAGTTGTTCCAATTCCATTACTTTAAGTTTTTAAGGGTTTTCTTAATATCGGTTGCATTATAATTCATGCCCATTGCAATCCTGTCTTTGTCCTCAATCTGATTAGCTTGTAAGTTAATAAGTGCTTTGTCATAATCAACCTGTGAGTTAATAGCTTCTATCTTCAAAGCAAGTTGTTCCTTTTGTCTTTCCTCATAGGTAGAATTTTCAAGCAAGGTAATAAGCCAAAGTCTTTTATCATCCCCTATTTCATCTTTATGCTCAATAGTATCAGCATCCTTTGTATCATCTATTGCTAATAACCCATTTAAAGCATATTTACGGGCATAAGAAGAGGCTGAACCTGTTATCTGTGCAGCATCCATCCCTTTTTTAATCTCTTCTTCCCTTGCCCATCCTACTGCATTGTAATGTGTAGTGCCATTTGTTATAAGTGCAGTAGCTTTAATGTAGTACCTCTCACCAATGTTTAATAATTCATCTGTAATAATTAGGGCAAAGCCATGCTTTAATAGTACAGGCTTTACTGCCTCTACTATGTCTTCGCAGCTTCGGTATTTATACTTACCAAATGAGTTAAAGTTTCCTTTAGGTGCTTTAAGTTCTGATTGAATGATTGATAATTCCATGATTAGTTGTTTGTGATTTGTGGGGTGATTCCAATAAGAGACATTTCTAAAAGCCATTTGGCATTCTCTGACATAGTTCTTATGTATTGGTGAGGCAATAAAGCACCCCAATCGGTATACACTAAATACCCTAATGAGGTTTTCTGTACATCCGCTATGTCATTGTACTTAATGACTTCAATAAGTTCTAATTCGCTGAAAAATTGCTTGTAATCCTTGCCTATGATAACCTCATAGACATTGTTTTTAACGTTTGTAATGGTCATAAAAAGTGGTTTGATTTCCACAAATATAACCTTATTTATTCAATTAATACACAAAAACTTTATTTTTTTCTTTGGAAATGTTTTTGTATAAAAAATCCCCATGCAAGACTACACAGGGATAAACCACTTTCTTAAACGAAATGCAAAATAAACGATTATAACCGATACTGCCAACCACCAATAGGTTTTATATTTCTTAGCACTATCATATTTTTCTTGCACTTTAATTATTTCTTTATTTTTTAAATCAATAATTCTTTGCAGTTCTTTATTTTCTTGGGTGTAGTTATCAACTACCATACCAACCGCCTTCCTATTGCTTTCTTTTAGTGCTTCAAATTTAGCGGTATTCTCAATCGTTTTAACGACCTCTATGGTCTTGGTAATAGTTTGTATTGGCGGACATACTACAACCGCTGTACTATCCTTAAAACGCACTAAGATAGTATCTCCCTTAGTGTATAAGGTATCAATAATAATTACCTCTTTTATTTCTTCCTTAACTGGGTATCTTTCTGCACAAACTTCTGCAAGTTTATTTGTAGATATGCAACCAATAAAAAAAGGTATTAATAAAAGTATTCTCATGATTTTATTATTACTTCAAAAATATTAAAATAGTCTAAGCCATGATTATCAATTTCTATTTCACTTTCAGCATCTGCCTTTGTTAAATAAAAATGAGCATCTGAGAAATCAGGTGACCACCTATTCTCCATAGGCTCATCATGGTTCTCTGTATACCAAAGCATATTAGTAGCGTTTCTAATTGCAAATTTTGATGTTATCATAAATCGGTTTCTAAGTACATTCTATTTAAAGCTAAAAGTTTTGCAGTAGTTCCCACTGTAGATTGTATATGAGTTTGCATATACATAAAAGTTGTGTTTAAAGGTAAGTTTGTAGTTTCAATATTTGAATCTAAAAGAGTACCTGTTAATGGGTCTCTGACCTCCCATTCAATTTCTCCGTTATTAGGTTTTGCAAATATGTATAAATCATATAAAGTACCAGCCGTAAAAGTTAATGCAGTTGTAGCCTTAGTGGTAACAGTTCCGTTATTCCTCATTATAAACTGCCATGTAGTATCTGCTGCATCTTTACCAAAACCTACTGTATTATTCCAAGTCGATGAATCTGCTGCCATAGTTGCGTTATTTGCACTAAGACCAACAAAGCATCTATAAGTTCCTGATATTGCCTCTAAACCAAAACGAGCAAAAAAGAAGAACCCACCAAGATTTGCAGCATTACCGAGCCAAGCAACTGTTGAAGCTGATTGAATACCAGAAGCACCTGTTGCAGTTGTTCCTGTAGAAAAGGTTGCTCTATTTAAAGATGTAATTGCGTTTGTTGATGCCTTTGTAGGATGTGCTTGTAAAGCATTTGTTCCGTTGTTTCTTGCTGTGTATGAAGTACCAAAGTTAATTGACAAAGTAGTACCTACTCCCGGCAACCACATATAAATACTATTTCCAAATAGTGCAGGCTGTAAGGTTGTATCTAATCCTGCTGGACCGATAAAAGCAGGTAGTTGTCTACTTGCTCTTTTACGTGTAAAAAGAATCATTGCACCAACTGCTGGTGCTGTAGGAGTAGCACCCGAATCCTTTAAGCATAAATAGTTATTACTTATTTCTACGTTTGCTGCTCCACCAAATGCTCCCGCATTATTATATTGAACTTGTCCCGTAGTACCTGCTGGAGTACCTCCTCCGCTTATTGTTGCCCATGTATTATCACCTCTAAGATATGTAGTCCCTGAAGGTGTACCTGTTGCTGATAAGTTAGCTATGTCGATAACTGCGTTGTCTATTGTCCAAGTAGCACCTGAACCACTTACTGTAATATCTCCCTTATCCCCATCAGTTACACCACCACTTACAGTACCCCATGATAAAGTGCTTCCATTTGTTGTTAAATATTTACCACTATTACCCGTTTGAGAAGGGAAGCCAGTAACAAATGTATAGGCATCATCCCACTGCCCTTGTTTAATTGTAGTTGGTAAAGCATAGCCACTTGAAAAAGATAAAGCTATTGTACCATTTGCAGTTAATGGAGAATTTGCAACATCAAAACCCGTAGGTGCAGAAAGTCCAACAGAAGTTAAGCCCGTTCCGCTTATTGTCCAACTTCTATCAGCAGACAAATCATAACCTGTACCATTAATAGTTAAAGTTCTGCTATTAGGTACGGCATCTGTAATACCATATTCATTAATAGTATCTGGCTTAGATGTTAATTCTGTAATTGCTGCCATAGGAAAAAATTAGGTTGGGATTTTACCCCCAACCATTTAATTATTCTTGTTCTTTTTTCAACTCTTCACCAATTGCTTGGTTAGTTTCTTGGAGTTGCTTTTGTAGATACTCAATCTGTGCAAGGATGTCGTAGGCTTTAGCCTTTAGTTCAACAAGTGTCATAATTATAATTTTTACAAAATTACTAAATTTAATTGACTTGCTGACCAATCGTAAATCCAATCGTTAATAGCCATTGCGGGCTGGTCTCCCCAATTAATGTAGTCCTGACCGCTGATAGTAAGATTGCCTTGTGCCACTGCTTCGCCTTGTGATTCTACACCTTCTTCATCCACAACTTTTGTGAACATCTGCCAATAGTTTGTAGCACTTGATTCGTAATTGTCATTGATTCCTGTTACTTGAAAATACTCTGCTACTTTGCTTGTTCCGTTTACCCATAATGTTACAGGTGAGATTTGTTTTGCCATTGTTATTTGTTTTTATATTTTAGAATAAATCATTCCAAGTTGTGCCATTATAGCAACAAAGTTTATTTGTATCAGTATCGTAAACTATCAATCCTGCTGCAGGTGTTCCTATTGCGTTCTTCTGCGTTGTTGTCATACGAGGAGGGAGGAAGCCTT
>ENA-OSIY01000205-OSIY01000205.1-marine-metagenome-genome-assembly--contig:-NODE-205-length-34451-cov-14.022168_pt1 | contig 34451 bp, 38 predicted proteins | sample MGYA00237884_ERZ534233 | MGnify/ENA primary metagenome ERZ534233 (study PRJEB26412, sample SAMN06343840) | marine metagenome | isolation source: estuarine water | place: USA: Columbia River Estuary... | reverse complement strand
TGGTCTTATTAATTTTATTCGTTTTGTTTAGGGGGAACGAAAGGAAATTAAATAAATACAATATAAAATAAAGATTTAATTAATGGAATTTTTCTGTGTGTATATTAAAACCCGTAAAAAGCTTGATAAGTATATCAAAGTGAATAAAATTAGAAACAAATATATTATAGATATTAAAAAAATAATTGATGAAGAAGATATTTCATTTGATAAAGAAAAAACATACTTAAAGATAATAATATATCAGAAAATTCAGCAAGCAATTGAAAAAAATAAGGATATATATTATATACCCGATTTTGACACGGATTTTTCTATTGATAAATTATTAAATATAAGGAAAATATTAGGGCAAGAAAATAATTTTAATATTTTAATATTTTATAATGAATTTAGAAAAAATCAAGATTTATTAAATGATGTCTTATCAAATTTATCAAAATTTTCAGCATCACAAATAATTAGAGATTATTAGGAATTGACATTTTTTAATATATAAAATAAAAAATTAAATGGCATCACCACTTAATCTAACTGAACTTAATTTAGCAGGTTCAAATAAAAATTATAAAGTTATAAACAATAAAGCGGTTATATCTTTATTCTCAGGCTTCGGTCAGTTTAGCCCATTCCCAACAGGCATTAAAGCTGATTCAGGTAATGTTTCGTCAATTAGCACACCAAAAGATATACATAGTGATGATATTTATGATACATCAATAAGCAGTTTGGTTGAATATACAAGTAAACCAGGTTATGAATCTATGAAATTAGATTATACAGATTTTGCTTATTTAAAAAACGTAGGTGTTTTTCCAAATAATAGACTTATTATAGCTAGAAGATTTCCAAATGGTGTAGCTAATGATTTAACAGAAGTTAAGGCTTCACCAATGGCAACACTTATTTCTTGGGTTCCTGATAATGAAGAATTTTTATCTGTTGCTTATAATGAAGAATGGGCAGAAGCAGAAGCATCATTTGAAGATGTGTTAAATGATATTGGAAATGATATATTACTTGGTGATAATAAAGGTGGTAAAGCTGGTGGGTTAAATACTGCTTTAGCAAATGCTATACCACTTCCTGGTATGATGGAAGGTGTTCAATATGAAGTTATGAAAAAATTAGGTATAACTGATGCGGGTATTGGAAATTCACCACAAGGAAATCCTAATATAATAAGAGAAGCTAAAATGAGAAAAACTGTTGGTAAAGGTCAACCTGGCAGTGGATTGACTGCTAAATTTACAGTAGCTATGGTTGTTGAATATGAACAAAAGTTTATAAATGGTATTGATCCAACTTTGGTTTATTTGGATATAATACAAAAGGCTTTGACATTTGGGACATCTGACGCATCATTTACATTTAATTCAGCCTTTGCACAAGGAACAAGTGGTATAATTAGAGATTTAATTAGTGGGGATTTAGGTGCTATCGGTCGAGCATTATATAGCTTTGTTGAAGCTTTAGTAAATACAATAAAAGATATTGGTACAAAATTTATAGAAGCTTTAATAGGTGCTGCCGATGCTGCAAAAAAAGCAGCAATAGACCTTGCAAATGGTGAATCTGTTGTGGATGTTGGCGCAGCACTTGTAAACGAAGGATTGGATGTTTTTGGGGCTATTGGTGCAGCAACAATTGGACATGTTATAAGTAAATATAAAATTAAGTTATTAGGTATAATTAATGCTCTAACAGGTGGTGCATCAACACCTTGGCATGTTACAATTGGCAATCCTAAAAAACCGTTGTTTACATCAGGCGACATGCTTGTTTCGGAAGTTAAATTAACATTGGGGAAAACGTTAGCTTTTAATGATTTACCATCATCAATTAAAATAGAATTTAGTTTATCTAATGCAAGAAGTTTAGGCGCACAAGAAATATTCAATCGTTTTAATTCAGGTAGAGGTAGAAGTTATGTGAGATTACAAAAATCATATGTTGAAACATCAGATTCTACAATACAAGATGGTGGATCACAATCAAGTGTTCAATCTGGTTCGGCATCTGGTGGTATGTTTGGTGAGGGTAAAGATAATATTAATACTAGTGAAGCAACTATAAATAAAAACAAACAATTTGATGAATATGTAGTTGATAGTAAATCAGGTGGAACAGATTGGTTAAGTTCCGGACCAAAAGTTAACAATGAAGTAGTACAAAATCCAAATAATACCGCACCTATTGTTGCTGATCCTATTATTATTCCACCACCAACACCACCAGATGCTGAACCAGAATTGGTTTTTTCAGAATATACATATACAGTAGAAGTTCTTGGACCTAAATTAACTGTTGTGGTCTTTAAAAAAAGTTCTGAAATTTATAGAAGTCAACCTAGTTTTTCAGTACCTGAATCTATATTAGTTGACGAAGCTAAAAATGCACTTAGAAGCCAACATCCAAGTATTGATTCAATGACTAAGAAATAATAAGTAAAAAAAATTAAAAAATAGATCCAATTAATTATGAAATTATATGATATTGATAAATTGATAAGAGATGTGAATCAAGATGGTTTATATAATCTATTTGAACCAACATTTACATTAACAAGTGGATATCAATTAAATGTTGTTGTTGCAGAAAAGGATGAATTTATGAGAATTGATTTAATATGTAGTAGAATTTACAATTCTATTAATGATTGTGATTTCTTATTATCCTTAAATGATATTGACAATCCATTAAATATAATGGAAGGTGATGAAATATATTATACTTCAAATGCTATTATTCCACAATATAGAGCAGAAGTTGAAGATATAAGCGATACTAAGACACCGAGATTTCTTAATACTAATAAATCAAGTAAAAAAGATTCAAATAGAAAGAAATATATTGAAGAAGATTATGCTTTACCACCAACATACAATAAAGATCCACAACCTGCTGTTAAAATAGAAGGTAATCAAATAATAATAGGTTAAAAATAATGAAATATACAATAATCAATACTTTATCTAAATTAGCAAGATCCAATATGGATCTTATCTATGATAGTATGCGGAAAAATGGAATAACTAATAAATTTATGCAAGCTGGTGTATTAGCAGTTGTTGCTAAGGAAACAGGTTTTATGTTAAGACCAGAAGTTAGCTATGAAAATACACGTAATGATAGAATAAGAACTATTTTTTCAAAATTTAGTTCTTATTCAGATAAAGAATTAGATAAATTAAAGAAAAGTCCAAAAGACTTTTTTGATAATATCTATGGTGGATTATATGGAAATTCCCCAAAAGAAGGTTATAAATATAGGGGGAGAGGTTTTAATGGTGTTACATTTAAAGCAATTTATCAAAATTTAAAACCATTTGCAGGGGTTGATATAGTAAAAGACCCTGATTTATTAAATGATCCTAAAATAGCAGCACCTGTTCTAATTGGATATTATTTACAAAATTTAACAAAAGCAATATTAATACAGTGGGATATAAAAACTGATATTAATGGTGCATCTAATTTAGCTGATGCTGTTGGTGCAGCATATCATGTCACAGCAGGAAATGGACTTAGATCAACTATTGTAGCTACTGCAATAAGAGTTGGAACATGGCAAAAAGTAAACGATTATGGTGTAGAATTTTATGAATGGATTCTTAAAAAAGATGGTTCTGCTCCAGATCCAAATGCATTTAAAAAATCAGATAGCACTCAAAATACAGGAAGTACTGGGGTTGCAAGTGATGGATCAAGTGGTAGTTCTGATGGAACAAATGGTAGTGATACTGAAGGTGGAACAAGTGAAGATGGTTCAACAAAAACAGCAGCAACACCATATATTTCAAACATATTAGAAGCACAGATAAAGCCAAAACAAATAAAATTTAATACACCACCACAAAAAGATTATAAAAAAGAAATAGCTAATTCATTAGGTAATATACCTTTTCTTTGGTATAACTCTTATCAAATAGCTCCAAAAGATATAGAATTTCTACAATTAAATACAATTGGAAATCTACCTAATATTAAAGTAACATTTAGAGATCCACTAAATTTAATGAAAGATAAAGGATTTCCATTAGATGATACAAAAATATCAATATTTATAAATCCAAGATCAAATGATTTAAAACCCATACATATGGATTTTAAAATAACAAATTTTACTATAAATAATAAAGTATATAATGTAACAGGAATTTTAGATGCAGGTAAATTATATGTTAAAAAATTTAAATCAATCCCGGATTCATCAAGTTTTAATGCTTTAAAAGAAATAGCTAAAGAAATTGGATTAGGATTTAGTTCAAATATTGATGATACTGATGATAAAATGACTTGGATAAACCCAGGTCAAAGAACAGTTGATTTCATTGAAAATATTGTAGATTCGTCTTATAAATCTGATGAAGCATATATGGTTTCTTATATAGATTATTATTATAATTTAACTTATGTTGAATTAGAAAAGGAATTGAATAGAAATATAAGGGAAGAATTAGGTATACCTAATGCTGGATTAGAAGATATATTAAGTTTACCAAACAAAGATAATTCAAGTTTATTCTTGACGAATGACTTTGCTATGCAAAATTCAAATAATTATTTTGTAGAACATAAAATAATTAATAATTCAACATCAGTATCTATAAAAGAAGGTTATCTAACAAAAGTTAAATTTTATGATCAATTAAAAAAGGATTTTCTAATTTTTGATGTTGATTCAATTTCAAGTTCAGGTGATAAAATCATACTTAAAGGTGCGCCACAAGATGAACAATTCTATAAAGAAAATGTAAATTTAGTTTATAATGGTAAATTAGATAGTGATAATGCACATAAAAATTATAATTACTCATTTGTTCAAAACCAAAGAAATATTACAGATTTGCAAAAGATTGGTCTTGAATTAACAATGAAAACACCAAACTATAATATTTATAGATTTCAGAAAATATTTGTCTTTATATCAAATCAAGCACCAACACCAGCAGCTTCACATATGAATAATAGATTATCTGGGGAATGGCTTATAATAGACATACTTTATCGTTTTGATGGTAATCAGTATAATCAAATAGTTAAGCTTGTAAAACGAGAATTAGAACTATCTGGAGATGAATTAAAAGAAGAGGGTGAACAAAAAGCTACAAACAAAGATGGAAAAGAAAATACATCTAATGATAAAGAAGATAGCACTGATGGTAGTTCAAAGAAAGAAGATAGTGGTGATGATTTAAGTAAACCAAAAGAATCTGTTGCTTTACCTACATCTGTTGATGCACCAAGTAATAATTTAGATTCTACTATAACAAGAGCAGTAAATAGTAAATTAGTCAGTAAAGTAGGTTCAAATTATTTTATAGTTGATTCTACTTATGGTATTGCTGGGAAACGATTAATTAACGTAATAGCGGATTTACAAGCACATTTAAGAAAAAATGGTTATCCTGATGCTACTGTAGTAAAGAATGGTATTACAAGAGATTTAAAGGCTGCTGCAACTGCTACTGATCCAGCTAGAGCATCAGGCTCTTTACATGGAGCTGGATTAGCTATTGATGTTGGGTTTAAAGGTGGTCCATCTAAATATACAAATAGTGGTTTTATTGGTCCAAATATAACATTGAAAAATGGTAAAAAAGCTAAATGGGAAAGTATATATGATAATGTAAATTTAGCATCAGACCCTGATTTTGTTAAAACCGTATGGAATTGGGTTCAACAACAAAGAGACTTAGTATGGGGTGCTGAATGGGGAAATAGCAATCCATCTAAAGGAAATATTAAAGGAGATGGAATAAAGGAATTTCACCATTTTGAATTAAAAAGCGCTGTTATAGAATCTTATTGGAAACCTTATTTTAAGGATTTAAAAGATTATGGTTTTGATTATACAAAATTATATAATACAAAACAATTAGGTGAATTATACAAAAGACTATTGAAAACATAATATATAGATAATAAAAATAACATATTTATGGCTGTACCAAGAACGACATTCCCACCACCACCAACTGGAGTTACTTTACCACCAAAAGGTGGAACAAGTAGTACTGGTGAAAAAGAACTGGAAAAAGATTCACAATCCAGAAATTATAGTGGAAAGGGCAAAACATATGGACAACCATTTTCTGCAAATGGTGTAGGTGTTATGTTAACCGGTTATACTGATCCTAATGGATTGGCTGACCCCATTTTGTATTCTGATAATAATAACTATAAGACAACCAGTAAAAAAAGACAATATTATAATTATTTTGAAGATTATAGTGGTAAACAGTTTATACATCTATTAGATTATTATATTGAACAGAGTGGTAAAATCGGTTTAGAAAGAAATATGGATGTTCCAAATAAAGATATTTATTTTGGATCATTTATTAGAACATTGGATGATAATGAAGATCCAACTATATTAGGATATGATTTAACTATAAAATGGGATGAATCACCTTTACTTAATGGTTCTTTAGAAAAATTCATAACCACTTTTAGTGGATTAGGTAATTCTGAAATTGGAAGTAGACTTAGCTTAATAAATAACTTCAAAGACCAATTATTTAAATTTATAAAAACCAATTCACCAGAAAGATCAAAAGTTGAATTTAATGGTGTTAGTGGTCCTAAAACATATTATTTAAAGGATTTAGCTGGTTTAAATAAACTTGTTGAATCAAGTGATGGTAAAGATGGAAGTTCATTTGTTAAATATGGTGAAGATTTTATAACATTAAAGTTCAATGAAGATGTAACACAAAATATAGGCTATTTAGCTTCTTTATATAAATCATTAGCTTGGTCAAGAATAAATGGAAAACAAATAATACCAGAAAATCTATTGAGATTTGATATTGATATAACAATAACAGAAATAAAAAAATATAACAGAATTTTTAAAGAAAATGATAGATTGGAATTCTATGTAGATGATATATCAAAATATACATATACTTTATATGAATGTCAATTTTTCTTTCCAACTTTACCACATGGTGATTCATTAGATATGAGTAATCCAAAAACAGTTGAAGATTATGAAGTAAAGTTTAATTATAAATTTTCAACGATGAAATTTAGTAGATTATATGATATAGATATTACAGATCCAAAAAAGAAATGGGAATATGCTATTGATAATAAATATTCTAATATGGATAAAATAAATTCTAATTCAACAGATAAAAATAAAATTGAAGATGGAACAATAAAAAGTTATGCTAATAGTTATCAATTATTTAAAATTAAAGATATTGATATTGCTACTAATAAATCTACTGACCCATCTAAAAAGACTGGTGTTGTTGAAGATGCAAAAGATGAAGATGGTTCAAAAGAAAAAACGAAAACCCCACCCAATGAAGAATCTGAAGATATGCCAAAGAAAAGACCAAATTTAAAGGAAATATCAGCTAGATTATTAAATAAAACAATAGGGGCATTAAGATTTAAATTAGGAATTCAAAGAGGGATTGATCCACCAAGAAATGTATATACAAAAGATAGAATAATAAACTTTGTTGGACAATCTATAAAATCATTATTTGGTAGAGACAACACAGGTGGTGGAAGACGAAGATAAAATATAATATAATTAATTATGAATGATTTAAATAAAACATATATTGGCGTTATTGAAGATAATTTAGATCCAAAGAAATTAGGAAGATGTAGAGTAAGGGTTTTAAATGTATATGATGACATACCTACTGAACATCTTCCTTGGGCAACCCCTTGGAAAGATTTAAATGGTAATAGTGCTATTATACCAGATAAAGGTAAAGTAGTAACAATTATATTTAATGATGAAAATATATACAAACCAGAATATATTTATGCTGATCATTATAATGTAAATTTAGAAAAGAAATTACAAGAACTTTCGGATTCTGATTATTCATCAATGAAAGCTCTTATGTTTGATCACAAAACTCAAATATACTCCAATGATAGCGAAGGACTTAAAATGGATTATAAGTTGAATAATATTAATATTACACAAAATAGTATTGATATTAATATTAAAGATAATTTTAGTAAAGTAAATATAGGTTCACCAATTGCTAATCAATCAGCTATACTTGGTAATCACTTTTTAAATTGGTTTGATGAATTTATTGAAAACCTACTTGGTTCTAATGGTGGACCATACTTAGGAAATGCTGGAGCACCTGTTATAGCCAATCCAGGATTTATAGATGTTATTTTAAAATATAAAGCTTTAAAAGATACTAAATTCTTATCTAAACACGTAGGTATTGTTGATAACGAATATGTATTAAAACAAGAAAGAAATGCAGATGGACAATTAGGTGATAGTTGGAAGTCCACACTAAAAGAAAATGAAATATCAACTTCTGAAAATGTTGATTTTAAATCTAAAAATGGTATATCAAACGATGAAACAACTGGAATAAAAACAATTTCAGAAGGATCAGGACAACCATCTGATCAAGAACCAAATAATCAAGAACCAGTATCTATATCACCAACAACCAATCCTGATGCAATTAAGATATTTGATGCTATGAAAAAGAAAGGATATAGAATATATTCAAAGCCATATCAATTAAATATAATTGGTATAAGAAGACAATATGAAGGAATGAAATATTCAAATCAATTTATTGATTCATGTGTTGTAATATATAAAAAATCAGAAGCAGAAGATTGGGTAATACATACCTATAAATTTACAACAATACCTGGTGTGTATCTTGGTGAAGAAAGAAAAGATTTAAAAGACCATAATGGCCAAGTTCCATTTACACCAGCTGGGTGGAAAATATATGTTGATCCAAAACAGCCAACTGCTAAAGCAATACAACTTAATAAAACATCACATAGATTTCAAGTTGATAGACAAGGATTGGGTCAAATACAACCTAGTCAAATGATAGATAAATATTATTTAAGTGAATATCCAAAAGGAACACCTGCATTAAAAGATAAAGGTGGTTTACCAGTATATAGAGATAAAGATAAAAGTGATAAAATAGTATATACAACTAAAGGTATTGGAAGTGACTGTTATATTCATAAATCCGGTCCAAACAGAACAATTGTTAATAACTATTCAGAAGGATGTCAAGTATTTGCAGATGATGGTGAATTTAATCACTTTATAAGTCTATGTGAAAAACATAAAAAAGCACATGGAAATGCTTTTACATACACATTAATAGAAGAAAGAGATATATAATAGAAAAGAGTTGATATTAATATCAGCTCTTTTCTATTTCTATTATCTTAATAATTGTTTCAGATAGAATATCTAAATCTAATGAGTCCTTATATAGTATAAAAATTTGATTATTATTTGATATTTTAGTGTAAAATAAATAATCATTTTCTTTTGAAAATTTAATACAAAAAGATTCATATAATTTCTTTCTTCCCTTAGAATCATCTGCTGCACCAAAAACAATTGCATCCACTTTTTTATTATCAATTAAATATTTCATACCATCCCTAACAGTTGGTAAAACTCTAAATTTATCCGATTCAAATCTAGTTAAATCAGGACTGAAACTTTTATCATCAGTTAAATAATAAAAATCATATTTCCATATATAATTTCCTTTATCTAAACAATTTATCTGATAAATATTGTTGTTTATAGTAAATAAACCAATAAGTTCTGATTTTTTATCAATCCACTTTATTTCTAATGGATTATCAAATGCTTCTGAAACTGATTGGAAAAAATCATCCAACTTTTTAATAAATCTATTCATTGTATACCCAAGTTTTTATACCAGAACTGAATATTCTATAATATCCAATTTCTCTCATTATTTCCAATCCTGTTTTTTCAGAATCATACCCTTTTGAAACTAACCTTTTCTTATTAAATGTATATCTATGATATCTTTTTTTACCATCACACCAATAGAAATTTACTGTTTCATTTGTGTTTATAAAATTTAATACCTTATAAATATTACCATTTGATATATTATTATCAGAATAAGATACAATAGTCTTTACTTTAAAAGTATTTAAAAAATATTTAAAAAGCTTTGATGCGCCACCAATTACAACATTATTCTTTTTATTACAAAATCTTATTAATTCAAATGTATCTTTTGCATTTATTTTTCTTTTTCCAAATGTCATCAAACTAATTAATTCATCATCATAATATAATCCTATATTAGTTGATGATTTTGATGTTCCTTGTAAATGATTATCATTTAAGAATATATCTTTTTCTTTAAAATCGACAAGTTTTATTTTACATTTTCTAGCATATATCTTTTCTTCAAATATTCCTAATTTATTTAATATTATAGACTTTACTTTTTCACGATTATTTATCCATTCATCTTCCCATATTTGTATAAGTTGTATGTTTTTTTCAAAACACCTTTTATACTTATTTATATGATAATTTTTATCTTTAAAATATTCACTATGCCAGAAATTTCCATTATGTTCAATTGCTATATTTTTTGATTCTATAAATATATCCAATTCTCCTTTTATTATATTTCTAACTGATGTTTCATATTTTATGTTATATTCATCCAAGAACTTACATATTTGAATTTCTGCATTTGATCTATTATTACTATTTAATTTATTACACTTAGTACAAATTATATGGTCGTTTTTATGTCTTCTATATAAAACATCAGTTGATATTAAAAGGGAATCATTACATTCATTACATTTCAAAGTAAATATTTTATTATCATAATCTATTATTTCTATGTCAGGATAATTAAATATTCTCTTATTTATTACAGCTTTCTTAAAATTAATTGATTCACTATATTTTTCAACACCATATCTTTCTAAAATAGTCTTCTTTGATTTATCCTTAAATTCATCAGTTTGATAATACCATTCTGATCCATATCTTTCAAGATTGGTTTCTCTAATATTATTAATAACTTCTTCTGATTTAGATGGATTATCAAAACCATATCTTTCTAAAGAAGTTTTCTTTAATTTATCCAAGAACTCTTCATTTTTCAAAGGTGTGTCAATTCCATATCTTTCTATTAAGGTATTTTTTATTTTAGCTTTAACATCTTCATTTTTTGCTGCACTTTTAAAGCCATACTTTTCAATGAAAATAGATTCTGTCATTTCTTGTCTGTTGCCATGTAATGAACAGTTATTTCCATATTTTTCTTGATTAGTTTTTTGAATCTTTTCAACTACTTCTTTAGAACAGGTTGGGCTATTTCCACCATATCTTTCTTGACAAGTTTCTTTTCTTTTAACAATATTACATTTAATGCAATAATATGGATCTATATTATTATTTGTATATTTATAATAACTACTCCATTTAACTTTCTTTTCAGCATTACAGATATCACAAGTGACATCTATTTCAAAAATAGAACCATTTGTTAAATCATAAACGCTTACCATTATATTTTCACCAACCGATATATCATAGCCTTTTTCTTTAAAATGTTTAATATTTCTTGAATTTCCAATTATTTTCACTTTATCGTTAATTATCATAGATTTAATTTAATTTCTTTATAAACATATTTTCTATCATTGTAGAATTTTTGTCTTTCTTTATAATGTTTATATAAAATATTAGTTGGATATACTGGATCGAAAACATCAACAATATCAAATATTACAGCCTTCTTTTTATCAAAATGAAGTCTTAACCCGCGTCCAATACTCTGTATTATTATTTGTTCCGACTTAAATGAATCAGCAAAGATAACATTGAAGATTGCATTTATGGATACCCCAGTGCTTAAACAACCAAAACTACCGATTAATACTTTAACTTTACCATCGGTAATTTCCATTTGTGTTTTAATTAATTCTCTATTTTTTCCATTAACACCACCATCAATATAAAAAAATTCTTTATCTGGTAATTCGGCTTTTAATTTTTCAAATATTTTAGTCCCGTATTCAATAGTATGAAATAGTAATAATGTATTATCATTACATTTTTCAACTAATTTTTTTATAAATTCCAATCTTTTTTCGGAATTTTGTATATATTCTTTTTCTAATCTAAAGGCATCAGCACCACCACCCATTTTCTTTAAATATTGAATCATATCACTTGTATCACTTGCACCATGATTTAATATTACAGCTTTAATTTCCATTGGTGTTATTGTTCCAGCTTTAACGAGTGTAGAAGCTTCTATCTTGGTTACTTTTGGACCTAATACAGATTGTATGGTTAATATCTCTAAAGTGTCATCAGAAGGAAATGTACCACTTACACCAAACCTATTATAAGCAGATCCAAATGTTCTTTTCATAATGGCTTTTAGTGTTGTTGATTTTGCACCATGTGCTTCATCTACTGCAACAGTATGGAATTGTGTAAAGAACTCTTTTGGCCATTTTTCTAAGGATTGATATGTTCCGATATAGATATTTGGTTCACCAATACCTTTGAACAATCTTGGCTTTTCTGACATTATTTCATCAATCTTAATATCACATGGGTTGTATGTTGGGTGATCAATTAAGACATCATCAATGACATTATTTCTTAAATCAATTTTACCAGCATATTTTTCTAAGAAGTTAACACCATAATTAAATTCAACAATATTATCAGAAAATTGTGTAACAAGTGTAATAGATGGTACTATTATTAGAAATTTAGCATTTGGGTTTATGTGTCTTAATGTATAAAATACGATAATAGATATTATTAATGATTTACCGCCAGAAGTGGCAACTTCTGCCATACAATAGCGGTTCTTCATTATTTTGAATGCTGTTTCTATTTGATAGTCATAAGGATAGAAAGCAATCCAATTTCCTGTACTTTTATCTTTTACTTTATGGTCTTTGAAAAATATTTCACAAAATTCATTAACAGATTCTAAGGTAATGTTTTTATTTATGGGAAAATCTTCTTTATTATCAATTATAAAGGATGTTTCTACTTCATTACAAGCTTTTAGACATTCTTTCCATAATCCCATATTTATTTTCCCATTATCAAAATGGGATTCTTTTCCTGACCAAACACCCATTTTGAATGCTGGCATATAACGATAGCCTTTAACATGTCGTTCTAACCAAATTTTCAATTGATTATATTCTATTCTGGTTGATTTGGTTACAACTAGTTTTTCTTCTTTTGGTTCATATCTAAAATTCATATTAGTTCCATTATTATATAAAAAATTTAAAAAATGTTCTAAACTTTCTAAAATAGGTGATTTTATTTTAATATATATATTAAAATAAATTATACTATGAAATTTTTTAAATGGATAAAAAAATTATTATTTGGAATTGAATCTAAACCATCTACAAAATCAAATAAAGATGTTTCTAAAGAACAAACGAATAAAGTTTATTCAGAAACTCCTGAAATTGAGTTTAAAGAAGAACCAAAACTAGAAGTTTTTTATGGTAAGCCTATGAAATTTGAACCTATTGTTGAAGTTGAAGCAGTTGAACCAGTAGTTGAACAAAAGAAAGTTGAAAAAGCACCTAAAAAGGCTAAAAAGATTGAAATACCAGTTATAGAATCAGATAAGGTTAAAAAATTAGTTGAAAATAATCCTAAGAAAAAAACAAAAAAGCCATCTGATAAGAAATAAAAAAAGCCATCTGAATTATCAGATGGCTTTTTTTTATATTTTAGTTATTAAACAACATATAATTATCCAAATTGTTATTATAACCCAATTATATTTTTGTAATTTTTCCATTTTATTTCTTTTTAATTATCTCGTCAATCATTCCATATTTTAAAGTTTCTTCTGCATTCATCCAATAATCTCTATCAGAGTCTTTATTTATTTTATCATAACTTTGTCCAGTTGCATCTGATATAATTTCATATAATTCTTTTTTCAATGAATTTATTTCTTTAGCTTCTATTTCCATATCAGATGCTTGTGAATAAGAAGAGAATCCAGTCATTGGTTGATGTATCATTGTCCTACTTCTTTTTAAAGATTTTCTTTTTCCTTTAGTTCCTGAACACAATAAAACGGCTGCCATAGATGCTGCTAAACCAGTATTAATTGTCATAATATCAGGTCTTATATAGTCCATTGTGTCAAGCAATCCTAATCCACTATAAACTGAACCACCTGGTGAATCAATATAAATTTTTATATCAGATTTACTATCAAGTTGATCTAAGTATAAAAGTTGTGCTTTTATTATATTACATATATCTGAACTCATTTCTGTGCATAAAAATATAATTCTGCTGTCAATTAATTTAGAAAATATATCAATCATTATACCTTCACTTGCATCATCTAAAATATGTTGGGTTATATTTTGTGTTTTTTTAGAATATGAATCTAAAAGTGTACTATTTAAATTTCTATGCTTAACAGCATAATTCATAAAATCATTTTTAGCCATTTTTATTTAGTGTTTTTGTATTTTAGTTAAATATATTTATAAGTTTAAAGTCGATATATTTTTTTACAATAGGTAATCCTATATTGATAACTTTCATATACTATTTTGGTTATATCTCTATCATAATAATATATGATATAATTAGAACCATAAATATTTGAAAAAACATATACTGCTGATTTATTAATATTTTCTGTTGATCTAACAAATGATAAATCAACTTTAATAGTATCACATACAATAGAAAATTCATATAATTTAAAATCTACACTTTCATCAATGTATATGGATGAAACACCTTTTTTTTCAAAAATAGTATATTCAGATACGAATGGAGTTTGCGCATTTATAAAATTTACAAAAATAACGAAAATTGCTAATAATATTTTATTCATACTAATTATGAAAATAATTAGATAAAAGTTTAAAAAAGATTTTTAAAAATTAATATATATAATAAAAATTATATTGTATGAAAACAACAGTCGAAATAAATGGTTTTGAAATCGCTATTGAAGAAACAGATGGTATCATAACTGTATCTGCTCAAAAAGATGGTGAAGTTATTGAAGAATTTGAATTGAATTCTGAAGAAGAATTTGAAGGTCAAGATGATGATGATGAAGATGATGATTTTGGTCAAGCACAACGTGGTCAGGGTCAGGGTCAGGGTCAAAAACAAGCACAAGGTCAAGTTCAAGATTTTGAAGAATTTGGTCAGGACGATGATGATGAAGACGAAGATGATGATGATGAAGACGAAGATGATGATTCACAAGGTCAGGGTCAAAGTCAATTAGAATCATTTTCAGCTTTTATAAACAAAAAAAGCAAAGTAAAAAAAAGATAGTAATAGAATGAAGTTAGTAAATTTTTCTAATTATATAAAGGAATCCTTACATGAGATTGAATTACATTATTATGCGTTTGACATAGATGATAATTTATTTCATATGCCAACTGTTATACACATGTTAAAAAAGGTTGGTGATAATTGGGTACCAATTGATGTATCAACCACTGAATTTGCGAAAGTTAGAAATGATAAAGATAATTATAAGTTACTACCAGGTAATGAATCTTTTTCGGAATTTAGAGATAATGGACCAAGGGGAAACATGGCATTTATAGAAGATATGAAAATCGCTATAAGAAACGGATTATTTGGGCCATCTTGGGATTCATTTATTCAATGTCTATCAGAAGGTGCTATATTTGCTCTTATAACAGCAAGAGGAAATGAACCCTCTACATATCGTAAATCTATTGAGTATATAATAGATAATTTCCTTACAGAGCAACAACAATTTGAAATGTATAGTCATTGTCTTAAAAATGCTTATTATTTTTCACATAATGAAACTGATCAATATGCAAGGGTTATTAAGGGACAAGTTACTAAAATGCCATTGATAAAAGTATATTTAGACCATTGTGGATATTATGGCGTTTCATCTGAATCATTTGCAAATGAATTTGGTTCAGCATCTGCATCAAATCCAGAAAAAGCAAAAGAAATGGCTTTAAATAAATTTGTAGATACTTGTAATGAATATGGTAATCAAATTGGTGCTAAAACTGTTTCTGTTGGATTTTCTGATGATGATACAAAGAATGTTGAACACATACACAAATTTTTCAAGGAGAAGTCATTGATGACCAATTTGAAGTTTAATTTATATGATACTTCAAATGCTTCAAGAAAAGGTGGTGTTAGAACAAGATTTGTAGGTGATGAAGAAGTTAAATATGAATCATCAGTTCAAGCAAAGGGTATGGAAAGTTCAATATTACCATTTACAAAATGGAATAATATGACACAAAAATTATATCCTAATAGTATGGATGCACCAACAGATGATTATCATAACCAAATGAAAAACAATGTTAAACAAGCTATTGATTTAAAAGATAAATTCAAAAAGAATGAATCTTTTATGGATAGAGAAGAAATGATTAATCATTTATGCAATGTAGGTTTTAATGAACTGGAATTGGAAGCTAAGGAAGATTATGAATTAGAACAATTATGTAAAGAAGTTCCGCAAGAAATATCAGAAGCTAAAAAATGGATGAATGATCTTAAATTAAAAAAAGGTGCTTTGAAAAAAAAAGCTAAGAAAAAAGGTTTAATTAAAGATAAAGATGAAAAATTATCAATGATAGATATTAAAAAATTGAAAAAAGATTCTGATCCTTTGACAAGAAAAAGGGCTACACTTGCAGAAACATTTATGAAATCTAAAAAATAAAAAATGTTCGGATATTTTTAAAATATCCGAACATTTTTTATTATTTAATACTTTCATTAAATTGATTAAAATTTTTAAGCATTTTTTTTTATTTTATATATTACTAAAAATAATTGTTAATATCAAAATTTTTATTTTCAGATGCAATTTTATTTAAAGCATCTTCATAAGACATATTTACTAATTCATCTAAATCTTCCTTTGAATCAATATAAATAAACCCATCCATCCCTTCTAAACAATCACTTTCAGTTGGTTGATTATTACATTGGGTCATAGTATTTAACATAATACCATTTGGTAAAGTAAATTCTACACAAGTGTCATCCCAATCAGGTTTATACGTTCTTTCTTTAAAGCCATAACTTCTTAAAATTTCTAATGATAATTTCATATATTTATTTTTTATTTCATTTTATTAATTAAACCACTTTCAAAAGCCAATAGGAATTTATTCACATAATCTGGATTAATATATTCTTTAATTTTAAAGAAGTTATCTGTTGCAAATTCTCTAAACCAACCAGAACATAATGTAGTGCATATACGCATTAAAGACCAATCCAAAGCTTCTTTATGTGAAACCCAATCTTTACCACCAAAAATTGATGGGATTACTTTTCTTTCTAATGCAATTACATAAGCTTCTTCCAAAACACACTTACATTTTTCTTCAAATGTAAAATCAAGCCACATATCTTTTACACAAAATGCTGATGTTGAATCTTTTTGCATCTTTTCATATAATGGTCTATCATAGTGTGCCATAACTTTGTGGATATCATCGTGTATGAAAAAATAAGTTACATATTTTTCAGATTGTCCAAAGAAATTATCGGTTGCCTTTTTCAAAGATGGTGTTTTAAGCTTTCCTAATCTTTCTTCGGTTTCCTTGAAATTTATTTTTGTTATATGTTTTAAAACATCAACACCATTCATTTTTTCATAAAGGAATGTGTAATCTTTTATATGCTTATCAAATTTTATCGGAAAGTGAATGTGACTTTTCTTCAAAGAAAAAATTACTTCTTTTGAAGCATATTTAATACCATTTTCTAATGTAGGTCTATCTTTATCATATTCCAAATACATTTTCAATGATGTTGAATTGGTTGCATTCAATAATTCAACATTTTTAGTAGTAAAAAATTCATCATTCTTTATACCAAATAAAGTAGTAATATATTCATTTGTTTTTATTGATTTTGGTTGAAGATATTCAATTAACTTTTTGATATCTTCATCTAATGCAATTATATCAATATCATTTATTGATCTTTCCGATTCAGGAAAGTTAAATTTAAGTGCTTTTGAACCAACAACTAACATAGCTTTTTATTTTAATGTTTTAATATAATGTTTACTGAAGTTGGTTTCCAACAGAACACTTTTTACAGTGGCATTTTTTACCATGATCTTGATTATTTCTATAATCATCACCCCTTTCATCATAGTCAGGATCCACATCAACATATTTAGTATAATATGATTCATCATAATATCCATCATAATATTCTAAAGTCTTTTTGATTAATTCAACAAGGCCTTGTTTTTTTTTCTGATTAGTCCCTGTGAAAAATTCAACAGCACAAGACTTTTTACGAGATTTTTCATCCAGATTAGAGTATAGACTTTCTAATACATCTGTTTTTTCAGAAAAAGATAAATCTGTTTTATTTAAAAAATAAAAGACATCAAATGGATAACTTGATTCATTCGACTCTAATTCCTCTAATGTTTTTTGTAAAAACAATTTTGTGGTTTTCATATTATATGGTTTTTATATAGAACATCAATAATAAAAATAAAGTTCCAAACTAATTTGGAACTTTAAGAAAGGACACAAACCTATAATGGCAATTTTTTAACAATCGTCATCATCATATGAATCTTCGTATGAATCTTCATAAGTTTCTTCATAAGATTCTTCTTCATCAAGATTAATTTTGTTGTCATCTTTTAACATATCAAGGGATATGTTAACATCCAACTTATTATCAGCAGCTTCTTTCAATAATGATTTTAATTGTTCAGTAGCATTAGCAGTTGTAATACTTTTTACTCTCCAATCACCCATAAGTTTGGATAATTTTTCATAAAATGCCAAAATGTTCATATTTTTATATATTTTAAGTATTTATTAATCTATAATTTGATTTATTATATTATTTCTGTGTGTTGCTTTTGATATAAATCTAAATGAATGATACCAACTAATATTACCATCACCAAGATCAAGTAATATTTCTTGTTTATCCATATCACTATTACTTCTTGGATAGTTTGTAATATCCAAGACTTTGTATTCTTTTCCAATTTCTAAGGTAGTTCTGCAAGATATAACACACACTACCATTTCTTCCTTTATGAATTCCATATACTTTATATAAATAATTACTTAATTGTTTAATTATACAACAAAGATAAGGATTTATATTATAATAAAAAACTTTTCTTATAAATTATTAAATAATATTTATGATAGATAAAAATTATATTCACTTAAAGTTACAGGAAATATTAGATAAAGAGTTCAATTCTAATATTGAAAAGAAAATAATTACACACGAAGATAGATTCAATTTTAGATGCCCTTATTGTCATGAAGGTAAAACAAAATCTAAAAAAAGAGGAAATCTATATTTCAATAAATTATTATACATATGTTTTAGATGTAGCAAAAAAACTAATTTAGATAAATTAGTTAAAGATTTCAATATATTATTAGATCCAGATAAAAAAATGGAAATAATAGAACACCTTAATAATAATATAACCTATCAAGATGTAAATGATGATATTTATGAATATAAATTTGATAAACTTATTAACCTGGAAGATATTGTAAGAATATTTAATACCAATGAACATTCTATAACAGAATTTAAACCTATTGTTAAAAATGGTTATGTTTATAAATATTTAGTTGAACGTGGTATACCAGAAGAATATCATTTCAATATCTATGAAGGTAAACATTGGTTAGGTTCTGAGCAATATGAAAAAGTTATAATATTCCTAAACAAAAAAGGAAATAAAGTATTAGGCGCACAAATGAGAAACCTAAAAGAAGGAAAAAAGAGATCTTTTAGTATATTTAATTTTGAAACATTATATAAATGGGTCAATAATATTGAAGAAGTAACCGATATTGAATTACCACAACTTATTATCTATAATAAGTTATCCTACTACTTTAATATATTAAATGTTGATTTAAGCGATAAAATAACAATATTTGAAGGTTATATAGACTCATTGTTTTATCCTAATAGCATTGGCTTGGTAGGTGTAAGCACAGATACTTCTTTTCTTGAAGCAGCAGATCTGGAATTACAATATCTATTTGATAATGATATAGCAGGATATATGAAATCCGAACAAAAAATAAGAAAATATCCGGTATTCTTATGGAAAAAATTATTCCAAGATATTGTTGATAAAAAGAAATCAGAAGATCCATATAAACTATTATATAGAATAAGTAAAGTAAAAGATTTAAATAAACTGGCTGAATTAGTACCAAATCCATTTAAAAAACTAAACTTAGAAACATATTTCAGCCAGGATGTTTTAGATATAAAATGGATACCTAAAAAGGAATATATTAAAAAGATTTATAATAAAACATAGGACTAGGTGGAACGAAAAATAATATATATTATATGATAATAAGTAAATATGTAGAAATAGAGCTTACTAAAAGAAATTTTAAAAAATCAAAAAAATCATATAATATACCAGATGATTTTAAAATAGGTGATTTATTCAAAATACCAATAGAATTACTTTCTAATGGAACTCATTTTGAAATAGATGTACTATGTGATTATTGTAATAAACCCCTTAAAATACCATATAAACGATATATTAAGAATACTAAAGTAGTAAATAAATATGCTTGTTCTGATAAAGAATGTTCTAACCAAAAAATAAGGGATGTTTGTCAAGTTAAATATGGTGTTGATAATCCATTTCAAGCAGAATTTGTTAAAGAAAAATCCAAGGCTACTTTTTTTGAAAAACATGGTGTTGAACACCAAATGTATCTTGATTCAACTAAAGAAAAGATTAGACAAACTTGTTTAGAAAAATATGGGGTTGATAACTTTACTAAAACAGATGAATTCAAAGAAAAATCTAAACAGACATGTTTAAATAATTATGGAGTTGAATATTCTTTACAATCTAAAGAAGTAAGAGAAAAATCTAAAATAACCAGTTTGAAAAAATATGGTGTTGAATTCCCATCACAATCTAAAGATATAAGAAGAAAAGTAATTAACACATGTCTAAATAAATGGGGATTTGAAACAAATTTACAATCTACTGAAAGTAAAGAAAAAATTATACAAACTTGTTTAGATAAATATGGTGTAACAAATCCAGCACAATCTGATTTAGTAAGAAAAGCTAATTATGCTATTTCACAAAATGAAAATTGTATAAAATATATAGGAAACAGATATTCGTTATTTTTATGTAAAAAACATAATCATGAATTTGAAATAAGTTCGGATAATTACCATTCTAGAATTAGTAGTGATAATATATTATGCACAATTTGCTATCCTATTGGGGATACTAAATCGATAATGGAAATAGAATTATACGAATATATAAAATCTGTTTATTTAGGTAATATAATACAATCTTATAGAGATAAATTTGAAATAGATATATATTTACCTGAATTAAATATAGGGTTTGAATTCAATGGTGTTTATTGGCATTCAGATAAATTTAAAGAAAAAGATGCACATTTAAATAAAACTAATTACTTTAAAGAAAGAAATATTAGAATTATACATATATGGGAAGATGATTGGAAATTTAAACGTGATATACTAAAAAGTCAAATAGATAATATAGTTGGATTGAGTAATCCTATTTATGGCAGAAAATGTATTGTTAAAGAAATAAATGATGTAAAGTTAGCTAGGGATTTTTTAGACAATAACCATATACAAGGCTTTGTTAATTCAAATGTAAAGATTGGTTTATACTATAATGATGAACTAATTAGTTTAATGATATTTGATAAATTTGAAGGTAGAAAAAAGATGTCAAATGATGAATGGAATTTATCTAGATTTTGTAATAAAAAATCCACTAATGTAATAGGTGGTGCTTCAAAATTATTAAAATATTTTATTAAACAATATAACCCAGCAAGAATAATTAGTTATGCTGATAAAGATTGGTCAATTGGAAATCTGTATTATAAACTTGGATTTTCTTTGAAAAGTGAAAATCCACCTGATTATAAATATGTAGTTAATGATAAAAGAGCACATAAATCTAAATTTAGAAAATCTAAAACTGGTTTATCTGAATCAAAACTAAATCTACCTAAAATTTGGGATTGTGGTAAAATTAAATTTGAATTAATTATAAAAGGTGTGTAGAGCAATCTACACACCTTTTTTTTAATCATTATTAAGGTCAACTACGATTTGCTTTAACTTTCCGTTAGATTTAGAAATAGGGACTTCTACACCAATTGATATAATCAATACCTTTCCTGATAGTCTACTCAAATCTAGATTGTCACAATAACCATCTGTTAAAATTACTGTGTTGAATTTATTAAAGTGATCCTCAACGTAGCGAACTGAAGGTTGTAAAACAGTTCCACCAAACCCCGAAATTTTCATTCTTTCGATCTTCTTCTTATCCATAAACTTATCAACCCATTTTACTTCGGTGTCACCTTGGATCATATTAACAGAGATGTCGCCTCTATATATGTAAGAAAGCACCTTTTCAAATGTATTACCCATTGAACCACTGGTATCTAGAATTACGTTGATTGCGGTTTTAGTTTTTCTATTACCTTTAAGACCTTCAACTTGTCTTCTATTTGGTTTTACGATAGTTTTATTTTTATTTGTTCCCATAATAAGATTGGTTATGGTTCTTTTGATATAGGACAAATAGTTCTTTCTTTTCTTACGAAGTTTATTAAGTGTTTGTTCTACTTTACCGCTTTCCAAACCACGAGCTTGTAATCTTTCCATAGCATCTTTAACCATAGATTCACGCATTTCTTCTGGAACTTCGTCACCCATATGAACATCCATATATTGTCCATTATTTTTATCAAGGTTATCAAGAATATCATCTAATGACCAAGTATCAATGGTTTCACTTTCATTTTTTGGATTTTTACCATATGGACCATACTTCTTTTGTGAAGACTGTTTGCCAGAACCATTACAATCTTCACAATCCTCCTCACCATCTTGATTTTGTCCACTACCATCACCATTTTGGTCACCATTTTGGTCATTTTCTTCTTTATCTTTACCTGAGCCTTTATCTTTTTTACCTGAACCACTACAAGATTTGCATTCTTTTTCTTTTTCACGTTTTTCTTTTTGGTCACGTAACCATTCATAAAGTTCTTCAAAGATAAGTTTTCCTGGATATTCTTTAGGAACAAACAAGGTCATATTCTTACCATTTTCGTCTTTTGGTATTTCTACGTAGGTAGCAGGAATATCTTCCCAAATGATATGATTAATAATCATATCTTGTGCAACGTTGGAAAGTTTATGGTCATATTGACCAGTAATTGTACGTTTAGGGTGATTCCATAGCAAGTGGAAGTCTTCGTGTAGTGTTATGAAATTTACTTCTTTTTGGGAAAGTCTGTTAAGAAATTCTGAATTATAGTAAAAATTCATACCTTCTGCTGTCATATTAACAGCACAAGTTCCTATATCTTTTCTTTCTGAGAAAGAAATAAATAGGTTGAAGTTTCCATAATAGGGCAAATTAACTTTGGTATCAATCAACATTTGTTGAACTGATTCCATTAGTTTTTCGTGGATGTTTTTTATCATAATTTTAATTATTTTTATATAAATATAATGAGACTCTGTAAGAATTGGCTTTGAATTTATTTGTATAAAGATGTCTTGTTAATATACATTTTGAAGTATTTAGGTCTAAAAGATTATATCCTTTAGGTGTTGTTTTAATAAACCTACAAGTATATTTTTTACCATAATACCATATATTATAATCTTCACCTAATTTAAATTCAATAAATTTAAACTTTTTATTATAAATCATTTTAGGAAAAAAAATTAAAGCCCAAAAACTATGAGCTTTAATTTAAAACATATTTTGGTATATAAAAGTTCCCAAAAATAAGTTATTTTTCTGATAATTTAAAATGATCAAATGGTTCTAATAAATTTTATGCAATATTCACCATTCTGAAAGCAAAGTGTTGGGAAGCATCTTTTTAATAGTTCTTTATTTTCTTTATAAAATAGTATCAAAATCTATGTCAATACCACCAGGTATCCCAGTACCAAAACCATCACCTGGATTAGTTCCTGTTAAATGTTTTCCATCATTATCATTACCATCAGATATTTTCGATTTATGTACACGTTTGTGTATTATTTCACCATATTCTGATTCTGATTTAAAAAAATTCTTTTCCCAATCTAACAGGGCATTAAAAGAAGACATATTAATAATATCACCTTGTTTATATTGAACGTTGTTATGTGTTGAAAAGCTAGTAACACACTTTAAATTTTCATTAAATCTTAAAATCTTTTCCATATTTTTTTGTTTTATTGTTTATATATTAATATCCTTCAAATTGATTAGATTCTTTTATCATTGTTTGTGTTTGTTCCTGACTATATTTTGGTATATAAAAGTTCCCAAAAATAAGTTATTTTTCTGATAATTTAAAATGATCAAATGGTTCTAATTCATTTGCTTTTTCTTTTGTATATGGAAAAGCTTCATAATCTAACCAAGATTCCATTTCTTCTTTATATATTTCTTCGGCTTCTTCTTCATCTTCAATATCATCTTCTTCCATTATTTGACCAACATCACGCAATCCGTACATACCAGCATAATTTTCATAATTTTCACAAGCTCTTTCATATGCATAATCATCAGCTTCTTCTTGACTTGATGCTTCAATTACTTCATAATCACGGATTCCACCGAATCCACCACTAAGACCATAACCAATTATATAATATCCTTCAAATTGATTAGATTCTTTTACCATTTTTATTTTTTTTAGATTCAGTTAATGTTTGTGATTGTGCTTGACTATCCATTAAATAATTAATTACTTCTTCAACAGTTTTAAGTTGTGTTTTAGTTCCATTAACCATAACATTTATTTTACCATCAATTGCAAATGACATTGGTTCTGAATAGAATTCAATTAATTTTCCATTATAATTAATTTTATTACTTGTTTTTTTAGCACCTAATTCCATTGCTAATTCTTCTAACATTTGATCAATATTAACAGGTTGTTGTGCTTTTGGTCCAGGTGATATAGATGGTTGTTCTATACCCGGTGTTAATGGTTTAGTTGGTGTTGCAGGTTTAGTAGGTGTTCCTGGTTTTATTGTTGGTGCAGTTGAAAATTCGGCATCATCTATAATTTCTTCTGAATTTTCATATATTTTTTTAAACTGTCCAAAGTTTTTGATTTTCATAATAGTATGTTATATTTTATTTATATATTAATATTTTATTTTGGTTTTTCGTCATCAATTGTAAAAATGACATATTCTAAAAAAAAATCAAGTTCATATTCAATTCCGGAACAAAAATCTAATACATCGTATTTTTTCTTAGTAAAAATTGGTTTTATTTCGCCTTTACCATAAGCCATTATATATCCCCAAATTTCACCATCTATTATTTTTCCATTTTTCAAGATTAAATCTGGGACTATGATGTAACCATAATAATGTATAGCTTCATCTTCATATTTTAGATGCGAATATTTAAATGTTAAATTACCATCATTTGATGTAAATGTTTTTTGGTGATCAACATATTCAAGATAGTTTAGTTCATTTTCATCAGATTTTGAGTATGCTTCTAAGAACTTTTTTTCTATTTTAGTAAGTGATTTAGCACCAGATTTATTAACTTTATCTAAAATTAGATTAAGTTTAATTTCATATTCTTTATTCATATATTATACCTAATTCTTTTAAGAGTTCTAATAATCCTTCATCTTGATCACATTTATAAAATATTTCATCATCAATACCAACAAAATAATAATAATCTTCTACTTCTTCTATGGCTATTTCACAGTCTGTTGTTTCAATTTTAATCGCAGATAACGGTTTTTTTTGTATTGAAACAACAGCAGAAAAATCACAAATAATCGGATTCATTGATTTTACTTTTTCTGTCTTTTTATTTTTTATAATATCTAATATTTTATCATTTATATTAATTGATTTAATATTTTCAATATCATAATACACACTAGAAGATATAAGTTCATATCCTTTATTATCATCAAAGTTTTCAAAAAGTTTTAAGTATTTCATACTATTATATATTAAAATTAAAAATCAAAGAAATCATCATCAGATATTTTATTATGTTCTGTAATAATTTCAAATTCTTCTTCACCAATTGTAGAATCTATTATATTGTTTCTTTTTATTGGTAGGTATAAAGAATCTATTTTATCTTTATATGTTGGTTCATTAATATATCTATTTTCAAATTCAACAAACATATCTTTTGATATTTCTGCTAATTTTCTATGACCATTGCTTAGGTTTTTTGCTTCTAAATAAAAAAGATATATTGGGTATAATTCGTGTTTTTTAATATTCATTTTAAGGATATATTTTATATATATATATATCTTAAAAATTCATTTTCTTTTTTATTAAAACCTATATTCTTCGTAAAATAATTTTAATATATATAGATATGAAATACATAAAACTTTTTGAAAATTTTAATCAATCTGAGATTGATGATATTTGTGAGAAATATGGTATAGAAAACTATACTATAAATCCTGATGGATCTATTGATGTAGATGGTGATGTTGGTATATGTAACGAAGAATTAACCAAGTTACCACTTAAATTTAATAGAGTTTCTGGGGAATTTGATTGTTCTAGAAATGGATTAACCACATTAGAAGGTTGTCCAAATTATGTTGGTGAAGATTTTCTTTGTAATAATAATCAATTAACTAATTTAATTGGTTGTCCAAATTATGTTGGCGAAGATTTTAATTGTTACATTAATAACCTAACCAGTCTTGAGGGAAATGTTAATTATATAGGTGGGAATTTTAATTGTGGGTGGAATAACTTAACCATTTTAGATGGTTGTCCTAAAGAAGTTGGTGGTGGATTTGGTTTTACTAAAAATCCAATATTTAATGTTATATCCTTATTTGGTGAAGTTAGAATATATTTAGAATACCAAGAAACATATAATTTTCTAAGAAAGGATTCTAAAATTGTTAAACACTTATTAATAGAAGCTTTAAACGACTATAATGACTTTTATAATAAAAATAAAGAATTGTCAGAATTGTCAGAAGAAATAAAAGGATATACTTATATTTAAAAAAATTAGCTAATTATGAAATTATTAAAATATGATAGATTTTTAGAAAATCTAAATAACAAAAACATTGGGTATCTTTTTGAAAGTACACCACCTAATCAAAGGATTATGAAACCTGGATTCAATCTTACAGTAGATGGTAAATTAGATCCTAACCCATTGACAAAAATAAAATATCCTAATAGAAGAACATTATATTTTTCAGAAGAACAGTCAACTGAAAAATTTGAAATAATGAAAGATATTATGAGAAATCAATTTCCTAAAAAAACAGGAAATGTGTTTAATGGTGTTAATTTTGATAATATAATAAGTAAATTCTTTGATAATAGAATGTTAGTTTTATTTATTATACAGTTAGCCGAACAACAAGATGATATAATAATAAGAAATGCAAAGGAATATGAAGCTTATATACTTATATATCAAGAAGAATTATTTAATCCAAACGGAAAGAATTTTCAAGCAATTTTAGATTTTATGATGGAAAAATCTAAAAAAGGTGATGAAATGGAAAAAGTTGGATATAAATTTTTTACCAAATGGATAAAAGATACTTATAATAGTAGTATTAAAATACTACCACCTACTCACAATCAAGATATAAATGGTGTTGATGGAATCTTTTTTGTTGATAGAAAAAGATATACTATTCAAGTAAAAAAAGGTGCATCTATAATTAAAGGTGATAATAGTTTTAAAATATCCATTAATGGTGGTTATACTAAAATAAAAACAGATTATTTAGTAGTGGTATTTGATAATTCAAGATATGAAAGTGCTATATTTATTGGTGATAATGTTGAAGTAATAAATTTTGGTGGAATTTCATATTATAATGTTCCAATAGATGATATGTTATATTATGAACTTTTATCAAGAGATTATTTTAATTAAAAAAAGTTTGGGTTTTTAAAAACCCAAACTTTTTTGTTAAAACCCATTACCACCAAAGATATCCATTACCACACTTAATCTTTTAGTAATTAATGGTAATCCTAATGGTTCTATAATTGAATTTATAGGTGATAGAATGCACTTTTCAAATTGTGTCTCTAAATCTATTTCCGGTGCCATTTCAATTGGATAAGCACCCCTTAAATAAGCAAATATATCATTTATTGATTTATCCTTTACATAGTAATATTTTATCTTAGAACCTGATTTGATAAACTCATATTTTTCATGAAGATTACCGTTTCTATGTAATAGATAATTATAATAACCAGAAGCTTTGACTGCAAAGTGAGCACCACTTACGAAATCCAATTTTTCTTTATCATTAAGACACTTTTCATTATAGTTTGAACATGATGATTGCATTGATATTTCATCAATTCTATCTGGAACACATAAATCAAACTCTTTCTTTAGATTCTTTACTAATTTTAGTAACTCTTTAATATTAAAATTATCTGGATGTTCAAATAGATATTTAACAATACCTACAATTTTATCTCTTGCAAATAATGGTGTTGATGATCTAACAAGTTCAACACCTTTTGGGAATATATATGTTAATCTATCATATGGAATACCATCTTCATAAACAATATGTTGTATATACTTTTTCTTTGCAATATTAATAATTGATTCGGAAACCCTTTCCAATTCAAAATCCTGTTTATTCTCAATACCATAAGCACTTGCGTGGTTATCTAAACAAGTTTTGAAATAGTCAGCATATCTAAATTTATCAACACCATGTATAAAGTCCAATTCATTATTCCAATTATAAAAGACATCACCTTTATAATCCTTTAGTATTTTATTAAAGTCCCAATTTTTAATTAATGAACCATCAATATATAAAACTTCACTATTGAATGAACTTCTTATAGATTCATCTGATTCAAAAACTTTATCAGAAACAATTATTTCTGATAAATAATTGTTATTGTTTATTTTAATGTTTAAAGGGGTTTTAGATATTATACTAAATTTTTTAGTTTCTTTATTTAAATAATCTTTGTTAAAAATCAAATTCTTCCAATCACAAGATTCAATAGCTGGTTCAAATCCTACAAAAATTGAATTATGTATAAGTATATCATTTGCTATAAATGTATGTGTATCATCATCCATTTCAATATCATATACATATTCATTTTCAAAATCTCCAATTTGTTCACAAAATTCTATTTCTTCAAAAATATATTCTTTCATTTTCATTTTCATTTTATTTCATTTAATATTTCTTCTATTATAGAATCCAATCCTCTTTTTATGAGATCAGATTCCCAAATTATAATTAATTTATTTAATTTTGTTTTTAAAAATTCTTGTTTCAATCTATCCCTTTCCCATATTTCTTTTGCTGTTAATTTTAATTTATCGAATTTTATAGGAACATCATCTTCTTTATATTTTTTAGGATTTGCATGCCAAAAATCACCTTGAAATTCTATTCCAAAACCTATTTCTTTTATATAAAAGTCTATTAAATAAAATTTAGAATTTAATTTATCATAAAAGAAGTATTCATTTTCACCAAAATAAATAGTCATATTTTGTATATGGTTACTAATATTTTCAAAAAGCAATTTTGAAATATTAGAATATGACGAAATCAATCTTTTTTCTACAAAATTTGAATATATTTCAGATCCTTTTTCTTGACCATGTTTTTCTATAAAATACTCTTTTGTTGTACTGTATCTTTGTTTTTCACAATATTCATCCCAAATTTTAGTGCCTTTTTCAAATCCGTGTCTTTTTATTAAATTTTCAAGTGTTACTGATCGACTTTTGTTATATTCACTAAATTGCTCTTTTGTCCATCCATATTTATCTCTTTTATATTCAAAAGTATTGGAAATAGATTGTTTTTCACAGTAGACCAACCACTTTTCTTTTCCTGAATCTTCACCATATTTATCAATTAGTGTTTGTTCTGTAATTGAATAGTTTTTCTGTATCCATTTTTTTGATATGTCTTCTGGTATATCAAATGCAAACTTTGTTATTTCATTCATACCATTAAATACCCTTGATTTATTTTTACTTGAATATTCAGGGAATTTATTTGTTAGACACTTTTCACAAACATTTAGATAGAAATAGCATTCTTCAACAAATTTTTTACTAAAAATAGATTTGCCTATCAATTCAAATTTTTTTGAATTTTTTCCTATTTTAAATGCTGAATCATAATAATAAACTATATCTTTACAAATTCTACATTCGTTTTTTTCATTAAAATTTAAAAGATAAATTTCTCTATACAAATCAATTGATTTGTTTTTATTCATCATTATAATAGTTTCTTTGTTAGTCATATATGGTGATACATTTATTACTATATATTATTTTTTAAACTTAGAATTTTATCACTTTTTAAAATTTCAGAGGGTTTAACAATTTTTTGTTCACCATCTCTAAAAACAACCATTGAATGATCACCTGTAATAATAATTTCTTTCCCTGATTTAGTTTTTAACTTCCATTTTGGTTTAGATACATCATGTCTTATTATTCTTCTTACATCAGCATAGTAAAGATCATTATTCCAATTTAATACTTTTTCAGCAGTTGAAACGGATTCGTGTCCATTTTTTGTTTCACCAGCTGAACCATTTTTAATATTTAAATTATAAAAATCTTCTATTGTTAGAATACCTTTATCAGTTCTTATTAAGGTGTCTTTATGACAACTATCGGTGTCACCATAAATACTGGCAGGTTTTGTAGTTGGTATTTGTTTTACATTTTTAATTTTTAATTTTTCGTGTAACAAAGTTTCGGTGTGCCATAAATTATACCAATAATGTTCATTAACATCACTCATCGTTTTTGTTAAGTTTCTACCTTCTGCTGTAATTGTTCCCGCAACATAATTATTAAATAATATAAAATAATTTGTAGCAAATGCACCATATGCGCCATTGAGAACTAATTTAAGTGCTAATTGTAAAGCATTATAATATTCAATTTCTATTTTAAGATCATAAGCTTTTTTCTTTAGTTCTTCTAATTTATTTATTTTTTCTTGTTTATTCATATTTTTTATATAGTTAAATTAAATTATGTTTTTAAATTTTAATATATAAAATATGAAATACTTAAAACTATTTGAAAACTTTGATAAATCAGAAATTGATAAGATTTGTAAAAAATATAAAATAAAAAACTACACAATAAATCCAGATGGATCTATTGACGTAGATGGGAATGTTAATTTAGGTAATAAATTTTTAACTAAACTTCCAATAAAATTCAATAAAGTTTCAGGTTGGTTTGATTGTTCTTGGAATGAATTAACTAGTTTAGAAGGATGTCCTAAAGAAGTCGGAAGACATTTTTATTGTTATGATAATAAATTAACTTGTCTAATTGGTGGTCCTAATATAGTTAATTCTTTTAACTGTAATCGTAATAATTTAATAAGTTTAGAAGGTTTTCCTATAGAAGTAGGTGAATATTTTTATTTTGATGATAATCCAATAAAAAGAATAGTGAAATTATTTGATGAAGATGTTAATATATATTTAGAATACCAAGAAACATATAATTTTTTAAGAAAAGATGGTAAAATAGTTAAACACCTTTTAGAAGAAGCATTAATGGATTTTAATGAATATTATAATAAAAAGATAAAATTACCAAAAGAAATAAAAGGATATACTTATTTATAATTAAAAAGCCTATCAAATTTGATAGGCTTTTTAATTTATTCTACATTCTTTTTCTTCTTAGAAGTCTTTTTTACTTCAATTGTTATTTTTGTTACTTCGTTTTCTTTATCATAAGTCATAAAAAGCTTTCCTTTAGGTGGATCATTATCAATTATGAATTCAGTTAAAACATCATCAATCCATTTCTGAATAGCTCTTTTAAGAGGCCTTGCACCAAATTCCTTATCATATCCAACTTCAACAAGATGTTCCTTTAGAAGTTCATCCAATTCAATTTCGTAGCCAATATCACGTGCTCTACTAATTGTTTTATTAAGTTCAAGTTCAACAACTTTAATAATATCAACTCTATCTAAATCTTTGAAGTAAATAATTTCATCCAATCTATTAATAAATTCGGGTGCAAATTTTTTCTTCAATTCTTTTTCAAGAATGCCTTTAACTTCACTTTCATTATTTTTAGATTTATTTTGTGTATTAAATCCAACACCAGTTCCAAATTCTCTTAGAGTTCTTACACCAACATTAGATGTCATTAAAATAACACAATTTTTAAAACTAACTTTTCTACCATGTGAATCAGTCATATGACCATCATCAAATACTTGCAAGAATAAGTTAAATACTTCTGGATGTGCTTTTTCAATTTCATCAAGAAGAATAACTGAATAAGGTTTTCTTCTTACTCTATCAAGAAAAGTTGAATCTTCATAACCAACATATCCACTTGGTGAACCATGTATTTTATTAACAGCAATCTTTTCCATATATTCAGACATATCCAGTCTAAGCATAGATTCTTCTGAATCAAATAGATATTTGGCTAATTGTTTAGCTAAATGTGTCTTTCCAACTCCACTTGCACCAACACATAGTCCAGAAAAAAGTGGCTTATTTGGATCTTTCATACCAACTCTACCTCTTTGTATAGCTTTAACAACTTTTCTAACGGCTTCATCTTGACCAATAACTTTACCTGATAGGCTTTCAAACATCTTTGAAAGTTTTTTATTTTCATTTTGCGAAACTTTGGTTAGTGGAATACCACTCATCATTGATACTACTTCTGCAACATTTTCTTCTGTTACAGTTTTCTTATATTTTTTTTGTTCTTCTTCCCATTTTAGTCTAGCAAATTCTAAATTATCTTGTAGATTTTTTTCTACATCTCTTAATTCACCTGCTTTTTCATATTCTTGTCTTCTTACAAAATCAATTTTCATTGATTTTATTTCATTTATTTTTTCTTCAATATCAATAATTTCTTTAGGAATTTCAACATCAGAAATTTGAACACGTGATCCAGCTTCATCTAATGCATCTAATGCTTTATCAGGTAGATGTCTATCAGTAAGGAATCTTGATGTAAGTTCAACACAAGCTATTATTGCTTCTTGTGTATAAATTACATTATGATGTTCTTCATATTTATCCTTTAAATTTTCCAAAATTAAAATAGATTCTTCTTCTGTTGAAGGTTCAATTACTACTTTTTGGAATCTTCTTTCTAATGCACCATCTTTTTCAATATGTTTTCTATATTCATCAAGTGTTGTTGCACCAATAACTTGTACTTCACCTCTTGCAAGGGCTGGTTTAATTATATTAGCTGCATCAAGTGATCCAGATGTTCCACCAGCACCAATTATAGTATGAATTTCATCAATGAATAGAATAACATCAGCACATTTTTCAACTTCATTCATTACTGCTTTAAGCCTTTCTTCAAACTGACCACGATATTTTGTTCCACTAACTAAAGCAGCAAGATCCAATGAAACTATTCTTTTACCGAAAAGATTTCTTGAACATTTTCTTTGAATTATCTTTAGTGCAAGTCCTTCTGCTAATGCAGATTTGCCCGTACCGGGTTCTCCAATAATAATTGGATTTGATTTCTTTCTTCTTGATAGAATTTGTGACATTCTCTGAATATCTTTTTCTCTACCAATTATTGGATCTATTTTACCTTCGTCTGCTAATTTTGTTAAATCTCTACTGAAAGAATCTAATACAGGTGTTTTTGATTTAGGATCAGTTGGTTTCCTGGCTGATTTATATTTATCAGAATCAAAATCATCATCATCCATTGCCATTTTAAGTGGATCTAATTCCTTATCTTTAATTTCGTTAATCATATTTTAAAATTTAGTTTGTAATGGTTATACAAATTATTTTTGGTTTGTTTAATTTTTTGATGCTTTGTTCAACAATTTATCTAAATAATCTTTAGTGAATATTTCTTCATCATTACTATTCATAATTTCTACAACTGCTTCATACATACCTGCGCCCATCCATTCATCACGGACTTTTCCATTTTTAACTAAATATTTCAATGCTTCCATTTTATTATTTTTTTTAGTTTTACTATTTAATTTTTTCATTTGTATAAGAATTTAAAATTGAGTGGAACAACCAGTATTCCATAAGTTTTTCTTTCGGATGCTTGCTTTAATGCTTCTTGGACATGTAATTTAGCAAATTCAATTAAGGCAGTTCTGGTTTCATAATTATTGCATACCTTGTAATATTCTTCTGTGTCTAAAAATTCTTCAGCAGTTGGTATCATATATTTATTTAGTTTGATTATTAAAAATAGTTTTTCGTTTATTTTCAGGCATTTATATTAATGTTTTTTAATGTTTAAATAAATTTTAATTTCTTCTTCATTAGCTTTTCTTATTGAGTTTTTATAATATTCAAGTCCATTATATCCTTGTGAATTAAAATCATCACTATTTAGAAACCTTTCTTTATCTAAATTATAGATGCTACCATCTTTTGCTTTTATATAATTCCAAAAGCCATTTTGTTTAAAATAATATTTAAGGCTATTTGGATTTCCATTTTTATCATC
>ENA-OSIY01000204-OSIY01000204.1-marine-metagenome-genome-assembly--contig:-NODE-204-length-34519-cov-17.166280_pt1 | contig 34519 bp, 45 predicted proteins | sample MGYA00237884_ERZ534233 | MGnify/ENA primary metagenome ERZ534233 (study PRJEB26412, sample SAMN06343840) | marine metagenome | isolation source: estuarine water | place: USA: Columbia River Estuary... | reverse complement strand
CCGTCATAATAGTCCCTGTCTTCGTCTTCAAGTGCAGGGTATCCATGGATGCAATCGTATTCCCCTCGTTCATAGCTTGTTAACTCTTTAAAGTACTGGTACATATTGTACCTTGCATCTGCTACATCTTCAAGATGCGCTTGTTCTTGATAGTCTTTACTCATTGTCTTAACCTCCGATAAAATTAGCTAACAAGGTGTATCCTAACATAGCTAGATAGCCTAATGCAACCCCCTGTATAAACTTTTTCAACATTTTTCACCTCTCTACCAATTATGTATTACACCTGCAATGATAAACAAACAGGTAATAAAATTCAACCCTACAATCACAGTACGCACTAGCGCAATGTAATCAGCCTCGCGGTTACTAGCACCAGACTTCTCGCCCAGTGCTTTAACCCATATACGCCATAGCTTTAATAACCTAGCCAATCGAGCACCTCATCACTAATGTAAACCTCTTTATACCCACAGTCAGCAACAAAGTCAACAAACAATAAGCCGTGCTCTTCTATCTCAAACTGTGCCTCTTTCCTGCTTACCTTTAAGCCTCTGTAATCTTCGCTAGTCATGATATTAACTCCTCTATTATATCCACCGACCACTCGCGCTGTATCGGGTCTGCATCATCAGGTACACCCTCATCATCTAGCATATCTAGCACCAGTAAGTGCGCCTCTTCTTTACTGTTTGCCTCTACTTCTATCGTGGCATTCTCTACGTAATGGAAACCTACTTTATATTTCATGATATAACCCCTGTAAATACTTGAATCACTGCCATAGCATAAAGGCTACCTATTGACACATTCCACAGTAACGCGCGTATCTTATCGCGCTTAACCTCTAATTCGTACCTTTTTAATGCTAAATATCGTTCTGCTGAATAATTCATAATAACCTCTTAAATTCAATTCTAAGGCTGTTTAAGCCTAACCTATACATACCTACTAATAAACACTAAAAAACGCCCTACAAGGGATTACAGGGCGTTCTGTGGTGCTTACTACCTAACATAGCTAATCCCTTTCCTATTCATTAGCTTTTTATGCTCAGGTTTAAACTCACTGCTATAATGTGTATAGCTGAATTTATAACCCATACGGCTTGCGTATTGTTCAACAATGGATTGTATACGCTGATAGTTATTACCCGCCACGTTTACAGACTCAACCACTGGTGAGTAATTAGTTTTTTGAAAATGTGCTATAGCTTGCATTTTATTTATCCTCTCTAAATGTATTAGTATAATAAACATAATCTGCACCATATTGCTTGGCGATTACTGGGAGCAATGGTTTTATTGAAATTTTAGCCTCAGTATCAAAATCCCTAGTTGTAAATTGAGATTCGACTGTAAGCAAAATATATCCATCTGCATCTACTATATAATAAGTGTGTTTAGTCATGTTATCACCTGTATTAAAGTTTAATTAATTTAATAACGCCTACTGTTAGCCAATAGGCGCGATAAATTAACTATTGTGCGCCCTTGATTCGGTTGTCATGTTCAAGGTTGTTGATGGCTTCATTGTAGCCTATGACAAAACCAAGCATTTCCTCCTTGCTGTTAAAATTCTTGAGGTCATACCCATACTGATGCCCAAGCGTTATACTGTGCTTGTTGAAGACTAAACCTTCTTCAAGTATACGCTCCCTTGTTGCTACATGGTCAAAGCCGTAGTGCGCTAGGCTGTTCTCAAACTTGACACACTGCCAAGCGTAGAAGTCTCGATTGTTACCACGTAGGGAGAATGTCATTTTTTCCCTGCCCTGCTTTAACTCTTGGTCTCTTTGTTTTTCAAAGTTTTCTTTTTCGATTTCGTAGTCAGTTTTCATGTTATCACCTGTCTAGTTTAAGTTAATATAATAAAGCCTACTAGTTTAGTCAATAGGCTCGATATATTTACTTATTGTTAATATAGCCCTCAGCAGTATTGATAAGGTCGCGGTAATATTGAACCTCGCCCTCGCTGTCTGTAGATTCTGGCTCTACCTCGCGCCAAGCTCGGTCGGCTTCCTTTTCGTATGTAAAAACTATTTCGTGCCATTGTGTTTCTAAGTCGTTTATTGTTTTCATAATTGCTTCATAGTCGTTTATTGTTTCCATAATTACCTCTTAAAGTTAAATTAGTATAATCGAGCCACCACCTCAAGTGGCTCTGTTATATTAACTCACCTTGTAAATTGCAATCACTCTACGTCTTGAACCCTCAGCTGTCCAGTCTTCACACACACCGTCACGCACTGCCAACACATGACCTCGAACGTATACTAAATATCTACCAGTCCAACGCTTGCAAGCCGTTAAGACGCTGTTCAGTGTTTTGCCTGAGTAGATAGCCGTTTTATCATAATCGCGTTCTGATTTCAATTTAAACTGATTTAAGACTTGATGTTGCATCATTTGTCGAGTACCTGTTCGAATGCGTCTACCCTCTCGTTTGTAAGCATGAAACGCCTTGCCATATGAAATATCAGCGACAACCGCAACCGCTAACACTGAACAAAAGTTTGTATCCCCGTAGTATCTACGACCAATCTTAGCCAATTCTGTATAGCTATGTTTGTAATGTTTCATAAAATCACCATTAAAGTTATTCACCGTAAACAACCGTAATTGCCTATGGTGAACAACCTTACAAGTTAATATGTTGAGTGGTTGGTAGCTGTTGTTTACACCAGTGCATAAGCACCATCACCGAAAGCAAGTAACCCATATAAACCCGTTTGGTTATTCGCTCAACCCAGTATGTTTTTCCAGTACATCAAGCCATAGGCATACAATGCAACAAGTCCAACGCTATTGGTTGAGGTCACTAGCTAGTCGATTCTTGGTGTCTCTCTAACTACCACTCCTATGGCGCGGTGTAGACACTAAGTATTTCTCCTGAATCAGCTGTTGTTGCTAGTGATTGGTTGCCACTATACTGACCCATCAAACCGCTGTCAACAACTTTTTGAATTTTTTTTCATATTTTTTTGCATAAATCGCTGTAGCCCAGTGATAGCAAGGGATTGAGTCATAAAAGTTTTTTGCAATGCCTGTGTGTGCGCCTGTGCGCGTAAGGCGCGTAGGTGTGCCTGTGTGTGCGTAACGTGTGCGTATCGCCTGTGTGTGCCTGTGTGTGCCTGTGTGTGCGTGTGTGTGCAGGTGCGTGTGTACGCCCACAGGTATCCGCGTGCACACTCACGCTTGCCCGTAGGCGTACATGCCCGCTTGTTTGCCTATGGATTCCCGCGGCTTGCAAATGTCAATCCCACTATTTCCGCGGGGGCGGGGGGGCGCGCGAGCCTTATGTTTATTCTGTAGTTACCGCATGTATACTAAAAAAGCCAATATTCAATAAAAAGAATTAACCGAGGTTTATCCTCTAAGTTATTGTTTTCCTTAAGTATTGTTACGGGTACTTAAGTATGACAAATATTAATACAAAGGGACAAAAGTATTACTATTAGTTATGGAACTAAAAAGTTGGCTCGCGGGTCTAAATAAGCTAATAAAGTACTTGACATTACGTTGTAAATATGCTATAATATACTTATAGTATAGATTAATTTAAAGCCTTAAGGATACTTAAGTAGTCTTAGATATTATTCTTTAATGATTATTCTTTAAAGTTAAATACTAAACGCGTCCCTAAGTATACTTAAGATAACTTAAGGAGAATACAATGGACAATGATACAGCTACTCCGAAAAGGAGAAGGGGCAGACCTAAGAAGTCAGACATGGTGTCAAGAAAAAAAGGCACTACTGGTTTGTCAAGGGGTCGCCCGAAGGGTGATGCGGCTATTATTAACGAGTACAAGGGCAGGATGTTGTCATCCCCTAAGTCTCGTAAAGTCCTAGACTCTATATTCGATGCGGCACTTAACGATGACCATAAGAATCAGGCGGCGGCATGGAAGTTAGTCATGGATAGGATATTACCTACAGCTGTATTTGAGAATGATGTCATTAAGGGCGCGGGTAAGTCAGCGATACAGATAAACATTACTGGAGTTGGAGGAGAGACTACAGTGGTGTCAGGTAATACAGAGGATGTCATAGACGATGGAGAAATCATAGATGGCTAAGTACTTTGATAGAGATGAGTTTGCTTGTCAGTACACAGGCAACAACGAAATTAAAGAAGAGTTCATTGAGAAGCTAGATAAGCTAAGAGAAGCCTGTGGTTTCCCCTTTGTAATTACGTCAGGATTTAGAGATAAAACACACCCCATTGAAGCTAAGAAAGCAAAAGCAGGAACAGGAACTCATGCACAGGGCATTGCCGCGGATATTAAAGTCACTAACGGCTACCAACGGTTTCGTATCGTTGAGAAGGCTATCGCGCTTGGATTCACAGGCGTGGGAGTTGCTCGTGGTTTCGTCCATGTTGACATCCGCAGTCCTGACGATACAACCCCTTATGTAATGTGGACTTACTAATATGAATAAGTTTAGTGTAGGTGTCACCCCCACAGCGGCTACAGAGACTGTCGTATTTGAAGTACCTGACCATCAAAAGATTGTTATTACTAATATCTTTATATCAAACCATTCAGGTCAAAATAAGACAGCAGACCTATGGTGGGAACATGGACATGACGCTTCCCATGACTTATACCTAATAGATAATAGGGCATTTGCTGAAGGTGACTTATATAATCTAAATCAAATTGAAATAGTAATGCGTGAAGGTGATAAGCTAAAGGTATTGACTCAGTCTGATAGTTCCTTCTCAGTTATTATCACCTTTGATATATACCCTGACAATGCACAACTAAATAACTTTAATCCTTAATGACAGAACTTAACGTATCGCTACTGCCGTGGCAACAAGAAGTCTTTGAGGACACAACTAGATTTAAGGTCATAGCCGCAGGTAGACGTACAGGCAAGTCCAGACTAGCCGCATGGATGTTAATCATCAGGGCTTTACAGTCTGATAAGGGTCATGTCTTCTACGTTGCACCCACACAGGGTCAGGCTAGGGACATTATGTGGCAGGTATTGATGGAGATAGGCAATCCTGTCATAGCCTCTAGTCATGTTAATAACTTACAAATAAAGCTAGTAAATGGCGCAACCATAGCACTCAAAGGTGCGGATAGACCAGAAACCATGCGTGGTGTCAGTCTTAAGTTCCTTGTTATGGATGAGTATGCGGATATGAAGCCAGAGGTCTGGGAGCAAATCCTTAGACCTGCACTAGCTGACCAGAAGGGAGATGCACTGTTCATTGGTACGCCAATGGGACGTAATCACTTCTATGACTTATATAACTATGCTTGTGTGGCAGAGGATGAGACCTTTGTAGGTTATCACTTTACAAGCTATGATAATCCACTACTAGACCCTGAAGAGATTGAAGCGGCTAAGAAGTCTATGTCAGCTTTTAGTTTCCGTCAGGAGTTCATGGCATCGTTCGAGGCACAGGGCAGTGAATTATTTAAAGAAGACTATGTTAAATTTTCTGAAGAAGAACCCACTAATGGTCAGTATTATATTGCTGTCGATTTGGCGGGGTTTGCTGATGTGGCAAAAGCTACAACTAAAACTAAACGACTTGACCAAACGGCTATCTCGGTTGTTAAAGCAAATGAAGAAGGTTGGTACGTTGCTGACATCATTCATGGTCGTTGGGGTGTGCAAGAAACTGCACGTAAAATCTTTGAAGCTGTACGAGACTATCGTCCAGTATCTGTCGGGATTGAGAAAGGAGCGTTAAAGAACGCTGTACTTCCATACATCTCAGACTTAATGAAGGCTAATGATAGGTTCTTCCGTATCGAGGAACTGACTCACGGTAACAAAAAGAAGACCGATAGAATCGTGTGGGCTTTACAAGGTAGGTTTGAACACGGTAAGATTACACTTAACAAAGGTGCTTGGAATACAGAGTTCCTAGATGAACTATTCCAATTCCCTAACCACCACGTACACGATGACTTGATTGACTCACTCGCTTACATAGACCAGTTGGCTAACATAGCCTACACCTCGGACTATGTGGAAGAAGAATTTGAATTTTTAGATACTTACGCAGGGTACTAATATGTTACTAGAAGATAAGAAAGAGTTTACACTGGAGCAAAGCCTAGAGGATTGGGTCATTGACAAATGTCAAGGTTGGCGTAATCACTACGAATCCAACTACTCACAGAAGTTTGATGAGTACTATCGCCTATGGCGTGGTCAGTGGGCGGCAGAGGACAAGACCAGAGATTCAGAACGCTCACGTATTATTTCCCCTGCGCTACAACAAGCAGTTGAGTCATCCGTTGCGGAACTAGAGGAAGCTACCTTTGGTCGTGGTAAGTGGTTTGACATTGAGGATGACGTTACGGACAACGAGAAGCGTGATATAGCGATGTTACGTGAAGTCCTATACAAAGACTTTAAAAAGAATAAAGTCCGTAAGAGCGTAGCTGAGTGCCTTATTAACGCGGCTGTATTCGGTACGGGTATCGCTGAAGTAGTATTAGAAGAAGAGAAAGAGTTTCAACCCGCAACACAACCTGTTATGGGTGGAGAGTTACAAGCAGTTGGTGTCAACATCGTAGATAAGACTTGCGTAAAGCTACGACCAGTAATGCCACAGAACTTCCTTATCGACCCACTAGCTACTTCCATTGAGGAAGCATTAGGCTGTGCAGTAGATGAGTTTGTCCCTATGCACTCTGTAGAGCAACTACAGGAATCAGGAGTCTATCGTGACGTATACTTAGGCGATGCACCTTCGGACTTCGACATTGAACCAGATAAAGACTTAGCGGTATTTGAGGACGATAAAGTACGTCTCACTAAGTACTATGGTTTAGTGCCTCGTCATTTATTAAAAACGGCTCAAGAAGAAGACGAAGACGCAGAAGTAGAAGAACTAGTCGCTAATGAAGAGAGTGATTCATACTACGTAGAGGCTATCGTTGTTATTGCTAATGATGGTACTTTACTTAAGGCTGAAGAGAATCCATACATGATGGGCGACAGACCAGTCGTTGCATTCCCATGGGATGTCGTTCCTAGCCGTTTCTGGGGTCGAGGAGTATGTGAGAAAGGGTATAACTCTCAAAAGGCGTTAGACGCAGAACTACGAGCTAGAATCGATGCTCTTGCACTTACTATCCACCCGATGATGGCTATTGATGCTACACGTATGCCTAGAGGTGCTAAAGCAGAGGTACGTGCGGGTAAGACTATCCTAACTAATGGTAACCCTGCTGAAGTCCTACAGCCATTAAACTTCGGTAATGTTAGTCAAGTTACCTTCGGACAAGCCGCTGAACTACAAAAGATGGTACAGACAGCCACAGGTGCTATTGACTCTGCGGGTATCTCTGGTTCTATCAACGGTCAGTCTACAGCTTCGGGCATCTCTATGAGCCTCGGTGCTATCATCAAGCGTCACAAGCGTACGTTGATTAACTTCCAAGAATCATTCCTTATTCCATTCGTAACTAAAGCCGCACATCGTTATATGCAGTTTAACCCTGAGCGTTATCCTGTAGCGGACTACAAGTTCCATACTTCTAGCAGTCTAGGTATCATTGCTCGTGAGTATGAGGTTACACAGCTTGTACAGTTACTACAGACTATGCAACAAGACAACCCAATGTACTCACAGTTGATTATGTCAATCATTGATAACATGAACTTGTCTAATCGTGAAGAACTTATCTCTTCGTTGCAACAGGCTAATCAACCTAACCCAGAAGCACAGCAAGCACAACAAGCCGCACAGCAAGCACAGATGGATTTCCAGAAGTCACAGACTGCGGCACTACAGGGTCAAGCGTTTGAGTCACAGGCTAGAGCGCAGAAACTTGCGGCAGAGGCTAGTGTTGTACCACAGGAGCTTGAGATTGACCGTATCAAGGCTGTTACGGCTAACCTTAAGTCAGGCGATGCGGACGACAAAGAGTTCCAGAAGCGTCTTAAAATATCAGAGCAGTTACTAAAAGAACGTGAAGTAGCTGTTAAAGAAACCCAACAAGGAAAAGCAAATGATAACACAGCGTCAATTCAACGAGGTATTGGAGCAGGTGAACAAGGCATTCCAACAGCACGACCAGAAACTAGCGGCATTGGAAGCGGAAGTCCAAGACCTCAAGGAATCCCGCAAGGAGAAATCTAATGCCAGTAAAAAAAGACCCAAGACTAGCTAGAGCAGGAGTCTCTGGCTTTAACAAACCAAAGCGTACACCTAGCCATGCCAAGAAGTCTCATGTGGTAGTTGCTAAAGAAGGTGACAAGATTAAGACCATACGCTTTGGTGAACAGGGCGCAAGCACAGCGGGCAAACCTAAGTCAGGTGAGTCCGCTAAGATGAAAGCTAAACGTAAGTCCTTCAAGTCCAGACACGGTAAGAACATTGCTAAGGGTAAGATGTCTGCGGCTTATTGGGCTGATAAAGTTAAATGGTAATCAGGAGAATACTATGCCATACGGTAAAGGCACATACGGTAGTAAAGTAGGAAGACCACCAAAGAAAAAAAAGACAGCAGTTAAGAAAAAGCCTAAGAAATAGCTTGACTTTCTTAGTAAACTATGGTATAATATTACTATAATATACATTAAGTATGTTATTTAAATTATTAATTAAAGCTGTCCTATAGGGAGAAACAGTAGATGACTGATGTAGAACTAGAGAAGTACTATCGTTCCTTTGAAGAGATGTTCCGTACAGATGGTTGGAAGAACTTAGTGCAAGACTTAAAAGGAAGTGCAGAACAGGTCAACTCCGTAGAAGCCTGTAAAGACGACAAAGACCTTTACTTTCGTAAGGGACAACTTGTAGTCATGGCTAATATGCTGAACCTAGAGTCACAGATAGAAACAGCTAAACAACAACAAGAAGACGACTCGGAAGAATGAGACGTTTATACGATTTTCAATGTGACAACGGACACGTCAACGAGTTTCTTAGAGGCTCAGACGTAGAAGAAGTTGATTGTCCTAATTGTGAGTTGAAGGCTAGAAAGATTGTTACACCCGTAAAAATACAGCGAGATATGAACTCTTCCGCGGGCAAAGAAAGATGGGCTAAACAGCGGGAGAAACAAATCAAGCATGAAAGGAAGCATGGCGTAACACTATAACGTAAGGGCAACTCTTGACCATAGAACCCTTACATTTAATACACCTCCATAATGATATTAATCACGGAGTTTAATAATGGCACGACTAACAGATGAGCGTCCAGAAGACGTAGAAGAGAACGACATTGACACAACGCTAGAACAAGACCCTCAGTTAGAGGAAACTCTTGAAGAACCTGAGTCAGACATACCTGAGAAGTATCAAGGAAAGAGTACAGCCGAGATAGTAAGGATGCACCAAGAGGCTGAGAAACTTTTAGGTAAACAAAGTTCTGAAGTGGGTGACCTACGCAAAGTTGTTGATGACTACATTCAGACACAACTCAACGAAACTGAAACACAAGTAACAAATGATGACGAAGAAGTAGATTTTTTCTCTGACCCCGACAAGGCAGTCGAAAGAGCAATTAATAATCATCCGAAGATTAAGGAAGCTGAAAACATCAGCAACCAATACCGACAGTCAACGGCTATGGCTACACTGCAAACCAAACACCCTGAGATGAAGGGAATCTTGCAGGACGCTAAGTTCGCTGATTGGATTAAGGCTTCGAAGATTAGGACACGGCTCTTTGCACAGGCAGACCAACAGTATGATGTAGATGCCGCTGACGAACTATTTTCCCTATGGAAGGAACGTCAACAGGTTGTCACTCAAACTGCCGCCAATGAGAAACAACAACGAAAGCAATCTGTTAAATCCGCATCTACAGGCAATGCCCGTGGTAGTGGTGAACAGAGAGCCAAGAAGGTCTACAGACGCGCAGACATTATTAAACTAATGCGTACTGACCCCGACAGATACCAAGCACTATCAAATGAGATTATGCAAGCGTATGCAGAAGGGAGGGTACGAAACTAATATTATTTATAAGGTGAATTAAAATGGCTACATCAACATATCCCGCAACTGCCGATGGTAGTTCAAACAGCACAGTCGTAGGTAACACTAACGCGGCAACTTTTATCCCAGAAATCTGGAGTGACGAAGTTGTTGCCGCTTATCAGAAGAATCTTGTACTAGCTAACCTAGTTAAGAAACTTTCTATGACTGGCAAGAAAGGTGATACCCTTCACATTCCTAAGCCTACTCGTGGTTCAGCTAACGCTAAAGCCGCAGGTACAGCAGTAACTATTCAGGCAGACCAAGAGTCAGAAGTACAAGTAACAATCAACAAGCACTTTGAGTACTCACGTCTAATCGAAGACATTACTGAAGCACAAGCACTTGCATCTCTTCGTCAGTTCTACACTGGTGACGCAGGTTACGCTCTAGCTAACCAAGTTGATACTGACTTGTTTGACTTAGGTAAGAAGTTTGGTACAGAAGCCACTGGTGGTGTGCTAACTGATTGGCTTCACAGCAACTCTTTTGCTTCTAATGGTACTACTGCACTAGCGGCTTCTGGTAACACTATTGGTGCTTTCACTGACGCGGCATTCCGTTCTATCATTCAGAAAATGGATGAAGCTGACGTACCTATGGACGGTCGTTGCATGGTTATTCCACCTTCTGCTCGTAACGCAATCATGGCTGAAGAGCGTTTCTCATCTAGCGATTTCGTAAACGGTCAGACAGTAGTGAATGGTCAGATTGGTAACTTGTACGGTGTTGACGTATTTGTTTCTAACAACTGCCCGACTACTGTAGGCGGTAAAGGTGCTTTCTTGTTCCACAAAGATGCTATGGTTCTTGCCGAGCAACAAGGTGTTCGTTCACAGACTCAGTATAAGCAAGACTTCCTTGCTACTCTATATACTGCTGATACTTTGTACGGTACACAAGTAGTACGTCCTGAAGCAGGTTTCGTACTAACTGTAAGCTAATAGTAGTACTTAAGGGGTTTCTTCGGAAGCCCCTTTCCCTTTTCTTTTTTATACAATTCTTTTTTTTTTTTAACTATAGGAATGTTTCATGGCTATATTCAGAGGTGTAGGTGGCTCAGGAGATTCATCGGACAATTCCTTTTTACAGGAAGTAACTGGACAGGCGAACGCCGCTAGTGCATCAGCCAGCGCCTCCAGTGCTTCTGCTAGTGCCTCCAGTGCATCAGCCATTGCCGCTAGTACATCAGCCAGTAACGCTAGTAATTCTGCGGATGATGCAGAGACGGCAAAACTTATAGCACAGAGTTCTGTTTCTACAGCATTGGCTCAAGCAATTATAGCCACAACACAAGCAGGTATAGCCACAACCAAAGCAAGCGAAGCCGCGGCATCTGCAACATCAGCACAAAACTTAGAAATTACCTCTGCATCGTTTGACACTGCTGATGGTACGTTGACACTTACCAAAGCTAACAGCGGTACAGTTACTACAGACCTCGATGGGCGATATGCAGACTTATCAGGTGCTACATTTACTGGTGATTTGCGTATTGAATCTACTTTACCTCGCTTGTACCTTACAGATACTAATAACAACTCAGACTATTCTATTATTAACACTGACGGTAAGTTTAGTATCTATGATGATTCCGCAGGTGTTTATCGTACGGTTATTGACTCATCAGGCAATGTAGGTATAGGTACTACTAGTCCTGCTACTAAGTTAGCAGTACACGGAGGTACAAGCGGCACAGATGTAGATGTAGCTTCTTTCAATTCGGTATCAGGTGCATTAAACATACGGTGTTCTGACCTTGCGGCGGCAAACCCAACATGGACACTAAGGTCATTTTCGGGAGAACCTATTGCGTTTGCTCAGGCTACAGACGAGCGTATGCGTATAGACTCATCAGGAAACGTAGGTATAGGCACTGATACTCCGGCACAAGCATTAGACGTTGTTGGTAACATTGCAGTAAGCGGCACTGTCGATGGCGTAGATATAGATAGTCTAAACACTACTGTAGCAGGAAAAGCAAACTTATCAGGTGCTACGTTCACTGGCAATGTAAATATAGGCATACCGCCATCAGGCACACAGTCTTTGACTGTTGCAGGGACAACTAATTTGTATGGTGGAGTAACTGGCGACCTTGATGTAACTGGTACTGTCACAGCACCTAACGTAGATATAAGCACAACAGGTAGTGTTACTACTAATATTGCTACAGGTTCTGATAATAATAATAATACAGATGTTAAAGTAGTTAACATAGGAACTGGTTATGGTGGTTCTTCTGGTTCGGGTGATTCCACGACCATCAATATGGGCAGTCAAGATATATTTGCAAAAAACATATTTAACATGGGCAACGGCGTTACCACAGCAAACGGAAGCACCATAAACCTTAAAGGCACTGTTAATGTAGATGGTAATCTTGATGTAGATGGTAAAATCATAGGGAGTACAGAAGGGGTTGTCTTAGAACACAACAAGTCTGCTGATTTAGAGCCTGTATTAGAGCTACAAAACACAACGGCACAGGGTAATGGTTATCGTGGTGCTTTTATTTCGATGACAGGTTACAACACAAGTGGTACTGAATATACTCGTGGAGTTATCGGAATGGGCAATTCTACTGCTCAATATTCTTTTCCTTACATAGCGGCTAATATTACTTCTGTATCCTGTGGTATTAAACTCTCAGGTTCTACTGGTACTACATACAACGCACTGACTCCTTGTAACAGTATAGGAACAAGTCTTAACAACGGTATGCAGTGTGGGCATCCTTTTTATAAATGGAATACCGTATACGCTACCAATGGAAACATCGCTACTTCTGACCAAACGCATAAAAGAGACGTAGAGGAACTATCGGAAGCAGAGACTCGTGTAGCTATTGCTTGTAAAGGTTTACTCCGTAAGTACCGATGGAAAGATGCATACGAAGAAAAAGGCGAAGAAGCAAGAATACACTTTGGAATAATGGCACAAGATTTACGTGATGCTTTTTCCGCTGAAGAGTTAGATGCGAGCCGTTACGCTATGTTCTGCTCTGACACTTGGTGGGAAGATGAAACAGGTGAACGCCACGAGGAACAAGAACTAGCACCAGAAGGAGCAGTGGAGACTACACAGCTAGGTGTTAGATATGATGAACTACTGGCATTTATAATTGCCGCAATATAATAGGAGAGCAACATGGTCACGGAAGAAACAAAACAAGCTGTAGACGTATTCGCGGCATCCGCAGGAGTGATGTCACTAGCGGCTTGGTTGCCTCCCGTTGCTAGTATCTTTACTATTATCTGGTTAGGTATTCGTATCTATGAATCAGAGACAGTACAGAAGATTGTACATAAGAAGTGAGAAAGTTATTTTTCTTGCTAATGATGTTGTCTTGGGTAGCACTTGGGGACAACGCTCAGGAAGGTAGTTTGAATACGTACCACGGTTCTAACTCGACTACCAATAGTAACAACAGTACAAAAGATGATTCAGTAAGCAACACCTACAATGGCGTAGGAAGCAGTAGCGAGATACCCGTAGGTTCTGCAATCACTCCTAGCTACATGAGTAATGGTATGGACACTTGCCTTAAGGGTACAGGTGGTTCATTACAGACAGTAGGCGTAGGGTTCTCTAGCGGTACTTATGATGTTGACCCTGAATGTAATAGACGTAGGGACGCTAAGGTACTAGCTGACTTAGGTATGAAGGTAAGTGCCGTAGCACGTATGTGTCAAAGCACTGACGTATGGAAGGCAATGTTTATCTCAGGTACACCTTGTCCTATACTGTCAAACGGTAAGCTAGTCGTAGGTAAACGTGCTATGTTAGTTATGAAACGTCAACCAGAAACTTACATACCAGACTACGACAAGAAAACTAAAGATTGGTACAATAACGTATTAAACATAGGAGGAGAGGACACAGATGAAGAAGATACTATTATCTCTGTTAGTGCTAAGTTCCGTAGTTCAGTCAAGTGAATATGACGCGCTACTAGACTCAAGTACTGCTATAGTTGACCAGATTAACACTGGCATCCTCCTAGTGGGCGCAGGTATGGAGTATGCACATCGGGGTGATGCTTTGTCTGATGGCACTCTATCTACAACAGCACACATACAGGAAGCACAGGTACAAGCCTACAACACTGCCTTAACTAACTTTGCTACTAACTATCAGCCATACGGTGACGTTAAAGCTGTATTAGAGAACAAGGCTATGGAAGAGTTAACATTAATGGATGAAGCCATAGATGTATTTACTGAAGCTGTAGTAGACATGATTTCCGTTGTGGAAGTAGCTGAACGAGTAGAGGAAGCACAGGGCAACCCACAGCAGGAAGAGGAAGTACAGACGTTTGTAGCTGAGACTATGGAAGTCCTACAGATAGAACAAGAGACTGTTGATACATTTAATCAATCTACCACAGAGATAGAAACTAGAGCTAATAATGCTTCTGCCTACCTAGCCGTAGCTAACTCAGAGGAAGCCGTAGCATTCCTAGAGCAAGGCATTGAGAATGCTAACACTACAGCGGAACAGACTAACATCTTCTATGACGCTAACGCACAGTGGGTGTCTATGGGTTACAACACTACACGTAACCTAACGGCTGTATACCTTAACGGTGGTGATGGTATCGGCTTAGACTTATACGTAAGTGAGACTGATGTATTAGCCGCAGGTAGCGAGTCAGAGTTCTTTCAAACAGGACCAACGTACTTAGGTTACTCTTGCTTTATGTATGGAACAGAGTGTGTTGAACTATGAGTTTAGAAAGTACAGAACTTAAGATAGGTGACACATCATTCAAGGGCGTGTGGATTGCCATTGTACTTGGTATTGGTAGTACTATAGGTGGTGGCGTATGGACAGCCTCTAGTTTGTACAGCAGACTGGAAGCAGTGGAAGCACAACAGATACCTGATATAAGCCCCATACGTGAGAATCTAGCCACTTTAGGCACAAGGCTTGAGACACTACTAAGTCAACAAGAAAAGCTCTTAGAATTGAATACAGACGTTTCTACGCTATCTAACGAGATAGAAGCCATGAAAGCTACTGTAGCTACAGCAGAGATTATTATTAATGACATTGGCGATACAGAAGTAAAGTTCAAGACATTAACTAAAGAGGTAGAGGATTTGTGGCAGGGTATGGACTACCTCTCAAATCCCCTTAAGTGAGGCATATATGTTACAACAACTAATCGGACCAGTAACTGGACTACTTGACAAATTCATAGAGGATAAAGACAAGAAGAATGCCATCGCCTTTGAACTTTCAACAATGGCTGAAAAGCACGCGCAGGAGCTTGCGAAAGCGCAACTTGAAGTTAATAAGACAGAAGCGGCACATAAGAGCTTATTTGTGTCGGGGTGGAGACCTGCTGTTGGTTGGACTTGTTGTATTGGACTTGCGAGTCAGTACATTCTTATCCCGATGGCAAATTTTACGCTTGCTCTTGCCAATTCTACCATTGAAATCCCTGTACTAGATATGGCTACTATGATGCCAGTACTCATGGGTATGCTTGGCTTAGGTGCTATGCGTACTGTAGAGAAAACCAAAGGCGTAGGGAGAAATAGATAATGGGATATCAGTATAGACCTCCTCAGTTTTACGAACAAAACGCTACTTCTCGTGGTGGTATGGCGGCTCGTGATGCAGATGGAATGACTCCTACATCATCCAACCCTCTTCCTCATTTAAGTGCAGAAGAACAAGCGGCAATGATAGCCGAGAGAAAAAGAAAAGAAAAAGAAGAAGCTGAGTTAAAAGAAATAGCAAGACTACAAGCAATAGAAGCAAAAAGACAACGGGAAAAAGATGAAAGAGCGGCACGGCTTGCGGCTGAACAAGAACTTTTAGTGACACAAGGAAAAGGTATTGCCCCTACTTATAGAGATGCATACGATGCAGAAGACCCTCAAACTTTTAAAGATGCTAAGAGAGTCGCTGATGAAACTTATATGCAGTTCTGGTACGATAAAGCTAATGCCATTACTGATAACTGGACGGATGAAGATTATAAGTTATTATCCAACCCTGTTTATAAAAATGAGAATATAAGAAAGGGTAACGGTAGAGCAATATATAAAGATGTACGCCAATTACCTGAAAATTATGACCGTTATTTACAAATCAAAGGACGCATCGACTACGGTGTTTTAGATTTTACTTCTGAAGAAGACCACAAAAAACTTATTAATCCTCCCTCAACTAAACATGGATACGGTAAGTATCAGAGTTGGATAAGTGAAAATAATCCACTACGTCAAGCTGTAGAAGCACAATCAGCCGTGATGACGGAATGGTTAGAAGAAGCAAATGTTGATTTAGTTGTACCTTATGAAGATTTAGATGGTTTTAAACGACCAGACCCTATGCGTGGCGAAGGTATTTACCTAAACACAGGCACTGGGGCACACATTGATTGGGACTCTGGTCGCCTTAAAAGAATGCAATCGTATCGTGATGTTGGCGGTGAAGAAGGTGGCTTTGGTGAATACAGCACATCGTTCATAAGACCTGACCCTGATTATGGTACGTTCGGTAAAGTAATATCAGTTATTGGAACTATAACAGGCAACCCTGTAATGCGGGCTATAGGTACTGGGCTTCAAGGTGGTGACTGGAAAGATATTGCTAAAAGTCATTTAGCGAGTGAAATATCTGTACCCGTACTTGAAGAAACATTTGCTACTCTTGGTATTGATGCGGACTTATTGGGTATAGACGCTGAAACTTTTACAGATAGTATGATGGAAGTTCAAACAGCAATGCTAGAAGGCGAGAGCGGTATGGATGCTTTAATAGGTGAGTTTACCGAGCCTCTTGCAGATAAAGTAGTGGACACAGTAAAAGAAGTATTGCCCGATGTTGCAGGTATTGATATAGACTTCGACACTCCAGATATTATAAAAGATATCGGAGATGTTGCACTTGCAGGGATAGAAGCTGTAGGAGATTTTGTTGAGCCAGTAGCTAAAAAAGTTGTAGACGTGGGTCAAGCCGCTGTTGATGTAGCACAAGAAGTAACCCAACCTATTTCAGATGTATTATCCGAAGGAGAAGATATTGTTAAAGAGGCAGGTAGTGTATTTGATGATGAAGTAATACAACCTGCTTTAGAATTTGGAGAAGATGTTGTAGATACTATAGCAGACGCGGGCGAACCAGTAGTAGATTTTATTGATGACGCGCTAGATACATTTGGTGAAGAAGTAGTAGACCCTGTGCTAGAAGTAGGTTCAGATGTATTGTCTGAGGGAGAAGATATATTAAAAGAAGGCGGCAGACGGCTTGACGATTTAATAAATTGGGATAGTTTAGCAGGAGGGATGTTAGGAGGCATGGCAGGGAGTACAGGGTCAGCAAGAAAAATACCAACATCCACAGAGTCTTTATTTGACAAAGAACTATTTAAATTTGACACAGAGATTAAGTCTACACAAGAACTACTTAGTCCAATGATGAACTTAAGGAAATATGGATAATGACTTACTTACAACTAGTAAACAGTGTACTACGTAGGATTCGTGAAGACGAAGTATCAAGCATGGAAACCACAAATGACTCCTATGTAAAACTAATAGGAGAGTTTGTCAACGATGCTAGACGTATTGTAGAGGATGCTTGGGATTGGTCAGCACTTAGAAGCACAATCACAGTAACTACAGAAGACAATCTGTTTACTTACAGCATGACGGGTACTAACAACTCATTTAAGATATTGGACGTTATTAATGATACGTCTAACTTCTTTATGCGCCCCGCTAGTTCCTCTTGGATGAACAGCGCATACCTAGTACAAGAGCCTGTCAAGGGTTCACCTGAGTACTACTCTTGGAATGGTGTGGACGCTAACGGCAATGCCTTAGTTGACTTATATCCTAAGCCTGACAAAGCATATACATTACGATTTAACATTGTAGATAGAGCAGACGCATTTACTCTTGACGCAGATAAACTAGTTGTACCTTCATCACCAGTAGTACAGTACGCAGTAGCCTTAGCCTCCCGTGAGCGTGGAGAGACAGGCGGTACTTCAGCACAGGAACTATTCTCTTTAGCGGACACTACGTTAGCAGACGCAGTAGCATTTGATGCCGCTAGATTCCCTTCTGAAACTGTATGGACACCTTGCTAATGGCACAACAATTACAGAACATTACAGTACAAGCACCAGGATTTGCGGGTATTAACAGTCAGGATTCACCTGTGTCTCTTGACCAGTCTTTTGCGGCAACAGCTAGTAACTGTATTATTGACCAATATGGACGTATAGGTTCTCGTAAAGGATATGCCCCTGTATCTTCAAATAACTCAGCATTGGGAACAAGCGATGGCGTTGAGTCTTTGTTTGAATCTTTAGATGCTAGTGGCGATAAAGTAGTATTTGCTACAGGTAACAACAAAGTATTTAAACTAGACGCTTCTTCTAATAATGCTTTAACTGACACAACTCCTACTGGTTATACACCAACAGCAAATAACTGGAAGATTGTTAGCTTTAATAATCATACGTATTTTTACCAAAGAGAACATGAGCCTTTAATTTATACAGATTCAGGAGGTACTGCGGGTCAAGGTACTTTAGTTACACACAGTGCTTTTAGTGGGGCAACGACACCACCACAGGCTAATGAAGTTATAGGCGCATACGGTAGACTATGGGCGGCTGATGTATCTGGTAACACTAAGACTGTTTACTGGAGCGACACACTACAGGGACATAAGTGGTCAGGCGGTACAGCAGGTTCTTTGAATCTAACTACAGTATTCCCTACGGGTCACGATGAGGTCGTAGCATTAGCGGCACACAACGGCTTTCTAATTATTTTCTGTAAGCGTTCTATTATTGTTTACTCTGGTGCTGAAAGTCCTGCTACCATGCAACTATCAGACACTATTGAAGGTGTTGGTTGTATTGCTAGAGATTCCGTACAGAATACAGGTACTGATATTTTGTTTTTATCTGAAGACGGTGTCCGTAGTTTAGGTCGTACTATACAAGAAAAATCAATGCCTATGCGAGACATAAGTAACAATGTTCGTGGCGAGTTAATGGATACTGTGCGACAGCAGACAAAAGAAATAAAGTCTTTATACAATCCTGACGAGGGGATATACTTACTCGCGTTGCCCGATAGTCAGACTGTATATTGTTTTGATATGACAAAGACGTTACCTGATGGAGCGAACAGAGTAACAACTTGGTCGGGCATTAACCCGTTATGTTTTACGTTGCTACAAGAAGGCGGCTTTTACGTAGGAAGACAAAACGGTGTGTTTAAATATGAAGGTTACTTAGATGACGGTGAGCCGTATACAATGCTTTATTATAGTAACCCATTAAACTTTGGTAACTCCGCTAATCTTAAGTTCCTTAAGAAGTTTAACATTACCGTTATTGGTAACGTGTCAGCACAGACTACACTAGCTTGGGGTTACGATTATACTAATGAATTTAATAAAAGAATATTTAGCACCGAGCAAGTAAACACCGCTGTGGCTGAGTTTAACGTAGCTGAGTTTAACATAGGTAAATACACTATAGGCACAGACATACAACGTCCTAAGATTAACACAAACGGCAGTGGCTCTGTAGTAACAATAGGTATCGAGTCTACTATCAATGGCGCGCCTTATTCAATACAACAAATAGATGTACACGCTCTACTAGGGAGATTAATTTAATGAGTAACTATAATATAACCACGAACTTTGGTGACAAAGACTCTCTCCCTTCAGGGAATGCTCAGAAAGTAGTTAAAGGGTCTGAGTTCACAACCGAGTTTACTAACATAAAAACAGCAGTAAATAGTAAAGCAGACTCAGCGGGCGATACGTTTACAGGAACTGTTAATATTAACGCTGACTTAAATGTAGACTCTGGTGTTCTTTTTGTCAATTCAACGGCAAACAGAGTAGGTGTCAATAACGCATCGCCTTCAGCTACTTTAGATTTAACAGGAACATTGAACGCTACAGGTGATACTACGATTGGAGGAACTCTCGGTGTTACAGGTATAACCACTCTAGGTGATGACCTCATTTTAGACACAGATGCTGTATCTTTATTGAATACAAGTAATGTGGGAGGCAAGGGGCGTATTGGAGTAGGCACAGCGACACCCTCATACCACCTAGAAGTAGCACAGTCAACGGATGCTTACATTGGTTTTAAAACACCAAGCACTAAAACAAACTCTATTTTCTTTTACGATTCTACAAGCAGTACCCAATCAGGTAAAATAGAATATAGCCACGTTACCGATGCTTTGACTTTTCAAGTTAACGCTCAAGGAGCTAATACATTAACTTTAGGAAGTGATAACACTGTTTATGTTAACAACAGGCTGTCAATAAATGAAGGCGACCCCTCTGACATAGAAGGACTGCTTCATATTAATGCTAATAGTGCTACTCCTCCACTCAGCATAGACAACACAAAAAGCGGTGGTGTAGGTAATGCAGTTACTCTTTTAGATTATCAAAGAAGTGGAACAACAGTAAGTAGGTTAACTGCCACTGACGATGGTTCAATATCTTACATTCGAGGTGTTGCATTAGGAGCTAGTGGTTTCGGTTATCAAGGTACGGCTTTAAGCCCCATGAGTATTAGTGCTGTTAGTAGCCTCGGTACTGACAACGGGGGTTCTGATTTAGGAACAACTGCAAGTCGTTGGGGTACTGCTTATTTAACAACCAATCCTAATGTTTCATCAGACCAACGCCTTAAGGAAAACATTGCAGACGCTGATGATGCAGGTAGCACAATAGATGCTATTCAGGTTAGAAAGTTTGACTGGATTGAAGACGGTAGACATCAAAGCTATGGAATGATTGCTCAGGAATTAGCAGAGGTATACCCTGAAGCAGTTAATGTTCCTGAGAATGACGAAGATACACTAGGTATTGCTACTGGAGACTTAATACCTATGTTAATTAAAGAAATACAATCGCTACGTAGTCGTGTAGCAGAACTGGAGAATGTATAATGGGTTGGTTAGATGCGATAGAATCGGGAGCGAATTACTATAACCAAGACGAAGCGTCTAAAGCGGCACTTGCGTTAGGACAAGAAAGCGCAGAGAAGCTATATGGTCTCGGTGAAGACGTTATGAGCAAAACTGAGTTTAAACCTTTTACAGTAACTACAGGGTTAGGTTCAGCTACTACGGATGCTCAAGGTGGTTATTCTTTACAGATGTCCCCTGAGCAACAAGCCCTTCAGAACCAACTAATGTCTGACGCACAGTCTTTGTTTAGTCAGGCAGGTGTAGACCCTAGTATAGCACAGGGTAAACTGTATGAGCAAATTAGAGCCACTCAGCGTCCTGAAGAACAACGTAACGCTTTAGCCTTAGAGGAACGTATGTTATCTCAGGGACGCTTAGGGTTAAGTTCTGATGCTTATGGCGGTGCTACTCCAGAAATGTTAGCACAACAGACTGCTATACAGGAAGCGATGGGCAGGGCGAACTTAGGGGCTAGGACACAAGCTATGGCTGAACAGAAGCAGATGTTTGATACAGCCACGGGTATGATGAATCAAGGCTACAAGCCGCAGGAAGAAGCACTAGCGGCTCTTGGTTATGGTATGGAAGGTTCTAAACTTGCACTTACGGGGGCAGGAACAGGAGCGCAACTGTTTAGTGGATTAGGTCAGTCTGGTATTGAAGCACTGATGCAGGGCACTGAGTTAGCGCAAGGACTTGAAGCAAGTAAGAGAGACACCTTTACTGATTTAATTTTCGGTACTCAACCTTCACTAGAAGAGCAAATCTTAGCGAAGGAGTATGGTATTGATTTAACACAGGATGGCGGTTGGCTCAGTTCTGTAGGTTTCGGTGATGCTCCTACACCTCAGTGGATTAAAGACTTAAACCCGTTTGATTAATAGAGGAAAATACTAATGGCTAATAGAGATATAGCAGGATTATTAACAGGCATCCCTAGAGGTGGTATTGACCCTCGTACACAGATGTCAGGCAGAGAGATGCTTGTAAACAGTGCATTAAAAAATCAGCAACGTATGGGTGGTGCTTTACGTAACATGACAGGTGGCGGTGCGCCTCCTAGTGAACAACTAGCTTTGGGCATGGCTGAGAAAAGAAGAGAAGAAAGTTTAAGACAAAAGCAAGCGGCAGTGGATGTTGCTAATGCTTTACCTTTAGAGTATGCTCAGTTAGCACAAGCAATCCGTAGCGGAGTCAAAGGTGCGTTAAACAAAGGTATTGAAATCTTAGGTAGAAAGCAAGCCGCGCAACCTAAAGGAGAAAAGCCTACAGCGACTGACATAAAATTCGCTAAGAAAGCATTAAGTTTAGCAGGTGAAGAGGCTAAGGGAGGAGAAGGCTTTTTTGCTTTTTTAGATACTGACTGGAACGATTCTTGGAATAATCAAACAGAGACGGCACAGGACTTGTTGGCTACTCAAGTAGCTGAAGTTACAAATAAGTTGATTGATGGAGGAATGGATTTATCTCAGGCTAGAAAACTAGCTATTAAAAAAATGTACACTGACAACCTGACTGAAACAGGTTTGTTTGAGTGGGGTGAATCTCGGATGATGACTCCCGATGAAATAGAAAAAAGACAAAAGAAAGACTTAGAAGCTAGATTAAAAAACTATTAATAAAGGTAAGTTAAATGTCTAACATTACTATTGAACAGCTAGAGTCAGCATTCATAAAAGCTGATGACGCAGGTAATACTGAAGATGCTCTTGCCTTTGCTAACGCTATACGTGAATATAGAGCAGAGGCTAGTAAGCCGCCTGAAGGTGTTAAAGAATACGAAGATGTAGTTCCTGAAGATGTGAAACAAAAGGAACAAGAAAGACTTGAAGCCCCTCCTGTATCCGTTAATCCTATGGCGGCAGGTGGCGGTGCGCTTACAAAAAATCTAGTACAAAGTTCTACTGACTTCTTAAGATACATGGGATTCGGTGAGTTTGGTGAGAAGAAAAGCGTTGAGGGTGTAGGGGAAACAACACGCGCTAAAGAATTAGGTTATCAGTTTAAAAAAGCAGGGAACACCGCGGCTCGTCTGTTAACCACAGCAGAGGCGTACAGCCCTTCTCGCGTCAAGATGATGAGAAACCCTGAGACAGGTCGTTTAGAGCAAGTGTCCGCTGAGGTTTACTATGATGATGCTTTAAAGAATCAAGGCATCACTGGAGAACAGTTTTTAAACATGACTCCAGAAAAGAGAGAAGACATCCTACTAAAAAATAAAGAACTGATGGCTAGAGAAGCCTATCAAATAACTGCTGATGTCTTAGATATAGCAGGTGAAGATGAGACAATGAAGGCTACGGGAACTATCTTGTCTGAGATAGCTGACCCCTTGTTAATACCTGCGGTCGTAGCCAGTAGTGTCGGTACTGTCCCTATGCTCCTTGCGGGTGGGGTGTATGGTCTAGCTAGTGAAGGTAGTAGACAGATGGTTCAGGACGAGGTAAATGCAGACGAACTAGCTAAGTCGTTTGCTTACGGTACGTTATTCTCTGCCGCCTTTGCTCCAGTACAGACAGCAGGTTTAGCGTATAAGACAGCAGTACGTGCGCCTCTTAAGACTGTAGAGAAGGGTGGTAAGAGAGTACTTAACTTAGTAAATAACACAAAAGCAACTAAAGGTTCTCAAGCAACTGCTGACAAGATAGCAGATAAGTTACAAGAACGTACAGCCTATCATCTGTTTAACACTAAGCAGTCTAATGGTAAGGGCGTAACGAATAAACAAGCTGTTGCTTTGGCAGAGAAAGACTTAAGCCTTAATGCTAAAAATAAAATAGATGTTCTTAAGTATGCCAGTAAAGATAAGAGACCTTCGTATTTAAGTAGAGAGAATGCCGCTAAAATTATGGCTAACCTAGACAACCCTGCGGCTTCTACAACTAAGATAGGAAAGGCTTGGGACTACATAGGTGCGCCTGTATCTCAGGTACTGCGTAACGTAGACCAAAGACTAGCAGGTGCTGTACGTAACCACGACATGAGAACAAGTGTTGCATTAGCCAATACCTTAAGAGAAGCCGAAGGATTTAATAGCCTAATGGGTCAGGCGGGTAAGATTAAAGACTCTGCTTTAAAGGCTAAGTACTATGAGATGGAACTTGCACTGAACAACGGTCAAATCCTTAAGGCAAGCAACATAGCCAAGAAACACTTTGGTGACTTGAAGTTTAAAAAATCTAAAAGTGCAAACGAAACCAACTTAGCAGATGAGATGCGGACTTTAAATAAGTTATTAGATGACGTTCATACCAGAGCAAACAAAGCAGGTATTAAGATGTCTTATCTAACAAACTACATGCCTCGTTACGTTAAAGACTTAGATGGTTTACGTCAAGCTGTCGGTAAGAAAACTAACTCTGTTATAGATGAGGCTCTTGCTACAGAAGCTAAAAAAAGAGGACTAGGACACTGGTCTGAACTAGACGATGAGATAGCGGCTGACATAATTACTAAGTCTATTACACGTAAAACGCCTCCTTCAGGCAAGAAACGCTTAGAGTCTGCGCGTACAATCCGTACTATACCTCAGCACTTACAGAAGTATTATCACGACACACCTACGGCTTTACAGTTATACATCAACAAGGCTGAACGAGAGATAGCTAAACACGAGTTCTTCGGTAAGTCCGTTGCGTATAACAAAGCAGGTAAGATTGAACTAGACGAGTCTATTAACAACACCATAGGTAAACACGTTCTGGACATGAAGAAACGTGGTAAGGACTTGACTAACGCACAGCAGGATGACCTAAGACTTTTACTTAAGGCTAGGTTTGAAGCCGCTGATAGGGCTATGGGCAAGACAATGGCTAGTGTTAGAGACTTACAGTATGCCGCGTTACTGGGTCAGTTTGACTCTGCGTTGATTCAGCTAGGTGATATCGGTTCTTCGTTATATTTAAATGGTGTAATGAACACAGCCAAAGCACTGGCTACAGGAAACAAACGAGCCAAGATAACTGCTGATGATTTAGGTTTGGTCAACCAAGTATCTGCTGAACTACAGAACCTTAATGGTATGACCAAGTTTCTTGATTTTGCTTTGACTTATTCTGGGTTTAGGAAGATTGATAAACTAGGTAAGGATACTTTTATTAAAGCATCTTGGCGTAAGAATACTAAACTAGCTAGAGCAAATCCAGATGCTATTGCTAAGAAGTATGGGGATGTGTTTGAGAATGAGACAGCAGATTTAATTGCTGACCTACAGGCAGGGCGTGTTACTGACAACACTAAGCTGTTGATGTGGAATGAACTAGCTGACGTACAACCCATTGCTTTATCTGAGATGCCACAGCTATACTTGGAGATGGCTAACGGAAGAATACTGTACTCTCTTAAATCATTCGGTCTTAAGCAGTTAAACCTGATTAGACAAAACATCGTGAAGAGGGGGCAGAGAGGTGACGTAACGGGTGCATTTGAGGAAGCACTTAAATATTCGTTACTGGTAGGAATGGCTAACGGAAGTATTGAAAACGCAAGAAACTTCCTACGTTCTGGTTTCGACCCTGATGCGCTTAGAGACATAGATGATGTTACCTATGAGTCTCTATCTAAAATACTATTCCTAAGTAAATATAGTAGAGAGAAGTACTTAGCAAAAGGGCAGTATGGTACTTTTGTAACAGAGTTACTAACTCCTGCCGCACCCTCTATACTCGATGCAATGGGTGAAGCTATGAACAATGTATTGTTTGAACAAGAGAATGATTATGAGGCGTTTAATAAAGCACTTCAGAAAGTTCCAATCGCGGGTAGGTCTTACTATTATTTATTAGGTGGTGGTGCTGAGAAAGTAATAGAGCAGGTAGAGAAAGAAGAAAGAGAAGAGAAATAAAAAAGGGGGCATTGCGCCCCCTTAGTTTTACCTATGCTATTTCACACGCGCCTCCGACACACGCCAGTTCTTGCGAACCTGTAGTATTATCTTCCTTCTCGAAGTGTTCTAAGTCTTCCCACTTAATATCCACTGGCATAGCCGCTAGTAACTCCTCATACTTCTCAGCGGTTATGTCCTCATAAGGGGCTTGCTGATAAACATGGTCACTAACAGGCAACAAACTAATACCACTGACACTATCAAAGTTATCCCATATCCACTGTGCTATTTGCAGGAACTCACTATCTGTATAATAAACAGTGATACTTGGCTTATGTTCACACCAGTAATCTTGGTACTTCTTCCAGACCTTTAGCTGTTCCATTGCACCCACCTGCTTTACTGTAGTACTATTGTCGGGTGACTTGATAGGGAAGCCAAAGACCAGAGAAGACTTACTCATTACGTCATCTTCTACAGGGAAACCTGCGGCTGTCATGTACTGAGCAAGCGGGTCTTTCTTGTCTGAACGCACTCTACGAATATAATGCTTAGAAAAACGGGGATGTATGCCACTAGCAGAATCAACAAGCTGAGACACAGTACCGCTTGGCTTAACACAAGTAATAGCCGCAGACTGAGCAATGCCGAGTTTGTCAGCCCACTCTTTATTAGTTTTGATTGCAACATCTTTCATCTCCGTCAACCACTTATCTAGGTCAGGCGAATCTTTACCCAACAAGTAATGGTCACATATCCCAGTTAAACTTACACCTAACAGTGCTTCTTCTTCTGTGTTTCTCTTCCATACATTGCGTAGGTAGCGGAAGTCAGTCAAGGTAGCCTGTAGAGTTCCGATGATGGAAGCTACTTCAACTTTCTTTTTAAGACTAACAAGGTCATCGTCTGCACGTATAACGACCTCAGATAGGTTACAGAACTGATTACTGCGTAGGATAATCTCAGAGCAAGGGTTAGTCCCAAAGTCCTGCTCAGGGTCTCTCCGTCCGTTCTTAGCGGCTATCTTCTGTGCCGCCACACGACTAAAGATACCACGCTCTCCTGCCTTACTATCGTACATGGTGTGCATCTCAGTAAGGAATGACTCAAAGTCTGGCTTCTCTGTGTAAGCTACGCTGTTGTTAGCCAGTCTACGTTGCCCTTCATCCATCCACCACTGACCAGACTTAGCCTTAGCCATACGTGGGTCTGATAGGTTTGACAAACTAATTAATGCTGACCTACGTACACCACCGACAACTACAATGTCTGCAATCTTACATACAACATCGTGGCACTCAATGCTCGTTAGCTTACGTCCTGATGCCTTCTGAAAGATACCGATGCAGAAGTTAAACAAATCCTCAAGAGGCTCTGCGCCACTAGCACGACCACCAAAGGTCTTGAGTCTAGCACCCGATGGGCGCACCTTACTCACGTCCCACTTAGGTATCTTACCTGCGTACAGCATAGCGATTAACTCACGGAATGCACTAGCCCAACCAATCTTGCTGTCTGCTACTACAATCGTACTGTCAGTCTGGTGGAATGACTCAGCGATGACTGGTAGCTTGGTAATGAAGTTACGTTCAACACTGAACCCTACGCCTGTACCACACATCAGTACGTACATAAGCTCATCAAAGCTACGTGGTGAGTCAATGTGTAGGTAGCTACAGTTAAACCCTGCTACATTGTCCTTGTCTAAAGCATCACCTGCTGTCATCATACAGCGCATACTGGGCATTACTTCTAGGTTATATATAGCATTGTATAACTTCTTGCCTTCGGCTTTGCTTATCTGACCACGACCATCCCAGAAGTCTACGTAACGCTGTACTGTCTCTGCCCATGTCTCACGTCTACCTTCGACAGGTAGCCAACGTGCGTAACGGGACTTGTGTATAAACTGTTGGTACTGATTCATTTCTTAACTTCCTTATCTTTTAGTTTGTCTTTCTCTATATCTTCCTCTGAATGGTCATTGACATTAAGTTTGCCAAAGATAGCATCAAAGTTATCTGCGTACTTCTTGGGGTCAGTGGGTCGTTGTGCCGACCCTTTTCCATACTGTGTCTGTCCCTTCATTATTTGTTCTCCTCTATCAGTCTATTCAAGTACCACTGAGCCTTCTCTAAGTCCTCTACTGCTTTGCCCTTGCGTTCATAACGCCACAGGTACTTCATAGTATTGCCCTTGAGATAACCCTTGAATGCGTCTGGTGTCATAGACTCTTCGATGGCTTCAATACATTCTATCTTGCCGTAGTTATAGTGCTGAGGACTGTTGACCACATCTTCATTCTTGGTCACGAAGTCTTCATACTTCTTAATCAACGCAGGGTGCTTCTCTCGCAGTGCATCCCAGTCAGCAGGGCTTGCGTCATCAATGCTCATAATCATCCTCCGTAAATAAGTCTCTGTTCCTAATTAATCTATCCTCGAAAGCCTCTAGCAAGTCCTCAACTGAGATGTCTAATGCTTCGACAACCAGTACCGCATCGTAGTCCCTTGCTACTGCTTCCTTGAGTTCCTCCAATGTATGTGACATTATTCTTTCCCTTCAACGTATTTGACAAGTTCTTGTGCGGTACTTAGGGTGTAGTGTTTCATACCTTCCTTCTCACACCACTGACCCATTGTAATCTTACCGCCCTTCCGTACCTTCTTATGTTCATTCGATAGTAGGAATACTAATTCGTAACCATCTACTGATATTGTATCACGAATTGACTTATATTTCAAGGTGTCACCTACACGAAAGAAACCTTTTACTTCCACTACTGTCTTACTTGATTCATGTACAAAGTCTGGCATATAAGTTCTGAACACTGTGTAGGGCATTCCGTATGGCTCGTAGTCAAACCCCTTACGTTTAACCTCCTTTGAGAACTCCTTTTCCAGTGCTGACCTAAACTTACCGCTAGTCTTTCTAGGCTTATATTTGCTCAAGGTTAATCTCCTGTACTCTAGGCTCGTTAACTACCTCACTTAGGAACTTCGGACCATACGAATAGGCAAAGGCTCTTAGTTCTGGATAGCAATGCTTCTTGTACTGACAGTAGGAACACTTGATGCCTAGCTTCTTGTTACCTGACTTACCATCTGGTACTGTCTCGGTACATAACTCAGTAGGCTCATCTCCCTTAACCATCTCCTTAACGTGCTTAATACGCTCCCTAATGTCTCCCTTGATGTGTTCGTGTATAGGGGCTTGGGTATCCTCTAGGTCGTACTTAAGTACCGCGAGATGTCCATTGGCTTTGTCCATAGCTAACCAACCGAACTCAGTCTCACCACAGGCATGGGCGTATGCTTTAATCTGGTCAACATAACCAAAGGCATCGTCCATAGCAAGTGTACCATCCTTAAACTTCTTGAACCCAAAGGCACTGGCTGACTTAACGTCCACAACAAGCCCGTCAATCTTACAGTCCATGTGTCCCTTGATACCCTCTACTTCACATACACGTTGCTCGTCTGATACTTCGTGTCCTGCCATACGTGTCATAAACAACAGCATCTCTTCAATCAAGTGACCATACATAAACTTAATGTAGGTAGCAGGTTTAATCTCTTCCTTCTCAGTACCATTAACAACATTCCATAAGACCCTATCGTCACGACCAATGTTTGACAGGCGCAATGTTCTTCTATCCGTTGCACGCTTACGTCCGAACTCGGTACGCATTAGAGTCTTCATGTTCTCACCGAACAGTTCAATCTCAGCCTCTACGTCTACGGATTCCTCTGCCTCTTTTGTCTCCATCAATCGGTATATATCATCTACTAATGTGTGTATTGTTTTACTCATCTTCTATATCCTTGAATGCCTTAATGACATCGCTTGAGAATAACTTTTTAAGATTGACCAAGTGCATACGGCTTGCGTTATGGTCTCCCCCTGATACACTCTTAAATGTATCTAACTTATTAACAATCTTCTTCAGTACAGGTGTCTTGAACACTAGTGTACAGTATTCATCATCACCAATGCAGAGGTTATGAAACCAGTAGTCTGACTCGGTAGCCTCAATGCCTGACGGCTTACCCCAAGACTGGTACTCAATGCAGATGTTACCTGTCTTCTGCCATAAGTCCTTCTCTGATTTAACCTCAATCTTCTTGTCCTGTAGCATCTCAGCTACCTTATCCTCTCTGACTTCTCCGTACTGTAAGTCGAGGTCGAACTTCTTTCTATCTGCTTTGCAAGGTTTCATTGTGCATTCCTCTGACGTTTTTTAATGTTCCTAATCGTCTTCTTAGAGTTACATTTCTTACAGATATAATCACCTTTTTTAGAACTACTGACCGCCCAGTTGACACCCTTCTCTAGCTCAACTCCACAGTGGTTACAGTCCTTAGTGAGTTTCCGACCAGTTGTCTCCGACTTGGTACTCCCCTGCAAGAGGGCAATTAAGTTTGTAATAAATACCCGCGGCTTCGATGCAAGACACTGCAAGCCTTCCGAAAACTTCTGCCTCATCTTCTCTAACTTCTGTTTGAATTTCATCATGTATATTACCTATAAATTTGTAGTCAATTTTCCAAGTACTAGCGTATTCGTCTAGCAAACATAACGCCTTCTTCATAACGATAGCACCTGCCGATTGTAGTAACGTGTTTAGTGCTGAGTGTTCTGAGCGTACTGCGACTCGTCTCCTATCCAGTCCGTGAACATAACCTCTTCCAGATGCCACACTAACTCTTTCTCGTAGGTCTTTAAGAGATGGCGTGTTTGATAGGAACTTCTCCTTAAGTCGCTTACCATCTCTAGCAGTTCCTCCAACGATACTTCCGATTTTTGCATCCCCTGCTCCATAGAGGAACGCATAGATGAAAGTCTTTGCTTGACTTCGTGTGTCAACACCACTAGCAAGTTGGTTTGCTGTATGAATGTCTCCAGTGAGTATTTCATTTGTATATCCCTCATCGTTCATATAATGTGCAAGCATACGTAACTCAAGCCCTGATGCATCCATACCGACAACCTTGTAGCCTTTGGGTACTGTCCAACAGGCTCTACAGTCCTTGCCATAGGGTGCGCCTGAGCTTGGCACTTGTGCTACATTGGGACTAGAATGCGTCATGCGACCAGTCACTGCTCCGTTAGCGTTTACATATCCATGCACTCGTCCATCATCTTTGACAGCATCTAGCCAACTCTGTACCTGTGCAATACGCTTCTGAACCATTAGGTACTCAGCAATCATATTAGCTTCGGGTATACCAGTGACCTTAGACAGTATGGCTTCGTCTACAATAATGTGTCCCTTCTCTGTAAACTTCTCTGGCTTCCAACCAAAGAACTGCAAGTATCTGCCTATCTGCTGACGCGAACCTAAGTTAAACGCAGGGTAATCAATACGGCTGAAAGGTGCTGTATAGTTCTCCCACTGGTCTCCTAGAAACTTAAGACCAACTACGGACATCGTGCCGTCCTTCTTGTACTTAGGTGTTATCTCCTTGATGAATGTAGGTAATGGTTTAAATGTTTCATGTACCTTATCTTCAAGGTCGTACTTCTTTTCCTTAAGTTTAGCAAGCAATATGAAAGCATGTTCTTGGTCTAGTAACCAACCGTTGTCTGTCTGCTTTGTGATAATGCTTTGTACTTGATGCTCAAGGCTAATGCTTTCGCTTCCGAAACCTGCCAGTACACTTCGTAACGCGTTGTACACTTTGACATTAACAAGCACATCTTGCTTACAGTAGTCCACCATATCCTGAGAAAATGTATCCCAATCATTATGTTCTCCTTTCGGGAAACCTAAACTCTGCCCCCAACTGTCCAATGAATGACCACCTTCCCGTGATGGGTTAGTGAGTCGTGACAATACTAATGTATCTGTAATCTTACAACTACTAAAGTCTGTACCTAACAAGCGTTCAAGAACTGGTATGTCATAGCCAATGATGTTATGACCAATGACCTCAGCATCTTTGATATAAGCATTGAAGTCCTGCAACGTATCACCTGAGAACTCAACTGTCTCTTGGTTTGATAGGTCACAAGCAACGATTACCCAGACCTTTGTAGGCTGTAGACCGTTAGCTTCTATATCAAAAACAATCTGCTTCACTTAGAACTCCTGATTATCATCGTTAACTGGACAAGTTGTTTCAATCATACGCCCAGTATCTTTGTCGTAGTAGAGGTAGCAAGCCGCCCCTGTAAGTCCTGCGTATCGGTTCTTAAGTATCCGTACTGTAGTGGTATTCCTTACCTGCGCATCTGGGTTCTGTTGGTCACGTTCTAAACCAATCACCATGTCCGATAGCTGTGCGATTGCCGCTGAACCTCGTAACTCAGCCAAGCTAATCTGCCCGCCATCTTCGTGTGCCTTCCCTGATGGTCTACGTAGATGTGACACCAAGAATAAACCAACACCTGTCTCCTGCACTAACTGTCGTAGCTTAGTCATGATGCTGTCAATGGCTTTACGTTCGTCACCATTCTCTTGGTCTGACACAACGATACTCAAGTGGTCAAGGATAATCCATTTACAATCAAGACCTTTCGCCATATACCTAATGCGACTTAGTAAGTTATCCTCATTGGTAGAACCCCAGTGGTCGAACATATAGATACGTCCTGTGCCTAACGTGTTGTCCCAGAATACCTTTTTGTCTTCCCTGCTAAACTCGCGGCTCAGATGTAGAGTCTGGTTTGCCTCGATGCTCATAATCCCCAGAGCAGTCTTAGGTATGTCTTCTTCCAACGCGAGTATGCCAATGTTGTCATCTGTTGCACCTAGTAAGTAGTGTTCCAACTCTCTGACAATCTGTGACTTACCCATACCAGAACCACTGGTAATCGTTACTAGTTCCTTCTCCCTGAAACCATAGGTCATATCGTTTAAGCATGACCATGGGTACGGAATGGACTTAACGTCTTCCTGTGCTACGATGGACTCCCAAGTATCTAGTCCTGCGATGATACCGTCTGGTTGGTACGTCTTAGCGTTCCACCATTCCCTGATGAACCCTTGCACGTTGCGTTCCTTCAGCATTTCACCCGCATCCTTGACAGGTAACTTTACGTTCTTCGCTTTGTTGGGTGTAAATAAATCTAACACCGCACGAGATGCTTCCTGACCCGCATTGTCATTGTCGAAACAGATGACTACGTTCTCGAATGATTCAAGCCACTCCAAGTTCTGCTTGATGTCCTTCACTGCGCCTGATGCACCTGAGCGTATTGACACTACAGCCCACTTACCATCAAACATTTCCGATACCGCTAGGGCATCAGCTTCTCCCTCTACTACTGTTATGTATTTACCACCACCTTTAAACGCTTGCTGACCAAACAGCCCTGCGTTATCAAACGTACCGCTTGCATAGAATGATTTACTGCTTACTATGCGTGACTTGTTCCCTGTCTGTGCGCCTGTGTCCTTGTCAAAGTACGGGTAGTGATGCTTGCTTATCTGACCCTCTGTATCGTACTCAACTGTAACGCCAAACTTCTTGCACGTTGCCTCTGATATACGTCTATCGGGTATTGACGCTACTACTCCAGTCATCTCTAGTTTCCTGTTCGCTTTGGGTTTACTTTCTACAACCTCTCCGTTGCCTCTCTCGTAGTGGTCACAACCGCCTGTAAAACAGACGGCGTGCCCATCGGAGTACCTCGCGAGATTGTTCTTTGAGCCACACGAAGGGCATGGCTCATGTTTAACAAAATGCGAGTCAGTCATTAGAAGTCACCACCTCCTTCGGTAGCCTCTGCGAGTTCAATCACCTTGATGGCTGATAGATGCGTTGACGTGCCATGTACTGGGTGAGGTTTACCCTCTGCGTACTTGACTCGTACCTTAGAGCCTCTGGTCAATCGACCTACAAAGTCTTTGCCTTCTGCATCAAACATCGGTACTTCGTACTTGGTACTAAACTTACGTTGTGCTGTACCTTCGTACTCTCGGAGTTTGACACCCTTACTGGCTAGTTTATCTGCATCTTCTGGTTCTAAGGATAAGACCAGTGAATACTTACCAGTTGATTGACCCTGATATTCTTCGTGTTCGTCAAGGTTTGCGAACGCTACGTTACCTTCTAGTACTGCCATAGTAATTTACCTTTGTGTTATTAATTAAAGATTACTTAAGTATACTTTAGAATATATCTTTAAAGGTTATAAACTAAAGTACATATGTATAGTATATCATGTTTGTTTACCGATTGCAACTCCTATATTGTCAATTTGAATTAGGTACTGGTAATGTAGGAAAACTAGTTATTACTCTTCCTACTGTTGTGCTAGTTCTTCCTCTATGCAATCCCACGCAGACTCATATGCTGAATCCCAGTTATCCCAATAACCGCAAGCTACGTCAGCATTAGCTCTTTGTTTAGCCCAAGCGTTTAAGCAAGGCTCTTGGTTTATTTTCAATTCTAATTGTATGCTCATTAATTGTTACTCCTAATTATACCATTGTCTTCAGCAATTGACCAGTTCTCTTCAATAGCTTCGTCTGATGCTGAATGACAAACTGTACATAAATCTAGGTGTTCGTCTGTAACTCTATCACGCTTCCTTAGTTCAGCCTCCGTTAATATAACGTCACAGGCTTTACATCTACTCATCTTCAATTTCCTTGTATGGTCTTCCGTAGGTAATCACAAAGAACGGTAACAAGACTACTACTCCCTCGAAGGGCATTGTACTATGTTCCTCTGTTTCACTGTTATAAGTCCATACAGGACGACTATCAACGAACTCCAAGTCTACACC
>ENA-OSIY01000196-OSIY01000196.1-marine-metagenome-genome-assembly--contig:-NODE-196-length-35351-cov-6.108494_pt1 | contig 35351 bp, 31 predicted proteins | sample MGYA00237884_ERZ534233 | MGnify/ENA primary metagenome ERZ534233 (study PRJEB26412, sample SAMN06343840) | marine metagenome | isolation source: estuarine water | place: USA: Columbia River Estuary... | reverse complement strand
GAGGATGTTGCGGCGGCAGTTCTCTATCTTGCGAGCCCGGGCTCGCAAGATAGAGAACTGCCGCCGCAACATCCTCAACCTTTCCAATTCGGTTCAGTGGGATCTTAGCCAATACTTCACTCCTGAAGGACTCATTTTCAAACATGGGTAGGGTCAATGGCGTTTCAATAAATGTCGGCGCTACAGAATTTACACGCACATTGTGTACAGCCAGCTCCACCGCCATGGCTTTAGTGAGGCCTTCAATCGCATGTTTTGTCATGCAATAGACGGTGCGATTTGCCGCTCCAATATGCCCCATTTGAGACGACATATGGATGATAGACCCTGAGCTGTTTTTAACCATCACCTTTGCCGCGGCCTGTGCAGTAAGGAAGGCAGAGCGCACATTAAAGGTCAGCATATGATCCAGAGTTTCCTCACTGACATCGACAAAGGGTTGCGGCTTATTGGTGCCCACATTGTTAACCAGAATATCTAGGCTAGCGAGACTCGACACTCGATGTATAAATTTTTCATCAGTGATATCCAGTACCCAAGGCTCAATATTATCAGGGTACAGTTGATGCAATTCATCCAGATCGGCTGCTGTTCGACTCACGGCGATAACAGTAGCGCCTGACTCGGCAAGCAATATGCAGCAGGCCCGGCCTATACCTTTGCCGGCGCCAGTCACTAATGCCACTTTTCCAGCCAGGGAGAATATTTTAGAAATTGTAGAGCTACTGGTTTTACTCATGATAGGGCCTTGCTTAGATTTACCTAAGCTTTTGGATTAAATAAATTCTTAAATTAAATAAGTTCTCAAATTAAATAGTCTTTCTAATAGTCTTTCTAATAGTCTTTCTAATAGTCATAGCAATGACATAATTATTGGGGCTAATCAGCAAATAATACTATATCCCGCTCTATAGCCTGCGGGAATCCATCGACAGTATCATCCGGCGAAAACCAACTGTATTGACTGCGCTTCAATCCATGAGTATTGCCATTATAGATAAAGGCCTTTGCGTTACCGCCGCGCTGGGCTATCCGTTTGGCCAAATCTAGATTCCAACTGGGTATCGAATAATAGTCTCTGTCCGAGCAATGAAGAATCAATGGTTCGGTCAAAAACTCCACCGCATCGAACCCGCCAATAGCTAGCATTTGCTGTTCAAACCTAGGCGGATGTTTTACGTTTAACCTGCCCTTGTCATCTATTTCAATGTTGATGGATAAAGCCTCTGCGTCGTCTACCTGAGCATTCAATCGGTCATACATAATTTTATATCGGCTGCGGACTACCGACTCGACACTGGCCTCTGCCCACTGTTCTGATTGCCATGTCCAGTCAGGAGAACTAATGTCAAGGGTGCCGATATAATCACTTGGCCAGGGAAAAATAAAGCTGTGATTAATACTGTTATCCCGGCCTTTTTCTGTGCCGGTCCAGGTACCGTCTCCCGAGACAAATGCCTGTAAGGTTGTCGCCATAGGTCCAAACGTTTCTAGCTGCGTAAATCGACTGGGAATATTTCCCGACCAAATCGAAGCGGCCGCAAAAGAATTTTTAATGCTGGAGTCTTCTCCGGACACTGCTAGGGCCGTGAGGGCAACATCGCCACCCTGAGAATGACCGCTAAGATTTATGGCGCTAAGGTTGGCTTGGGGGCTCGACGTTTCACTGCCAGTCCATTGTTTCCAATCTGTGTTATTCAGAAACGACAATCCCTCAAGAAGATTTAGCAGATCGATGGCATAAAAGGTGGGTGATAGATAAGTGGCATTGTCCCAACTTTGCATTATATCGAAGCCCTCAGCTTGCACTGCATCAACAGTTCCATGGCCTAGATATCCCGGTGTAATAACAATAAACCCTGCATCGACGTAGCCATTGATAAGCTCTCCGGCAAGTGATGTTAAGTCATAACCGAAATTATAGTGCTCCGCATTTTCTTGGCCAACCCAGCCATGGGCAAATATTATTACCGGATAGCCTTTGGCGGGCATTTCGGTTGATGGAATGTCTAATCGGGCATAGACCCTCCTCAGGTCTGACTGATAGCCAAGCATATAGCTCTTAAATGGCGCGGTACCATCTGCTGAGTAGTGGCGGGTATATTCGCTAAGCCCGTTATTCCCACCGAGCTGTTTTATCAGGGAGGGACTAGATTGGTACTCTCGGTTCCTAAGTGCAGCAATACTGAGACTGTCTAGGGAGCTTATGCAGCTAACAGAGGTGGGCGCACACAGAGCATGGCTATTGGGGCTGATAAGCCCCAATAATAGGGGGAACAAAGGAACCAACAGGAACAGAGTGAAAGAAGGCAACAAAATGGCACGCAGCATAGGACTCAGTCTCTCCAATATGAGATTAGAGGTTTGGGATTCGATTAACCTTAATCAATTTAGTCCGAGTTTTTAGCAACAATAAAACTAACAGGCCTAGACAGAAATCTCTAGCTATTGCCACGTATCCGTTTACTAACAAGTGCTGCGCCTTCAGACAACGACTTTAATTTTGCAAAAGCAATGTCGGGATCTACCGCACCAAAACCGGCAAAGGTGCCAAACCCACAATCCGAGCCGGCTATGACTCTGTCTGAACCCACTATATTGACAAATTTCTCAATCCGTTCTGCAACTAACTCAGGGTGTTCGACAAAATTGGTCGTAGTATCCACCACGCCGGGCACCAGTATTTTATTGTCTGGGATCTCGTTTTTACGATCGCGAAAAACGGTCCATTCATGGGCATGGCGGGGGTTAGACGTTTCAAACAGAATGGACTGAGCCTTGGTCTTCATCAAAGTCCCAAACACTTTGCTCATATCAATATCACAGCAGTGGGGGCCTTCATAATTACCCCAGCAGATATGAATTCTGACCTTTTCTTCGGGTATATTTTTAAGCGCATGGTTGAGCGCTTCGACGTGTGACTCAGCAATTTTTACAAACTCTGCATCTGACAAATGACTAAATAGCATATGCCTTGAAAGCGCCAGGTCGGGGCAATCCAGCTGTAGGTCCAATCCTGAGGCGACAATAGTCTCATATTCATCTCGCATCGCATCAGCAAGCGCCGTTAGATAAGCTTCTCTAGTAGGGTAATAGTCATTTTGTAAAAATAGCGAAATAACCCCGGGTGAGGCGGCATTCATAAAACCCCTATGCATACCGTTGGTATCCATTGCGGCTTTTAGATTGGCGATGTCTTTTTGCAGTTCACCCTGGCCTTTTGACTTCACCTCACCTGTGCACATGGGCCGTGCGTACTGAGGCGTACCCCCATCGTTTGCCAGCCTTTGAAGAAATCCTGGGAACAGCTTTAAATCCTCTGGAGGATTGCGAGGGCTATCGCCTGAAAACCCGCTATATCGGTCTTTCACATAGGTGGCATAGGATATTTTAGATGTTTCTCCATCGCTAACAATATCAATACCTGCAGCTTTTTGTTTCACGACAGTATCTAGAACACTGGACGTCATACAGCCATCGAATTGTTGCTGGTCATATGGCTGATCATTTTCTCGAGCAAAAATGTAGTCGACGACTTCTTGCGTTCTAGGGAGAGAACCTACGTGGCTGGTTAGTATTTTACTCATCTGTAATATCTCAGATTAACTGATTAAAGAAATATAAGCCGGCAATTGAGCCAACAAAAAATAGCAGTAACCAATAAGTTTGTTTATCGATTCGGCCGGGCACTAAATACCAGCCACCGTCTTTTTCGAGGAGATTATTGTCAGCGAAATACTTTTTCTGACCCTCGACACTGTATCGGGAGTATTCGGTTTGACGACCATCAATCATTAGACTGGCAGCAACCGAGACGCTTATATTGACCGCACCGCCGATTGCGCAGTACCAGGGCCAGGCGATATCAGTACTTGTCGCGACCCAAAAAAGTACCCCAAAGCCAGCCACTACGCCGGTTAATAGACCCTTCTCAGTAGTGTGTTTGGAGAAAAAGCCCAAACCAAACATAGCCAGTTTGGCGCCGACAAAATAAGACCCGAGTTTGCTCAAAGTCTCCAGAACAGAGCCATTGCTTTTCGTATACATAAAGGCCGGAATGATGATCGCTAATGCCCAGAAAACAGTGAATAACCGCGACGCTAACAGGTAGTGTTCTGGGCTAGCGTTGGGCTTGGCATATTTCTGATAAAAATCAATGGTGGTGACTGTCGACATAGAATTAAATGCCGAGTCTAGACTAGACATAGAGGCTGCTATCACTGCGGCGGCAATAATACCCATTAGCCCAGGAATGGCCAGAGAGGAGGCGAATTCTAGAATGATGGTATTGCCATTGTCGAATTCGCGAGCGCCGTAATAGCTGTAAAACAATATGCCAAGTAGGAAAAATAGGAAGTATATAAAGATGGCAAAATAGCCCATCATTAAAAACGATTTCTTGGCATCGCCGATATTTTTGGATGCCAGAGTGCGTTGCACCATCATCTGGTTAGCGCCATATACGGTGATATGAAATAGCGTCATGGCAATAACACCTGCCCATACGGTGCTGACTTCGGTTATATCGAAACTGAAATTCAAGGGGTTGGTTTTACCCTGAGACTTTAACAGTTCCAGAGTGTCACCTAGGGGTAGGTTGAGGTTATTGATTAGCGATACAGTGATAATGAGCGCACCGATCAATAATATAAATGCCTGGATAACGTCTGTCCAAATCACAGCCGCCAATCCACCCATGATGGTGTAAACCAGCGCAATAAGGGTGATGATGACAATAGCGTATACCACCGGCATTCCCGTAATAAACTCAAGCACCAGTGCTGTGGCATAGAGAACGGCTGCCGACGTCAGGCATTGGGAGACCAGGAAAATAATAGAAATAACACTGCGCGTCGTGGGGCCAAAACGTTTTTCAAGATATTCGTAGATCGAAGCACAGCCACTATTGAAGAAAAACGGTAAGAAAAATGCAATAACAATGAAAATAACGATGGGATAGTTGAGGTGAATGGCAATAACACTCAACCCTTCAGTATAGGACCAGGCAGGTCCGCCAAGAAAGGATAGGGCGCTTACATAGGTGGCGACAACCGAAATGCCAATTGCCCACCAGGGAATATTTCGCTGACCGACAAAAAAGTCATCTGCAGTAGTGACCTTCTTGCTGAGTACAAATCCAAGAACAATATTTGCGCAGAGGTAGGTTCCTAAGACAAGCCAATTTATAAAACCAAATGATTGTAGTTCCATATTGTTTCTTCTTTTGTAGGTGCGTTTACCCTGTAATGCTCAACCTGGCGCGATATATTTGAACCAAGATAGACAGCTCATCAAAAACAGTCCATTCCTCGACAATTAGGCCATCGATTATTCTGAATTGACTCTCCCCTAAAATCAGCAGGGGCGTTCCCGTTGGTTCACCATAGAGACCAGGCCCGCCATGATTGCCCGCTATAGTCCAACGAACAGCCACATCTGTGCCGCCGCTGGCGTTTGGAATAGAGCAGCTATAATCAAAAGAGAATTTTAATTGCGTGACAGTGCCGATGATTTGGGCGTAAAAGGCGGCGATTTTTTCATGGCCTTTTAATGTTTGATTTCTTGAACAGTGTAGTAAGGCATCTTCCGAGTAGCTTTGGAAAACATCACCGAGCAATCTAGCATTCCAGACATTTTGCAGTAAGGCGGCGACAAAGCCTTCGGGATTATTGGCACTGGACCCTAAAAATGGCTGACGTTGGTGAGTGACGCTGGTGTCTACTCGCTGCAGTTCAGACTCATTCCAATCCTTTAACCGCTGCTGTATGGGTGCAGCAGCTTTGTCCATAGCGACCTGATGAACGTCGAAACCGAGCTCTTCGGCAAGGGCATAATTATCTCGGACCAACCATTCTTCGACAATGATATTGTCCTTGACGATACAGTGTGCGATCACCAAAAAGGTCGTCTTTTTATTGGATGGAGGGCCCATATCGCTAGCGCCGAGATTGGTCATCGACGTTTTGATCAGGTGGGAAGTATGATAGCCGTCAATATCGTTACCGCCCCAGATCACATTTTCGGCTCCCAGAGTCCTATCGGGAAAACTGGCTAAGGTGGTTAGCGTATTTTGCGTAACTTCTTCGGCGCCAACCGTAATGCCGGCCATTGTATAGACAGGGCAGTCACTGGAATAATAATCGTAGCAGAGGCCTATTTGCTTACCTTCCCAAATTCGGTAGGTAATTCGTAGGATATAGTCAACAATATCGGTAAATTCAGCGTCAAAACCTGCCATAGCGGGAGATGTTGCATCGGTGTTACGTGGGGCGCTATCGTAGTGATTTTGCATTCTATCCATTGTCATTCATCTCTAAAATTATTGCTTACGCGAAACCGCCTTTTCAGCCAAACTGTACTTTAACTAAAGAGCGCAGCACTGGGGTTATCTCCGCCTCGCACTACGACTATGTCGGCAGTTTCACTGCCCTCATTAGCAAAGGATCTAGGTAGCCCAACGGGACAGGTAAATAGATCACCAGTACCTAGAGTAAAGCTGCCCCTGTCCGTGGTGACCTTAAGGCTACCACGATGGACAAATATAACCTCGTGCTCCTGCCGTTTGTGCTTAGGGATGAACGCACCAGGATCAAGTATCAGTCGACGCAGTTGAAAGTTGTGTGGCCGACTAATCTTGCCTGCAGGCATACACTCTGAGTCAGTTTGGTCGCCAATAACAGAAAATTCCTGGGCACCATGGCCATTGCTAAGGCCTCCTGTATTCTCAGTTACAAACTCAGCATTGCGACAAACGTTTTTACTCATATCTTCCAGTGTCAATTTACTGAAAGCCTCTAGCTCTTCACCAGAGATAGGGACATATAAGGGTTGATCGTCTGGAATAGCCTGGCTTGCATGGGTATCTATAAGACGCCCATCCTGTAGTAACACTAAGCCATACTGTTTTGCTTCTTCGAAAACATAGGGCGCCCAGGTGACGTGGCCTGGGGTACCGTCTGGAAGATGACCTAAGACACTGAGCAGAAACCCATTATCGTCACCCACATTTTCAAATCCGCGAAATAATTGAGTGGGAATAGAGATTGTATCTCCGCTCTTTAAAATGGTTTCACCATCGCTACCATCCTCTCCCCAAGTAAACTTCCACTGCCCCTGATGGACGACAAAGACTTCGTCAGTATCATGACTATGATGAGAGTTTTTACAGCCTTTTGGCTGACGCGCAGCGCCCACATCAAAGCCATGTGGCGTATTGATATGCACTACCTGCTCTGGATTTTCAGCTACGCCAGCACCAATCAGACAATAATTCTCTTTCTGATCGCTTCCTGGGGTTCGAGCATCGATAAAAGCTGTCTTACAGGGAATAATCTCACTGCGTCGCAGAATGAAAGGTTTTAGGTCGTCAGTAACAGAGATTGAGGTCATTAGGATATTTATACAGTCAGTATCAAGATGAGTAGCAGGCGATAGTATTTTACTTCGAATGCAAAATCAAGATCCGCTCCGTTATATGTCCAGTTTACATAGGCTAGGGCGACGATTTGTGTCCTTATTAACAGGAAGACCCGCTATTTGCGGTTTTAACCGATCGACATTGAATTTTGCGGCAGAAGTCGAGCGGGTCTAGTCTAGAGATTCATCTTGAATAAGCAAAATACGTCGGAAAAATGCGATATCGCGTGTAATTGCTAACTGTAAGTTGTCGCCTGTGAAGAGGTGATTTGCACTCGAGTAGGAATACAGTTTGCCGGTTTTTCCTAGCTGCTTAAGCTTACTAGCGATCATAAGAGATCCTTCAAAGGCAGTGCTTGCGTCATCCTTTGCGTGATGAATATTTATTGGGCTATTTATCGAACTATAGTTCTGCTCGAATTGGCTGGACGCCTCCATTGCAGTAATTTGCGGAGTCGTTTTAGCCACTGTCGGGACATAGACCGACCAGATGCTGGCGCCTTTAAGTTGGTCGCCGAGGGCGGCAGCTGCATAAAGTGTTACCTCGGCCCCCATGGAGTGGCCGAGCATAAACAAATGGTCCATATTGGCGCGGGCATCGCGCTTGAGCGCCTCTATGAGGCCAAGGACGTCGCGGACATACCAGCGTGGCGAGCTTTCCTGTAAGGTGAATTCAGCGCCAGAGGAGTCATTGTGGCCGCGATAATCGGGTACAACCACTAAAAACCCGTGGCGCGCCAATGTCTGAGGGACCTGACGATAATAATCACCGGGGCGATCAGTAACGCCGTCTAGTGTGCGCCGACCGTTGTTGTGGGGCTCCGGGTGAAAGCCGTGATTAAAGATGATCACGGGCCAGCCTGATACCGGCATTCCATCGTTGGGTTGTAGTAAAAGGGTATATTGAATGAGCCCATCTACAGTGAATTTCCCCACCTGAGCGGAGAGGCCCTGTAATGGTTTTGCCAAGGGATTTTTTGTCAATGAGATAAAGCCAGTATCGATTGCTGGAGGCAGCGAATGGGGCTCAACTATTGCGGGGGTATGAGCCCAGAATCCAACCATTAAAAGGACAAAGCAGAATGCTACGATTTTAGCTTTGGCCATGAAAATTCTACTCCAAGTTTACGAAGGCGATACTTTGTAGTGCCGGATAGTGCCGGATAGTGCTGGAAGCGCGAATTATGGTTAAATCCAAGCAACCTAACTATATTTTGCATTCGAAGTATAGTTAGGTCGCTTGGATGGCTTCCTTGTACTTCAGAGGGAGTGAGCGCGAAAGATAAAGGCAGAATAATTCCCTCCGTCCAACCCAGGCCAAATTAGACGCCAATCAATGGCCTAAAAATTCGCCCTGGCAGATGTCACCAAGTTTTTAGCACCCTGCTTTATAAAGCTATGGTCTGACGACATTAAGAAAAGTGTGACACCTCGACTGCGCCAAAATTCGATACTGTCAATGTTAGGCACAAAGATACCGAGTCTCTTATTATTGGCCTTAGCGGCAATACAGATTTTTTCAGCCGCTTCAATCACGATCTTATCCGTCGCGGCTGTGGCGCCAAGAGCAACGGTTAGGTCCATCATGCCGATAAACAGGCAGTCAATACCTTCTTGAGCCGCTATCGCGTCAATATGATCCACAGCAGCAATATCTTCAATTTGCGCTATTACCGTAGTCTCTGACTGATTGAGACTGATATTGTCAGCAACGCTGGCTGTGCCATAACCCGCTGAACGGGTGGAACCTGCGTATCCCCGTCCTGTCCTCCCGTACCTAGCCGCATTAACACAGGCCAAAGCTTTTTCAGGGGAATCAACATGTGGAATCACAACACCGGTAGCGCCACAATCGAGTGCATTGAGTATTTGATCCGCTGATGACGAGGCGACTCTTACCAATGCGGGTTTCTGCTCTGCGCGAAAAGCCAGCAAACAGCCGTCTATATCGCGACGATCGAATGGGGAGTGCTCGGCATCGAAGCAGGCAACATCTAAATCGGTACTTGCCAATACTTCCGCAACCATCATCGATGGTGTCTTTACAAAGGTGCCGATCAGGCATTCACCGGATAACAGTTTTTGTCGAAAATTATTGTGTGGATTAAAAGCAGCCATAATCATTATTTCTTATAAAATTAAGTTACGAATTGAGCCAGTTTTCCAGGGCTTCATTCACCTGTTCAGGAGCGTCAAGAGTACTGAGATGCCCAGCCTCTGCAACAATTTCCAATTTGGCGTGTTTTATTTCTAGCGCCATATCGCGATGGAGCTTTTCATTGCACAGTGCATCATGGACACCACAAAGAATGAGGGTAGGGCAGCGAATATCTTTTAGCGTGCTCCAGCTATCAGTTCGGCTGGCTAATGCGCGCCATTGATTGATGAACTCATCGGTACCAACGTCCAAGGCCATTTCCATCACTAAAGGCTCGAGTTTTAGTTGCTGTTCTGAGTCAAAGACATATTTCGGCATTAGTTGCTGACTGACTAAGGTCTTCAAGCTCTCAACACCGCCCTGAGCAATGTTGTTGATCTGCTGGTGTCGCAGAGGCACATTTTCAGGTAATTCACCCCGTGGATTGGCGTCTAGCATAGCGATTCTCTTAACCCGCTGGGGTGCCTGCCTAAATATTTCAAAGGCTACAATACCGCCCATTGAAAGGCCTGCTAGGGCAAACTCGGCTGGTGCTTCGTCGAGTACCTTGGTAGCCATAGCTTCAATTGAATCACAGTTAGAAAAGTTGGCGACTGTCACTTCTCTACGCCCTTTAAAAAAAGCGATTTGCGGCTCAAAAAGCAGGTCGGTACACAGTGACCCAGGTAAAAATACTAGGGTTAAAGGTGCTAACGTTAAAGGCACTAGCGGCGCTCCAATCAAAATTAATCTGCCGGAATATTAGTCGAGCTGCGCTGTTGCGCCATGCCTGATACTACCGGAAAAAAGCCGTTTCTCGGCAGGAAGTTCGGGAACTTCAATACGCTCCATAAGCATATCCACTGCCGCTTCCACCATGCGCTCTAAAGGCTGCTGAACCGTTGTTAAATCATAATTTAGCCAAGCAGCGGCATCGACGCCATCAAAGCCAACAACGGAGATATCTTCAGGGATTTTCGCCCTGTACTCGATACGCAGTGTGTCTAGACAGCCAAGGGCCATAATATCGTTAGTGCAAACAAAGGCATCGGGTTTGGTGTTAGCAGAGTCCATAACACCGCGGGTTAAGCTACAGGCCAGCTGATAACTATAGTCACCTTCCAGTTCAATCATATCCACAGGCAGCCCCTTGAGCTGTGCCACTGCGCCCTTAGTTCTTGCGGTACTCACTGAGGAATCCACTGGCCCACTCATCACCACAAACGACTTGCGCCCATTGTTGAGCAGCCCTTCGACCAGGGCCCGCTCGCCTTCATAATGATCACAGCAAACAGACGAAACAGTATTTTGGGGATAGAGGCGGTTATAAAAAACCAAGGGAATATTGCGGTCTTGACAGGCACTGATCTGGGTGTCGGTAAACTGAGCCGCGGCAATAATGCCATCCACTTGATACTGCCAAACTTTTTCTAAAACTTTGTCAACATCGCTCTCTTTATCAAGTGTAAACAACAAAATGTGGATGTCTTTTTCATCAAATTTTCTGTTTAACTCAGATAGAATCTGAGGATAATTCAGATTGGTCAGCTGAGTAATCAAAACGCCAACAATGTTTGATCGACCAGAGATCAACCCGCGGGCAATGGCATTTACCTGATAGCCCAATGCTTTGGCTGCATTGTCCACCTTCGCTCGGGTTTTGGCGGATACGCTCGCGCCAGGCTTAAAGCAGCGTGAGACTGCAGATTGGGAGACCCCCGCGACTCGTGCAACATCATAGGACGTCGCTCGTTTGCCTTCGAAACTAATATTTTTTGACTTCACGTCTAGTGCTCTTTTTTTCATACCTTTAACTGAGACCCCTGTCGATACATGATAAAAAAATCAGATGTGATCCATTCAATACCGCTTGGCATACTAACACATTGCTCGCTAATCGGCGGCACAGAGAGCGCTTGTTCACTCGGTTCCGTCGCTGTCTTTTAGCGCGCTTTGGGCCCACTAAATCGGACTGTTCTTGTCGATTCTGAGCTATGTTTTGACCCTAATCAGTAAAATTAACGTTCTATTCAGCAGCTCAACTTGGAAACGTTACCGAAGCAGAGAGCACTCAATTTTACTCAGAGCCTCATCGCTTTATAAAAGGGTTGACTTTAATTTTGCATTCGGAGTACATTCTATCTTAATGATTAGTTTGTCTGTTGGAAACCCTTAAATGAACAATGCCTTATCAAGCAACAAGCAGACTATTGCACGACTCTTTGAATCACTTCAGGATCCTCAAACAGCGCAGGCTGCACTGGCCCAACAGGTCGGTGATCATTTTGCGTGGCACGGCCCTAAGCCTTTTAAATCCTGCTCTAGCAGTGAAGACTGGTGCTCGACTTTTTGGCTGCCCTTTATGGATGCTTTTACGGGAGTATCCCGAGAAACACATATGCTGTTTGGTGGCATAAGCCAGGGTAAGGCCGACAATAGGCCCGATGGCCAGTCATGGGTAGGTGCTACGGGTTATTATGAGGGTGTTTTCTCAAAACCCTGGCTTGGCTTTGAACCTTCCCATCAGCAGGTAAAGATGAGATGGGGCGAATTTTTCCGCTTTGAGAATGGCAAAATTGTCGAGATGTACACGCTTTTCGATATCATTGACTTTCTCCAGCAAATCGATAAAAACCCGCTACCGCCAAGCCATGGCATAGATTTTGTGTATCCTAGCCCAGCAGGTATCAACGGCGTTTTAATCGGCGAGCGTATTGATGCGTCTGAAACAGCTGAGTCGATGCGATTGATACGAGAGTTTCTTTTTGAAGGGCTAAATAATTTTGATGAAGAAAATCTCACCAGCATGGGTGTGGCTGATTTTTTCCATGACAATGTTAATTGGTATGGGCCAGGAGGAATAGGCGCGTGCCTTAGTTTGAAAGAATTTCAAAACTACCACCAGCAGCATTGGCTTGTCGCATTCCCCGACCGCAAAGTGCAGGATCTAGACAGTCTATTTGCCGAGGGTGATTTTGTTGGATCTTCGGGCTGGGCAGGTGTTACATCGCAGCATACTGGCAATTATCTCAGCGCAGAGGCAACCGGCAACCGAATCAACTTTAACGGTATGGATTTCTGGCTTCGCCGTGGTGATAAGTTTGTCGAAAACTGGGTCTTTGTTGACATGATTGACCTCTTTGATCAACTTGGCGTTGATTTACTTAAACAAGCACGAGAAGGGTAACCTTAATGACCGATCTAACCGCTAGTAAGCAACTTATCCTTGATTACTTTGATGCAGTAGAAAAATCCACTTCGCAAAATATTACCGAATCCATCAGCCAATTTATTGCTGATGATTATCATTGGTACGGGGTCTATCCATTTGAAGAGCAAAGCGACAGCCAAGGTGTAGCTGAGGCATTTTGGAAACCGTTTCTAGATGCTTGGTCCCCAGTCAGGCGCCGCCAGGACGTATTTATGGGGGGTACTAGCGAGATTGATGGCAGCCAGTGGGTTACCAGTATGGGTCACTTTCAAGGTCTTTTTGACCAGGATTGGCTGGGCATTCCAGCGACTGGCAAGATGGCCTATTTGCGTTATGCGGAATTCCACAATGTAAAAGACGGCAAGATCGTTCGCAGTAGTTTTTTCTGTGACATTATTGACGTTATGCACCAGGCTGGGATTAATCCACTGCCAATGCAAACCGGTGCCTCTGTCACTATTCCCGGGCCTAAAACCAATGACGGTATTCAGCTTGCCAGCCAACCGGAAACTGAGTCTCAAAAAACCATGGCGGTACTCAACCAAATGATCGCCGATCTCAATGAGCTAAACAGTTCAGGTGAGGGCCGCTATCCCGCGGAAATATTGGAGCGAACATGGCACTCTGATATGAGCTGGTATGGGCCTGCCGGTATTGGATCGACCTACACTGTGCGCCGCTATCAGGAACAGCATTCCTTCCCGTTTAGGGAGGCCCTCAAAGACAAAGTGTATAACGGTCATATTTGTCGCTATGCCGAGGGCAACTATGCCTGCTTTTTCGGCTGGCCCAATTTGACCCATACACCAACCGGGGGTTTTCTGGGTCTGCCGGGAAATGAGTGCCGAGTTGATATGCGCGTCGTCGACGTCTATCGACGGGAAGGTGACAAGCTCGCTGAGAACTGGGTGATTATTGATTTACCCTGGTGGCTTAAGCAGCAGGGCCTAGATATTCTTGAGCGCTGTAAAAATATAACGGCTGGAACCTAACCTCAGAAGGCTTTAACGATGAAAGGAACTAGGCCCTCTCAGGCCCCATTGACGGCCAACAATGACCTCAGTAAAACGGCAGGAACTCTGGCAGTGGTTGACGCTATGGTGGATGGCCTTAATGATCATGATATTGACCGCATGGATCGGTTTTTTAGTCAGTCGTTTCGCTGGATTGGAAATGCTGGGTGCGGTTATAAAGTGGGTCTAAATGAATTTCAAGAAAATTGGCAGCGGCCATTTCAAGACGCTTTTTCAGACAAGGTGTGTGTCGACGAGGCAAGAGTAACCGAGGGTGAATGGTGCTCTGCATTTGGTCGCCAAGAGGCGGTGCATTCGGGTGACTTTATGGGCATCCCAGCAACTCATAAAAAAATTGAAATTCGCTACATGGATTTCTGGAAAGTGGTTGATGGAAAAATTGTTGATAACTGGGTTATGGTTGATTTTCCATCCATATTACAGCAGCTTGGCGTTGACCCATTCGGTGGTCATGGCTGGGAAAAAATGGACTCTCAAAGAGCCCCCATTCAAAATGGCGAATAATTTTGTATGTCGATTCTTGGGGAGTAGTGTTAGGGTTGGCCGAATCAAAAGCCTATAAATACACGCCATTAAGCTTAAAGTTATGTAGTTATGGGTAAACTCTGTAAGGTGCCGCACCTATTGAAGGGCAGTTAGATTGTTAGGCGCGATCCTTTGCTGCTACTGACGAACCTACTGTACCCTTGTATGCAAGATTTTGTACTTTTAAGGCTCTAACATTTAATGAGTGCAGCGCCTGGGGCATTGACTATTAATGACTTTGAGTCGCGCGCCTTTGTCGATTATTTTTTGAGTTTAACCGTGATTAGAGCGCACCTCACGAATATGCCATTTTGGGTCTCGTTAATCACCACTGTACCTGCTTATGCCTTTTTCAAGGTGGCCGATACAGGTTTGAAGAAGATTTTGCGGAAGCGACGACCTACCCAGCAAAGTCGTTACTCATGAAGTTTAACGACAAAACCCATGATATTGAATATTGGTCCTTATAAATTGAGGATAAGCTCTGGGAACTCCTAAAACTTGAAGAAGCCTCTGTGATCAATACAGCAGGTTATTGCTGTATGTTTGCTACGGCAAGATCATGGCTCAAAATAGGCAGTTTATTTCTCAACCCAAATAATCAGGTAGTCTCTTCAGGCTGGATAGAAAAAATGGTTGAAGACTCAGTTATTCCAGAGTGGTTTTTTGTTCAGGCAACGGGAAAATCAGTGGGTAATACTTATGGCTATCACATCTATGGTGGCTTACCCAGCTCACCTGAAGTGTTCTGGATTGAGGGATTGGGCCTGCAGCTGGTCATGGTCAACCTGCAGACCGAAACTGTCATCGTACGGCTCGGCGGTATCCCCTCCGCACTCGATGTTTTTTCAAATCGGCATGATGATTCAATCATAGCGCCACTGCTCAATATTCTAATGACAGATAGTTAAATCTGTCGTCCGCGTAACAAACTTGCACGCTATTAACCCTTTCTATGCCATAAAATTTCTATTTCTATTTCTATTTCTATTTCTATTTCTATTTCTATTTCTATTTCTATTTCTATTTCTATTACTGTTTAGCTAGCTGATCAATTTGATAGTAGATGAGAATCGCCATTTAAAAGGGGTTTTCTAGTCACCTTATAAACTCATTGCGCAACGGCTCAAACCTTTTTAGACAGGGCGATACTTTCAGTGAGTGACTTTACCTCCTATTTGGCCAACACGAAATAGCTCTCTTTACATATTGACATAAGATATGACATTATAGATCAAAGGGTTTAGCAATTATTGAGTGGCTGTGCTTGGTTGCTATTTGGTAGCGAACCAGCTGGCTAACAGGCTATTCGAGAAGAGCAAGTTTATATGACCAAGCAACAAAAACTGTTCGGCATATCCGCTGTGCTGTTATTGCTACTGGCATTTTGGCAGATGTTTTTTTCTGCACGCCCACCCTTAATGACTGATCTGGCAACGCTGGCCGGTGATGGCAGCCTCATTAATTATTGTGACTTGCCAGAGCTCGACGGCAGCGGCAAAACCGCCGCGGACATTTCCAAAGGCAATACTCCCGGCTGTGGCTACGATCATTTCCCTTTGCCGATTCTGGCAGAGTGCACCGAGCCACTGGCAGAAGGTGTCGATGATATTCGCGGCTTATGGCGGGCAGTCAGTGGCAAAGTGGGGCATGTAGAGCGCTGGGAGCAATGTGGCTCGCGGCAAGTCCTTACCGGTGGTGGCGTTATTCATGATGGTGGACCCAATCTCAACGCCGATACTATCGGTCTTAATTCCAATGACACCGAAGGCTCTGTGTTGTTTCTGCTAGGGGATAAAGAATATTGTGGGCGCTCTTCAGCCAGTATGACCTGGAGAGATAATGTGCTGGAGTTCAATGCATTTGGCTGGGGTCCAGTGGCGGTCAATCGTTATCTGCAGCAGGGTGAAGAGGGCGAGCAGCTAGTATGGGAATATATCGATGGCAGTACGACGATATTGGAAAGGATTTGCCATCTGCCAGAGGAACACAAGGCACCCGCTAAGCGCGGCAAACGCATTCAACTTTTTTGATATGAAAATACCCAGGAATATGGGTAGAGAAGCCATGTCTGCCCTGGAAACGAGAGAGAGTGAATGGTTTAGTGATACCCCTTAATTATGGAAGATATGGAAAACTGTCATCCAACACCCACCGTACTAGTCGATAGTCCGGTACAACAGTTTGTCGCAGAATTATTTCGAAATTGGGGTTGCTGAGCGCCACTAAAAATAACAGCTGTGAGTTAAGCCTTAGTGTGTGCATAAGCGCTCTTCAATCTATCTTTGTTAACTTACAACTACATCCGTTACTCTCAAAAAAAGTCATTATCTCTCGGCAATAACCGCCATCATCTTGTGGGATGTCTCCAGCCCGGAATTCTGATTCTGCCCAGTGACAAAACGTTTTTCATCATCAACCACAACATGGGTAGCAAAAAAATCGATAAAAGCGGTGTTACTTTCAAAGACCACGCCTGCTTTGCGCAATTCTGTTTCCGGGTGAAGCGGCGTAATAGCGATCCCCAGTTCTTTGATTTGCTTATCCGTTACTCCCGTCATTTTGCGACCGGCAATTAATAATTGACCACTGTTATCTTTGGCATTAATTAAACCCAATACACCATGACAAACACCGCCGATGACTGGCGATAGGCCGGAATAGTAGGCCTGGCTAATTTTTTCGCCCAGCAGCTCAGACTGCCCGAGATCGTAGGCGGCACCCCAGCCCCCTGAAAGGAAAATAATGTCATATTGGCTGACGTCGATATCCGCGATAGGGATAGAGTTTTTAACTTTTGCCTGAAATACGGAGTCTTTCAGATAGCGCTTGTCTTCCGTCGTGATAATGGGGCGATTAAACGAACTCGGGTCTATGGGGATTTCGGCGCCTTTGATACTGGCCACGTCTACCGACATACCGCCATCGGTAAAGGTGTAATAGGGATGGGTTAATTCCGACCCAAACACGCCAGTGGCATCACCGGTGGTTTCTCCGGGGGCGTTAAGCACAGCATGGCTGGTGGTAATGATAAGTGCGCGTTTGCCCGGTAGCTCTGTGGTAGGGCCGTTATATTCAGGATGTACGCCTGCCTTATGTAAAATAGTGGGTATAGCAATGGCGACAATGATAACTAAGCCTACGAGTATTATGGCTGCTTTTTTGATGGTGCTGGCCATGATAAAGCCCTCTGTTGAGTTAATAATAAGTGTTATGGGTTGTGACATCGCCCATACAGTAGCGGCAGTCGTCACATAAAACGCTCTGGTGGTTAGTGTTTACATTTAATTAGGCCAATAAAGGTAGGTGTCACCTTCCTCATAAGGATGGTTGGTCGGTTTATCGATCAGCTGTGGTGCGTTCACGGCACTGTCCCAAAGAGGTGTGGCTTGTTGTGCGTGATGGGCGTCCAGTAAGGCGGTAAGTTCAGAAGTTTTTTCGGGCTGCTGTGCTATCACATTGTTTTGTTCCGTTGGGTCATTATTTAAATCAAATAAAAATACTATGGGGTCTGCGCCTGGTTTGTCAGACTGTTCAGCCCGGATCATTTTCCAACCTTGATGCCAAACAGTCTGTTGGTGGCCGGTATGCCAGAACAAGGTTTTGTGCGGTGCTCCAGTTTGTTCACCTTGCATAAAGGGGAGTAAGTTCACGCCGTCTAATTGTCGGTCAGTAGGAACACTGGCGCCAGCTGCCGCTGCGATAGTATGAAACATATCGATATGGTGAATAGCCTCATCAGAGCTCTGGCCCGCTTCGATCTGCGCTGGCCATTTCGCTATATAGGGTACATGGGTGCCGCCTTCAAAGTGGCTGAGTTTCCAACCACGATAAGGTTTGTTGAGATCAGTCAGGCCTAAGTAACCGGCGCCACCATTGTCACTGGTAAAGATGATAAGTGTGTTATCACTCAAGCCATTTTCTTGCAGGCTGGCTTCGATTTTTTCGACACTTCTGTCCAGTGCGCGAAGCATGGCTGCATAGGTTCTTAAGCGGTGGTCTTTGATATGAGACAGGGCGTCGTAATCTTCTCGGCTAGCTTGCACAGGGTTGTGAGGGCCCCAGTGCGCTAAATATAAAAAGAAAGGGCGATGACGATTGGCTTCAATCACATCAACCGCCGCATCGCTAAAATAATCGGTTAAATACCCTTTGGGTTCAAAGGGGGGGCCGCCATTCCATTGGACTTCATAACTGCCCACTGCCCAGACCATACTGTCGATGGAGTCACCTGGGATTTTGGCATTGACAACATCCGGGTGGTCGGGGGGGAGATAGAATAAGCCTTTCATAGAGAGGCTATCATCAAAACCTTGATTTTCCGGGCGCATATCTCCAACAGAACCGAGATGCCATTTACCAATATGGGCGGTGTAATAATCCTGTTGTTGCAACACTTCGCTGATCGTTATTTCTTCGCCGGGCATGCCGAGGTCTTCTATCGGTGGCAGACTGGCGGCAATATCCATATCAATCAGTACCGGCGGGGTGCTGGGGTTGAGTTCCTCCATCCAGTTAAAAATTCGCACGCCGGTTTTATATATCGGCGTATATTCAACACCAAAGCGTGTGGAGTAACGCCCGGTTAATAAGGAAGCTCGAGAGCTGGTGCAAACAGCATTCGCGGCATAGCCATTATTAAAGCGGATGCCCTGTTCGGCAATACGGTCGATATTGGGTGTTTGCAAACTGCCGTCAGCGGCGCCGCCGTTGTAGAGAGAAATATCATTAAAGCCCATATCATCGGTCAGGATAAGAATGATATTGGGTGGTCTTTTCGCAGGTGTTGTTTCTGCGCTTTCCGGGCCTTGGGGCCATACCACCGGTTTATTAGCTTCGATATTGCTGGTCAGTGCTTTCAGTGTCGGCGCGGCGAAGAGTAATAGATTGAGTCGGTTTTGCCAGACTGTTACAGCCACCACTAAAAGCACTAAGACCGAAATTAAAAATTTCTTCATAGAAATCAACCCAATAGTTACATTAACAATAGATGCAATAACGCAGTCGCCAGAGCGAGTATCAGTGCGACCATAAGTTTAGGGCCGCCCATGGCAAACCAGGGTGCAGCAGGGAATGCAATGGTGCGATCAAGGCCTGCCATTTTAAAATCATGGTGTTCTGAGCCTGCCGTTTCCAGTGCCATTAAGGCAAAGTCTCGGCGGCTTCTATAGCGCACAAGAAAGGCGCTATGCCATTCTTCCTCGGCGGGGACATTAAGAAATTCGATTTTACCGGACAGCGCCCTAGCTTGCGCGATAGGGTGGCCGCCGCGTTTTAACAGGCTGCGTAAAAATATATCGGTGTATTGTTTTAATAGTTTTAACGATTCGCGTTTCGGTGATTTGATGGTCAGTAAATTGACCATGACAAACTCTTTACCGTCGTCGTTTTCCAGCAGTTTGCGGACATTGCGCTGGTGGGTTGCTGAAGACCAAACACCACCGGCTTTAGTGCAATGTAGCATCACTTGCTCAATCAGTTCTGGGCTAACTTTGCGGCCAAAGCCAACATACCAGCACCAGAACAGGCTGTAGATAACGAGGGTGCTAACAATAATAATGAGCGAGGTCATTAGTCGGTTACCGTTTAATCATCCAGCAATGAGACCATCAAGCCTCGACTGGCGGCGACATTATTGTCGAGTAGCTCGGCCCAAAAGGTTTGTAGCTGCTGCGCGCCACTAACCCACTCTACATTGATCAGTTCTTTTAATTCAGTGGCCACTTTCAGGCTATGCTGCATACCTTTTAACATAGTGGCACCGGCGCCCCATTCTGCATCGCGTTTGGCAATATGCCCTGATGCAAAAAAAGTAGGCTTGGCACCAGGTGGTCTGTCCATCTTGCCGCGATTCTGGGGTGGTAGTTCCAATAGCCAATAGCATCACCGGACAGGGCATAACTCACATTGTTTGCCGTCAGACCAAATTTATCGATAGTCACTAGCACCTCGACATCACCGGCGGTGGGGAGGCTATTATTAACGATTTGGGTCTTGCGAAACTCTTTTCGGTTGGTCCAGAGTTCGGTGAGTTGTGCCATGTCGCAAGTGCCTGCTAAGACGATCATTAAATTGCCATCATATATGACAATATAATTAAAGACAACGCAGTATCTTGGTCTAATTAGAGCGGTTGTTATATTGGATGGTATGTATTTTGTCCGATACAAAGGCGGATCACCTGTGGCAAAATACCTTGAACATAATTGACTTTGATACCGTTGGTGGAATCAGTGTGAGTATTTCAAAAATAGATGGTCGTCAACAGCGGAGCGAGCGCAGTCGTCAGCAAATTATTGATGCGATGAGAAAATTGGTGGAAGCAGGGGTCTATATCCCTACCGCACAGCAGGTGGCTGATGAGGCGGAAATCAATATCCGCACAGTGTTTCGTCATTTCTCTGACATGGATCAGCTTTATTACGAAATTGATCGGATTCAGAGGCCTAGCTATAACCGCCATTTTGTCGGCCAAGATTTTACTGGTACTTTAGAGCAGCGTATACGTCTAGTGGTTGAAGCACGCATTAGCTGTTATGTTGAAACTTATGCGATGGAAAAGGCGACCCATGCCCTGTTGTGGCGCTCGAAATTTATCGCTGAGACATATCAGGAAGGTCAAAACCGCTTACGTCTCAACCTGGTTAAAATGTTACCCGAGCTTAAAAAGACCAAAGCAGAAATCCGTGAAACAGTGGATGCGGTGACGTCCTTCGAGTTTTTTGAACGCCTTCAAATGCATCAGGGCTTAAGTGAGAAGGCCTGCAAAAAACTGATTTTTAATTTGGTTTTAGACCTGCTTACAAACTAAGCGCAATGCCGTCGACAGAGACCTTTGCCGCAATAGAGCGTGAAAAGATACCGAGTACAAACCGGTAAGGCTTTTAGTTTGCTGGTTTTTCTGTTTTAGACCTTTTATGCGTTTTACAGGTTGTTTCACGTCACAGAGTTTATTGAGTTTCGTATTATATAAGGTAACTGTATGCAACTAGCGATTTATGGAGCTGGCTCGACTGGCTGTTATTTGGGTGGTCTTCTGCAGCTTTGTGGCCACCAGGTCAGTTTAATCTGTCGCCCGCGTATTCGGGACGCAATTATCAACGCTGGCGGGATCACTCTTACTGACTACAGGGGCCAGAATGAAAAGGTGATGCCAACTAGTCTCATAACAGAACTGGCTGGCGAAACTTTTGATGCGGTATTTGTCACCCTAAAGTGTCACCAACTGGCGTCTGCCGTCAATGATTTAAAGCAGCTTGCTGGAAAGGGAGCAGAGCTGGTTTTTATGCAAAATGGTCTCGATAGTCTAGATGCCATTCTTAATCAGTTGCCCAAAGGTGCCGTGTACCAGGGAATCACACCGTTCAATATATTAAGCTTGGATAATGCCCATTTTCATCGCGGCACCGAAGGTTCATTCCTATTCCACCGAACTCCAATAACAGAACAGCTTGCCCAGCACCTGAGTGCCATCGGTTTTCCCTGTGAGCTACAGGCGGATATGAAACCGGTGATCTACGGTAAATTATTGCTCAACCTAAACAATGCGCTCAATGCCATTGCCGATCAGCCGATTAAAACCCAGCTCGAGAATCATGCCCTGCGCAAGGTATACGCTGCAGCCCAGGGTGAATGGCTGGAGGTGGCAAAAGCGGAGGGAGTTGAGCTGGTGCAATTTACAGCGGTTAAGCCCTCCTGGATGCCAATTGTCTTGCGTTTTCCGAACTGGATCTTTTTGCGCTTGGCCAAGACCATGTTAGATATTGATCCCCTTGCGCGCTCTTCAATGTGGGAGGATATTCAGTCAGGTAGAAAAACTGAAATCGAGTTTCTCAATCAAGCTGTTGTAAAACGCGGAGAGATTTTAGGCGTTGATGTGTCGGTGAACCGAAAAATTAGCAGCCTAATTCATAGTCTGGAGTGTGGCGACACTGTATCCCTAGAGGAGCTTTATTAACCCTTAGTTGCAATAACTCCGTTAAAAAATGCTGTATTCCTCAATAATTAAACATAAAAGCGAGAATCACCATGTCACAATTTGCAGGAAAAACCGCCGTCATCAGCGGCGGCGGCGAGGGTATTGGGTTGTCTATTGCTAGAGCCCTAGGTGAGCAGAAAATGAATATTGTCCTTGCAGATATCGACCCAAAAAATCTCCAGAATGCGACCGCAGAGCTCGAGTCTAAGGGTATTTCTGTAATGTCTGTTGCGCTGGATGTTGCCGACGAAGCCCAGTGGCAAGCCGTCGCACATCAGGCCATAGCGCGATTTGGGAAAGTGCATATGGTCGTGAACAATGCCGGCGTTGGCGGAGACTCGGGGCCAATCGAGATTCAGGAGAAGAAAGGCTGGCAGTGGGCGCTAGATGTAAACCTTATGGGTGTAGTGTATGGCGCTAAAGTGATGGTTCCGCTCATTAAGCAGCATGGTGAGGGCGGATGGGTGGTCAATGTCGCCTCTATGGCGGGTATGGGCGGCGTGCCGTTTAGTGGCGCTTATACCGCCACTAAAGCGGCTGTGGTAGCGCTTACGGAAAGCTGGGCGGGAGAGCTGCATAGTAAAGGTATTCGGGTATCTGTTTTATGTCCTGCCTTTGTGCAAACGCGCATCTTTGACTCCGAGAGAAACCGACCACCGCAGTACCAATCTGATAACGTCAATAGTGCGCGTAAAAGTAGTTTCTCAAGTAAAACTAAACAAATGGTAGATAACGGCATAGAGGTCTCTATTATCGGCAAGCGCGTTGTGGAGGCGCTCAATGACGGGGAGATGTATATCTTTACCCATCCCAACTATCGCCCAGTTCTCCAACAGCGCGCTGAAGCGATTGACCAAGCGTTGCAAAAAGCCGCAAAAAGCCCATTACTGCAGCATGTGGTGAATCAGAAATTGGATATGCTTTGAGATAATTATTATTGAAAGCTGTTTATAAAAAGCTGTTTAAATAAAAATGCTTAACCTGTTGGTTCACCGTAATGCCCCAAAAGTTATTGGGAGGTCGCTTAACCCATATTGCTGACAGTTATATGACTGAATCGCAAGGATGACTGGAAAGCTACTCCAGTAAAATCGGTTATATATTTTCATAAACACCAAGGTGCAGCTCAATGATCTGTATCTTGGTGCTACTTTTTACAATGCAAAGGCCCGTTTGAGAATTATTCAGTGTGTCACTCTACTCCCTGACAGGTCAGTGAAACACCCGTATACTATTGAAATGAATAAACCTATTCGAAAGCGTCTCTCTACAGAAGATCGCCGTACCCAACTTCTCGACGTGACTCATGAAGTGATTCTTGAGCATGGACTCAATTCGTTCACCATGGAAATCCTAGCGCGTAAAGCTGGCGTCAGTAATCCCCTGGTCTACAAATATTTCAGTACCCGTCTGGAGCTCTTGCAGTCGTTGCTGCAACGCGAATTCGATTTGTTTTATGGTAGCCTTTTAAGGCGGTTGAATCGTACGGAAGACTTTGTTGCCGTGGTGCATATTTTTGTCAGTATCAATTTCGACGAGCGCGCAAATGGTAAGATTTTGCCGACCCTACTCAATTTGACGGATGTCTCCAAAGTGCTGGGTAATTCAGGCGCGAAAGCGCAAACCAAAGTGGGTAATATCTTGATTGATAGCATAATGGATGCCTATGGTGTGACACGCAAAGAAGCCAGAGTAATGGCGAAAATATCTTCTGGCGCATCTATTGCTGCTGCAGAAAACTTTAGCATCTTCGGCGGCAACCGACAAAATACTATCGACTCTACGGTGCAGTTTATTCTGGGTGGTCTTGAGACATTTAAAAAATAACCTGCTGAGTCTTTATTTCCTCTCCGCTCCTTATCTAAACTCTCTAATCTAAACTCTGGTTCCAAGATCCATCCATCGAACCTCCTCGCGAAAAAACCGTTAAAAAAACGATTGTTATTAGCGCTTTCATATTCCGCTCTTCGAAATAGCGCCAATAGTTTGCTTCGTTAACACAATTATATGCTTGTAATAATAAATCCTAAGGATAGGGTAGGTCTTTCGTGCTATTCAGCTAGTCTGACTTGTGGGAAGACATCCTTTTGGCTAGGTTAATTGTATTAATTTCTGGTTCGCGGTCGATTGAAGGGATGTCGTCAATCTCAGTTAAGGTTGACCGATATTGAAATATAATGTTTATATAATTAAATTGACCCAGTCAGCTGTTAGCGGTATTTTATCGCTTTGATTTCAGCGCCAGCAATAGCACCCAATCGATCATTAGCGTTACTAAATCTAACCCTTTAAAAATTTTAAAATCAAAGTAGGTTGCCCAATGTCATCTTCAGTTTCAGAGTCCAATATTATTCCAACGGTTTCACTGTTAAATGACCAGGAGGCTATTGAGAGAATCTTTACTCACATAGATGATGGCACCACTGATCTTGGTGATACGGTGTGGCGAGAACCGGTTGAAAATTACCATTCCCAAGAGCGATTTGATGCTGAAATCGCGCTGTTGCGCAGCCGGCCAATACCGTTCTGTCCCTCCGCGGCATTGCCGGAAAAAGGTAGCTACATTGCTCGTACATCGGCAGGTACTCCGCTGGTAGTGGCGCGCGGCAAAGACGGGCAGGTGCGAGCCTTTATCAATGCCTGTCGTCATCGTGGCATGCAAGTAGCCAGTGGCAGTGGTCGTGCTCATGCCTTTGTCTGCCCCTATCATGCCTGGTCCTACGGCCTTGATGGTGCGCTCAAATCTATTCCGGGTGAAGAGGCATTTCCTGGCCTTGCCATTGAGGAGCATGGACTGGTAGAGGTGAGTGCTACGGAAAAAGGTGGCCTTGTCTATGTGATGCAGAAGGGAACCATTAGCCCAGAAATGTTAGAAAATAGCCGCGACTATTTCACTCCCGGGCAGCAGCTGTTTAAGCAGTCAGACAATACAGATCAGGCCAATTGGAAGTTGTTAACCGAAACGCTCCTAGAGGGCTACCATATTAAATCATTGCACCAAAAGTCGTTCTATCCCTACGGCTTAGACAATATCAACTTGGTCGAGACCTATGGTGCAAATGCTCGGGTAACGTTTCCTTTCCGGCGCATTGAGAAGTTACGAGATGTACCTGCAGAGAAGCGCAGAGCTGCAGGGATGCTGACCTCGGTCTATCATGTTTTCCCCAATGCCAGTGTCTCGGTGCTGTCCAAGCATTCGAACTTGACGATTATGGAGCCTCTCAGCCCCAGTAGTACTCAGATGGTGATCTATTTGGTGACTACTGATCAGACTGTTGAGAACCCAATTCCCCTTGAAGATGCCGAGAGAGATGCCCAGTTTGTCAATGAGTCAGGCCAGGATGAAGATCGAGAAGCGGCCTGCTTAATTCAGAAAACGGTAACAGCTCAAGCCAACAGCCATTTAACCTTTGGTTACTTTGAAAAAGCGATTGTTAATTTCCACCAGCATCTGACAGAAAGTTTAGATTCGTAGCCTTTGTTGAAACGCATGTATAGGCAAGCTGTTCTAAAAAAAACAGTCAACCTGTGAGTTTTATCGGCTCAATATGAGATTTCGTATAAAGCAATATTGACGCTCTCTCAAGGCAAATACCGAGTAGAGCGCCATTGTCCGCAGCATAGAAAACTTCTGTCAATTAAAGCGTGAGGATGCCGTCTCTAAAAAGCGACTTTTGTATTAATAACTGTACCCAGCAAAAACTATCAGTTTCTGGTTGCATTATTAGATATTCTGCATGACACTCTTACTATAGTGTTTCTATAAAAAAGTTAGGCGACGAAACTGGTCGCAGGAAATCGCTGTTTATAGTGGCTATCGAAGCACAAATAATAAGATATCGGTTGCGCACTTGCCTTTAGGCTACAACCAAAACCTCAGTGCGCAACTTTGGGGTCGCAATATAACTGATGACAAGAGCATTTTAGGGGTGTTCGGTACTGCTGTGCAGCCTGGAGCTATTAGTGCGTTTATCAATCAAGCGGGTAGCTACGGTGCTTCAATTAATTATCGATTTTAGAGGATCCACTTGGTCGGCCAATAATTCCTAATGTTGGCTAACAAGGTTCCAAAAAACAGAATCAGTAAATCAGGAGTACCTTATGAGTTACGCACAACACCGCAAGATCATTGATGCCGACAGTCATGTTATAGAGCTAGATGACTTTCTAATCAAGGCAGCCAGAGAAGCTGATATTGAACTGATACAAAAGATGGATGATCAAACGGAGCTACCAATTGATAGGCAAAAATATGATGACGGCGTAGAGCTGTTCGAGCGGCGCAAGCACGATGCCGCTGTTAAGCAGGAATGCGAGGATATTATTGTTAGCAACAACCTGGGAGGTTGGTCCCGCATTGGCGCATTTGATCCCCAGGAGCGCTCCCATGCGCTTGATTTGTTTGGTTATGAGAAGCAATGGGTGCTGCCTACTTTCTCCTTTCATCAGGTAGCCCATGTTGGTGATATGGATGCGCTCTATGCAGGCGCTCGTACCCTAAATAAGGCTATGGCGGACTTTTGTGCCCATGATGATCGCTTGCTAGCGATTGGGTATTTACCCTATACCCTAGGGCCAGAGAGGGCGCTGGAGCTTATGAAACAGGGCTTCGATGATGGTTGTTATACCTTTATGATCGACACCAATGAGCCCAACGATGACAAGATTAGTTTTGCTCATCCAGACTTTGACCCTGTCTGGGCAGGTTTTGTAGAGCAGAGGGTACCCTTTGGTATACATGTGGCCGCCAATGGTCATTATGAGGCTGTACCAAAAAGCTTTAAGCGCAATGGAAAGAATACCATTGCGCTGGGTGGCGATGCGCCTGCAGGCGAACTCGGCCTGATAACGATAAAAAATTCGGCTGAACTATTTCTGTCGGCGCTAATTTTTGACGGCGTCTTTGATCGTCACCCCAGTCTGCGAGGCATGTGTATGGAGCATGGTGCATTTTGGGTTCCATCCTGGCTAAAGTCGCTAGACTTTACCTATGGAGCTTATTTGCCGCGCAGAGCGTTTGTGGAAAAACCCTCAGATACAGCGAGGAGATGCCTGAAGTTTTCGCCGTTTGCCGGTGAACCTGTTGGATGGATCATCGAAAATACCAGTCCGGATATGATTTGCTACGCATCGGACTATCCGCATCCAGAGGGTGGGTCAGATCCTATCAGCAAGTTCGAAGCTACAATGGTAGGCTGTGATGAAGACACCATGAGTAAGTTTTATCATGGCAATATGCAGGCCTTGATGTCTCTGGCTTAGTGTCGGTTTGACCTGTGCTGGGCTAACTTTAATGCTTGAATGTGGCGGTGTTTGCCCACTAAAAAAATTGGCTGATTACGATTCATGACTCCTATTAAAACGCAGTATGCTGGTCTGAAATCAAAGATTGACGACCAGTTATCTCGCTGGTCAGTCGCCGCATTTGGCATCGGCGCCGCAGGTGAAGCAGTTTACTTGGGCCTGTTCAACACCTTCATTACTATTTTTTATAACCAGGTAATTGGCTTATCAAATACCCTCATCGGTACTGCTATCATGCTGGCCCTGGTGGTCGATGCTGTCACCGACCCGTTGATTGGGATAATTTCAGATAAATGGAAATCCAAACACGGACGACGACATCCATTTCTATTTGCCGCGCCCATACCCTTAGCGCTGGCAATCTATGCAATTTTCAATCCGCCCGAATCCATTCTGAATGAAGCGGATAATTTCACTAATTATGCCTTGTTCGCATGGCTAGCCATTTGCACGGTTTTCAGTCGCGCATTCTTAACTCTCTATTCAATTCCGCATTTAGCCCTGGGTGGTGAAATGTCGAAGAACCATAATGAGCGTTCCAGATTATTCAGTGCCAATGCAGGATTTTCCTATGTAACTGGTGCCTTATTTGGTTTTTTGGCTTGGGGAGTATTTTTCGATGCCGAGCATATAAGAGCTGTTGATGGCGTGGCGGTTCCGGGGCACTTAAATCAAGCCTCTTATGCACCTTTAATACTGTTAGCCTGTAGTTTGGTTCTTGTGGCGATTTGGACTTCCGCTGCCGGCACGTATAAGCATGTGCCAACATTATCCGCACCCCCTCAGCAGCAACAAGCGCTCTCTCTGAAAGGTTTTTTCAAAGAGATATTGGCCACATTAAAGTGCCGCAACTATGTAATGCTAATTGCCGGTTACTTTTTCTTTATGATTGCCAGCGGAATCTACGATACGCTAAGTGTTTTTATGAACACTTACTTTTGGGGGCTCGTACCGGGCCAAATGCGCTGGTTTGGACTAGTGTCGGCACCCTGTGCTTTATTTGGCGCATTAATTTCACCTGTGTTAATGCGCAAGTTCGATCGTAAGCCGGTGGTGATCTTCTCTCTGATTTGTATGGCGATTACTGCTCAATTGGTTGTGGATTTGAGATTGCTCGGTTTAATGCCTGACAATCGCAGCCCCGCATTGCTGCCATTGCTGCTCTGCAACTCAGGGGTATTCGCGTTTGTGATTGGCCTTGGTGCTGTCGCAATGATGTCTATGATTGGCGATGTGGTAGATGAAAACGAGTTGGATACCGGATTGCGCCAGGAAGGGTTATTCTATTCTGCAAGAGCCTTTTTCGCTAAAGCTTCGTTTTCCTTTGGTCATTTTGTGGCTGGCGTAGGGCTAGATTTATTCGTTCGTTTTCCATCGCTGGCAGTTCCCGGATCGGTTGATGCAGATGTGCTATTTAGAATGGGTATGCTGGCTGGGCCCATTATGGGTATAGCGGCGTTTATCTCGATATTCTTTTATGGCAAATACCATTTGACCCATTCTATGCATAGCAAAATCGTTGATGATATTGAAGAGCGCGGGCGTAACCAACAAGAGTCCATTGCCAAGGCGACATAAACCAAATTAATGGTTAGAATGGCAGCATCGGGAGCGCCTTTCTGGGATGCTCATAGGCATGGTAATAGGTTGATGGTACAAAAAAAACGAACCCGTTTGTCGAAAGAAGGTCGGCGATCGCAGCTTCTGGACACGACGGCCACAATTATAGAAGATATGGGCTTTTCAGGATTTACCATGGAGACATTGGCTAAGGTGGCCGGTGTGAGTAACCCGTTGGTCTATAAATATTTCGACTCCCGGCAAGAGATATTTAAAGAGCTTTTATTGCGAGAACTAGAAGATTCTCGCTTGAAGATTAGGGCTAAAGTAGCCGTTACTCAGAGTTTTGAGGAACTTGTAAGAGTCTTCGTTGAGGTTAACTTTGAGCAATCCGAATCTGGAAATGTAAGAGACGTTCTGCTCAGCCAGCCCGATCTAAGAGAGGCGCTTTCTGAGACGATACGGAGAAATCATAAAGAGACTGGCCGATATCTACTCGAGCGAGTCATCGAAGAGAATCGCACGATGACATTAGAGCAGGCGGAGCATCTTCTCTATATGGGCTCCGCGGCCTCTATCGCCGCTGCTGAAAAAGTGGATCGATCGGGACGCAGCAGACAACGCCTAATTGACAATACCGTCAGTTTTATTCTAGGCGGGTTCGCGGCTCCCTATGCCGATACTGACACCGATACCGACAGCTAAAATTTATCATCTACTCGCTGAATCCATGTGCTTAACGTCGAGCACAATTCTGTGCACCTATCATAAAAGCCCGTCATTGAGTTCAATCCTTTGATCGCTGCTTAGTCACGACAAAAAACACATTTTTGCTAAAACAAGCCCTTTGCGCACTATACTTGTCTGCCCCTATATTATAGCATATGTATAATAAATCTTGACTGAAGCCTCCCATGGGTTTGGCGCTGTTATACAATTTTTAATCTATCTCAGGGGTAACAATGAAGCGCGAATACACAAACCGGAAAATAGTTCTAAATAGACGGCCGCAGGGCGAATTGCGGGATGGAGATCTCTCTATGCTCAGCGAACCGGTCAGAGAATTAAGTCAGGGACAGTTTTTGCTTAAAACTATCTGGTTGTCGCTTGACCCTTATATGCGTCCACGTATGAGTGAAATCAAAAATTATCTGGCACCCATTGGTATTGGCAAAGTCATTGTTGGCGAGACTGTATCGGTGGTTGTGGAATCTAAGTCCGAAAAATACAAGCAGGGTGACCTTGTAACCTGTTTCTCAGGCTGGCAGGAATATTTTTCAGCTCATGAGTCCATGGAAAATATCTATCATATTGACGATCAGGGTTTGCCACTATCAGTTTTTCTTGGCTCCGCCGGCATGACTGGCCGAACTGCCTATAGTGGTCTCACCTTTATCGGAAAGCCCAAACCCGGAGAAACCTTGGTAGTTTCCGCAGCTGCTGGCTCAGTGGGTACTGTTGTTGGGCAGCTTGCTAAGGCGCAAGGTTGTCGTACCGTTGGTATCGCTGGCGGCCCACAAAAATGCCAGTTCTTATTGGATGAAATGGGCTTTGATGCCGCGGTTGATTACAGAGCTGGTGATCTGCGCGGCCAGCTCAAAAGTGCATGTCCTGATGGCATAGATATCTATTTCGAGAATGTCGGCGGCGATGTGGCCAAAGCCGTTGCACCCCTGCTAAACAAGGGAGCACGGGTGCCAATTTGTGGATATGTGTCGGCCTATAATTCACAGGATTTGGATACTGCAGAGACACCAATGGATATTTTTGGCGCACTCTCGGAGCCACCTGAATTCCGCTATTTTCAGGTGCGAGAGTGGCACGATCAATATCATCAGATTACCGCCTTGCTAACAGAAAAAGTACGAAATGGTGAGATCAAATATACCGAAACTGTAGCGCAGGGGTTAGATAATGCTGAGGCGGCTTTTATCGGCCTGCTGGGCGGAGCCAATCTGGGCAAGCAATTAGTGAAAGTGGCTGATTATTAATTCTTTTCCTAAACAGGAGCGACTAATGAAACTATATGATTTTCCGAATGCGCCAAACCCCAAAAGAGTAAAAATATTTGCCAATGAGAAGGGCATTGAGCTCGAACTAGTTACCTGTGATATGCGAAAGGGAGAACACAAATCATCAGAGTTTTTGAAGAAGAGCCCCAGCGGCAAGATACCTGTTCTCGAACTAGACGATGGTCGATGTATTTCAGAGTCTGTGGCAATTTGTCGTTACTTAGAAGCCATCTTTCCGGAGCCAAACCTGCTTGGAGCTAGCCCTTTCGAGCTGGGCCATATTGAGGCAAGAAATCGACATATTGAGTTCGAAATGTGGCGTGAAATAGGTATCTCCTGGGTTAATGGACCGATCGTTGCTCAACTAGGGATGGTCAAACAGATACCTGATGCCAAGGCAGCCAGCGATGTGGCGGCGCGCAATTACTATGAGCGCTTGGATCGTGAGTTTGCACAGAATGCTTATGTTGCAGGTGATAGATTTACCATTGCCGATATTAGCCTTTATACAGCGATTGAGTTCGCGAGCGCTATGGTAGATCTAAAACCTGAATCGAGTTTGAAAAAGCTAAATGCCTGGTACGAATCAGTTCGGTCGCGACCGAGCATTGCCATGCTTGCGCAGTAGTCGGATGAATATAAGAGAGTTTATTGGCTTTGGTGGTGTGGTGCTAACTGCGGATGTTGTTGGTAATGAAGATCATCCCTGCGTAGTTTTGCTGCCTAGCCTAACGCAGACCCGCAAGGTATGGGAGAGCGCGGCAAAGGCTCTGGCGCAGGCCGGTCGTTATGTTATTAGCTTAGATCTACGAGGTCATGGTGGCAGTGATAGTCCCAAGGACTGCAATTACAGTCTAGAAGCCTTTATGGGTGATTTAGTGGCAGTTTTATCGCAGTTGGAATCTCGCCCGGTGCTTGTGGGCTCAAATTTTGGTGGTTGGATCGGCTTAGCGGCAATAGGCAATACCTCCGCACCCATTGCCACTGGACTGGTTTTGACCAACCTGCCGCCTGATTTCCAAAGCCTTAACAATGAGGGTATTGCCAAAACAATCAGCGAGCGAGCATCCAGTGATGATTTTGAAAAAAATTTGTTTGCAGGTGGTTTCGATTTTATTGAATTGCAAAACAAACTTGAGCCCGCAGCCAAGAACTTAAAACTACCCACGCTTTTGGTGCGCGGTATCGACAGTCAAATAAGTTCGTCCGGCGCAACGCAACGCTTCGCTGATTTAATCCCCCAGGCCGAGATCTCGGAAATTGAAGGGGCTGGCCACTATGTTGCTTTCGATAAGGGGGATGAATTCAGTGCTTTGGTATTGGAATTTTTAGAAAATCATGTGCCCCATCAACCACCACAATATGTGAGTGGTTCAGACTCTCGAATCCTGCGAGATGCAATGGGATGTTTTGCCACTGGAATCACTGTGGTAACCACGCTTGATGAGGTGGAAACACCTATTGGCTTGACTGTTAATTCCTTTAGTTCGGTCTCTCTCGACCCGCCGCTAGTATCAATTTGTCTAGGTAATCATGTCGGTAGCCTAGACGTGTTTAGAGCCAAAGAATCATTTGCTATCAATGTGTTAAATACTGGGCAGCAGTCTATTTCAAACCTCTTTGCCTCTAAGGGGGTTGATCGTTTTGCAGGCATTGATTGGAGTACCTGGGAGCAAAATGTACCGATTATTGAAGGATCGCTGGCGAGTTTTGAATGCATAAAAAAAGACATGATTATACAGGGTGACCACACCATTTTTATTGGCGAAGTAGTGAGGGCAAAGTTCGAACCTCACCGTGACCCACTTTTATATCTTGGCGGCAAGTATCGGCGATTACATTTCGGCTGATTGGCACTGCCGTGAACAGACGCAGGCGGCAATCAGCACAAATGCAGTCATTGACGTTTCAATAATTATAAAAACAAAGAGGCTTATAAAATGACTATAGATTTTGACTTTGATCCCAATGCTGTACTGGTTGATTCCACCACAGGTGTTGAGGGAGTGAACCACATTGGTCTGTCTGTACAAAATCTTGACAGGGTATTGGATTTTTACAGTGCAGCGACTGGTTTTGAGGTGATTCATAAGGAATCCTTTGAAAATGACGCATCGGCCGATATTCTCTTCGCTCGCAACAATGTAAAAATACAGACAGCGATTTTGCGAGCACCGAATTGGGTTTTGGAGCTCAGTGAATTTGCCCATAACGACTCTGCCACTTTGACTGATATGCCGGTTATTGGGCCCGGCATGTCACATACCTGCTATCAATCGCCTATAGATCAACCGTTATTTGAAAATTTTGCTGCTCAGGGTGCCAGGTTCTTGAATCGGCATGACGAACCTGTGTATTCGCCTACCTACGGCGTGAGCTATGTCTATGCCTATGATCCAGAGGGCAATCTTCTTGAAATGGAGAAGCTCGACGGCGAACAACTGCTGAAACATGCGGGGTATCTGGACAATTGGGATAAGGATAACAAGCCAATTTGGATGTCTCAGGTGTCGCTGTTCACCCCTGATAGGGATCGACTGATGCAGTTTTATCATAATATTTTTCAGACCAACCCCCATAGGATAGTTGAGGTGCCGGTAGGTGAATTTGGTGACAACCTATTTGATATTGATAATGCCAAGGTGCAAATTGGCTGGTTCAGACTTAATCGTCAGTCCAAAGTTATGGAGATTTTACAGTTTTTAAATCCGCCCACTCCGCAGAGCATGATAGAGCGAGAACCAGCATCTCTAGGCTATTCATTTTCTCTAGAGGTAAGCGATATCGAGGCGGAATACCAACGACTAAAAGCGCTCGGGGTTGAGTTTTTTAGTCCGCCGGTCAAGTTGGGCCGCTTTGTCCAGGCCTATGCTCGTGATATTGACGGCAATATTTTTTCCTTACGCCAGCCTGTCGATTCAGATGGCCCGTTTTCGGTCAAAGCCTACGATAAAAGAGGGGGTCTATAAATGAAGACGCTTTTGCATATGGCGCTGATCGGATTATTGTGCGTGCCAGTCCTGAGTCATGCGAGAGAACTTTTATGGGGTGATACCCATGTGCATACATCGAATTCGTTCGATGCCTTTCCTCGCGGCAACCAATCGGCTGATGTTGACACAGCGTATCGCTACGCAAAAGGCCTACCAGTGGTGCACCCCTATCATAGAGCAAGAATCCGCATTCAAGAGAAACTAGACTTTTTAGTCATTGCTGATCATGCAGAATTTTTAGGAGTAATGCGTACTGTTTATAATTCGGGTATTCCTGAAGACTCGCTTAATAGCGAAGAATTGAAGCAAAAAGACAGCATGGAAAAGCTGATCCGTGAATCCATCGACAGCAATACCTTTTACAGGGTAATGATGAGAATCGCCAAACTGTACGATGGCGACCCCGTTAATTCAGCTAAAACCACCGAGCTCTATCAGGATGTGATCCCCAATTCGCGACTTATGGCGCGTACTGCATGGGAAGAGGCTGCAGATCTTGCGGACAAGCATAACGTGCCCGGAAAGTTTACCGCCATGATCGGCTGGGAATGGAGCCCGATCCCCGGTGGTGCAAATTTACATCGTGTGGTATTTACCGATGCTGATGCGCAGACTGCTAAAACCTTTCGCCCCTTCGATACAGGTGATAGCGCTTATCCACAGGATCTGTGGAACTGGTTAGAAGATGTAAGTAAAAGCACAAATGCTGAGTTTATTGCCATTCCCCATAATTCCAATATCTCAAAAGGCTATATGTTTCCCGAGATTACTATCAAGGACGAGCCGGTGGATGCGGAATATGCCAGGCTTCGAGCCAAGTGGGAACCAGTAGCCGAAGTCACTCAAATCAAAGGCGATAGCGAGACCATTTCTAGCTTGTCACCGGATGATGAGTTCGCCGATTTTGAAACCTACGCCTATCACATTCAGGCTAAAAACGAAGGCTATACCGCGCTTAAAGGGGATTACTTGCGCAGTGGATTGCGTCGCGGTCTCAAGTTAGAGCAGGCGTTAGACACCAACCCCTATAAGCTTGGCATGATTGGTTCTACAGATGCACACACCGGCATGGCTTCAGCGGAAGAGCAAAATTTTCATGGCAAGATGGCAAGAGATGGCACACCAGAGAGAAAACTAATCAATCCTGATCGTCCTGATGCGACCAGCGGCTGGGCGATGGC
>ENA-OSIY01000194-OSIY01000194.1-marine-metagenome-genome-assembly--contig:-NODE-194-length-35491-cov-8.086209_pt1 | contig 35491 bp, 53 predicted proteins | sample MGYA00237884_ERZ534233 | MGnify/ENA primary metagenome ERZ534233 (study PRJEB26412, sample SAMN06343840) | marine metagenome | isolation source: estuarine water | place: USA: Columbia River Estuary... | reverse complement strand
GTTTAGGTAAGTGTTTGTAAGGGGTAAAAAATTATTTTTAGAATCTTGTATAAATATTCTTGACTGTGATATCAAAGTGCGATATATTCATAAGTGTAAGGCAGAAACAAAACCAACTAACGGGAGTCAAACAGATGATCGCAACCATGACTAAAGCAAAAACGTTCAAATTGACAGACGGCAGCAAGAGCGGTTCTTTCTATGTGGCTTGTTACTACACGGTTATGGGCGACTTAGTAAAGGTTCAAAAATACATGCACGACTCATGGAACATGCTGCCAAGCGGTTGGAAGAAAGCTGAGTTTATGACGATCGAGGCTGCAAGAGCACACTATCGAAGCAATCTGGATCAAGGTTTCAAAGTCTAATCATCACACGCCCCGGTTCGCCGGGGTAAACTTTAGTTGCCAAGGAGGGCAACATCATGGCCGGATGGACGATATCACTGAATTTCATGGGCTTCGGTTTGACTGTTGCCCAACAGCCTGAAGAGCAACAATGGATTCAACAGAGCCTGTCAAACGAGGCAGGGGGCGACCTAAGGTCGAGAAGACGCAAAGGGCCGAGCGTGTTTACAAGGTTGATGAAGCGCCGGGGCGAGCCATCCGGTTCGTCTTCTCGCTCTCAGCGGCAGACCGTGCAAAAATCAGCAGGGTGGCGAAGAAGAACGGCGTGATGGATTCCGAGCAAGTTCGGCGGTGGATACGTGAAGCGCCAGAATAATCCAAGGCGAATTTGGCGCATGCCCGCTATAATACAATCTCACACAACTGGCGAAGGCCAGAGCGGGATTGTTGGCGGGTATGTTCGCCCACCAGTGATCAGCAAACAAGGGGGTCGCCCGGATCGCTCTGGACACGCTTCTTCAGTTAAGTCTTACGATTGGCCCGCGGTTTACGAGTGGGTTGCGGGCTATTAATTTTGTGCTTAGTTTACCAGCATCGTGACTCTAAGGGTTTGGGTGGTGTTGGCACCTGTTGCGGTGATGGAGCCGTTGGCTGGGATCGTCAAACCGGTTGCATTGGCAAACCATTTGATATGCCCGCCGGGAGTAATATTTGCGACTGGAAAGCCGGTGATATTTGAAGTCAGTACAATTGACGCATTCGTCTGTTCGTTTGAAACTCGCAAGTACCTGAGCGTCACAGGCGTGATGGTGTCGCCCAGAGATGTGGTGCTGTTGCCAAAAGTAAAGGCGGTTCCGTTCGCCGTGATTGAACCGTCGATCAGGTGGGTGGCGTATCCGCTATCAACCGAATTGGCCGTGGAAAAAACATCGTCGATTTGAGCGGAAGATATCAGCAGACTTCCACCAGCAGCCGCCTTCTGAGAGGCAACCGTGATGTGGTCGTTTAATGTGATCTGCATACTTGGAATAGTCGCGTTTGCGGTCGAGGTTCCGGTCGAGATTGTTGGCACGATTGGCCCTTTCTGAAGGATGAGTTAAACTTCAAGCACTTCGAGTTCGAGTGTACCCAAGTCTAAAGTCTGGTAAGTTCCGCCGCCTGGGTACGATGTTGTCAGGGTGATGTTTGCTTTCGCGCCTTGAGTGTATGGCAGGGTTGACGAGAGGTTTGATGTAAACTGGTAGAGTGTTGTGCCGTATCCCTGAATATCAATCGTGCTTGCAAAATTGTGGCTGAAGGAGACTTGATAAGCCACACCGTTTGCAGTGGTGTTGGCCGATACGCTGGAACTCGTCACAGTAAACAGCCTGCGAGCATGGCTTTGTTTACTTGAGTTTACCACTTGATATTGCGAAGGGACTGGCCAGTAATATCCGCCCAGGGTCATGTTCGATGCAGCCGAGGTGGTTTGGCCAGTGCGATAAATATAGAAGTATGTTCCGTTTGCATCCTGCACCGCAACAGGGACATTCGGAAGATTTGACGGTAAGGCTCCCACCACCGAATTGGAAATGAAAGTCGCCTTGATCACCTTGTGAACTGGAAATGCCCTGGTCACGTTCCTTGTGGTCAAACAGGCAGTACCAGACGTGGTCACGTTCGGCACGGAACTGAAAGTTAAAGTCAGGTTGGTAGACAGGACTTGATTTGCAATCGGAACAACGAAATCTCCGTCTTGATAAAACGTGATACCAGGCGAATTTGCTGGACCGTTTGCCAGTATCCCGTTCGACGTGTAATGCGATACCGTCGAGTTAACGGGAGTGATGGACCAATTGTAATTGACCGTCAAACCTGTCTCCGTGACGGTGTTGCCTGTCGAGTCGATCCATTGGAACGTTGAGTTTGCCTGGTTGTAAACAGAAAGATTCGCTGTGCCGTTTGAGGTGGGCAAAGTGAAAGGCTTCACCGCTTGAAATGAGTAGTTCGTAGATCGCAAGAATTGCCCGTAAGCAGTCAAACGATTGTCGCCGGTGATGTTGGACGCAACAAGCGAGTCCGTCCATGTGTACGTTGTGCCGCCCGTCAATGCACCGGGGAACTGTGGTGTGAAAGAGCATGTCTTTTGGACTTCACAGTACATTTTGGGACCAGCTTGACCCACATCAGCATTTGAGAATGGAGGGTTGCTGTAGTAAACCTTGGATCCACCGTCATAGACTACGCCCGTTTCTCCCTCGTTTCTCCATGCGGGTGCCATCCAAGCAGTCGTGTTTGATACGCTGTTTGTTGGGCCATACCAAATAGAACCATATGGAGGACTAGGCACACTAAATAATAAATAAAAGTCCCAGATTCTCCACTTCTTGCCGTAGCAATCGTATTCCATAAACAGCCTTGGCGGATAGTACACGTCTCCCGGTGTGCCGTTCGCAGTATACGTAATTTCTCTCTGTTCCATGATGGTGCCCATGGTAAATCTGGCATCGACATAAGTGTTATAACTTGGAACATAACCATAAAAATAAACGTAGCATCCGGCAGGTTGCTGATTTAAGGCTAAAAAAAAAGCACCTGACCGGTTCTTGTGTCTCTGTGCGCTGGTCGAATCATGCCGATGGTGACGCTGCCATCATTATACTCATAGGCTGGATCGTAAGTGATATTCCCAGATGTCGTCAGGTTATTCCATTTGCCTGTGGAGTCCCGATAAACTTGAACCCAAGAGTATTTACGGGGAGTCGAGGAATCTTGCGCAGTCAGGCGAATATCTAAATCGCGAACAAGTTCCTGCTTTGGTCGAGCGTCATTCATGGCTTGTTACAGGCTCCTCCACGGTAGAAACCAAGCGTTCGTTTGACCGGCACCGTCTTGAAAGTATACCCGAATTGAACCGATGCCATCTCGCTTGCGTTCACAGAAATGTTGAAATTGGATATCAGGATGTAGCCTTCATAGGTCCATGAACCCGCCGTGATGATCATGTACATCTTCGATCCTGCCCGAACGGTCACAGGGTCGTTTGTGTGGTCGGTGTCGCTGGCTGTCACAAATCCATCCACGGTGCCTGAGATTGTCGTAGGTCCAGAATAGCTGTCGGTGAAACCGTTGTAAGCTGTGGTGCCGATAGTGGTGATGCTGGATGACTCTGTGGCCGATATGGAGCCATGCTCGATAATCAGAGGATTGGCGTCAGATGGTCCGGTGCCCACTGCACACCATGAATAGTTGACTCGGTTTCCGTTGCCTGCAATGAAGCCACGTCCGGTGAATGGTCGGTTGAGTGCTGCCATACCAGAGCCTCCTTAGACGGCGATCGAAACAGGTGGTTTTGGAGCGGTCGAGAGAATGCCGTAATAGAAGAGGGTGCTTGTATAATCCTGATAGTTGTAGCTGCGGAAGACGTGCGAGTTCTTTGGCCCAGAGGTTTGGGCCACTCCGTTCGTGATCACAGGGGCCATCGTTGACCAGGCCATCAGCTCTGATGTAGCGCCCGGGTATTTGGCTCGGATCGACTCCGATGGTCGAACATCGGTAGGAGCGTCGATCAGGTTCCAGTCTTGTGGCTTGCTCTCGAAGTTGTGGGTGATCTTGTAGCCGGGATAGCCTAGCGGAGACATCGAATATTCGTTGTCGCTCCCAAGGTAAAGCAGAGTGCCAGCCGCCCAGATCGAGATATCCTTGCGGTTGACTGATCCTCTCATCTTGGTCATGTTGGCCAGGTTGACAAGCGATGCATCCACCCACGGGAATTCGATGCGAATTACGTCCTTGGCATCGACTCTGGGCATGGGCTTGTTTAACGGGGCAAAGGTGCCGTTGGCAAAGTCTGCTCCAGCTCCACCAGCGATACCGGCAGCCGTGTATTTGGCAGCGACCGTGTTGTTCTCGCCAAACTCCACAAACTCGCCTGAGCCTTGCATGGTCACCCAGCAACAGTTTAGACCCAGCGTGTTCTCCGGCTCTTGCATCCACTCCACGGAAACTTCTGCAAGATCCGCATTCTCCAGCGTGTTGATGCCTGAGTTGAGGTCAACCGATGTGCCGTTGGCGTTGAGAGTGTTGGGTGCGTAGGTGTCGAGGATCTTGAAGGACATCTTTTGGGCTGTGAGTGCCGAAAGAAGTGTCTGCTGAATCTTGGCTTTGTAAGGGTAGCTAGCCGTTGGGCCACCGTTTTTGCGTGCAAGAAAACGGTCTTTACTGTCGATCAGGGTCAAAGCCAATTGCAGGTTGGCCGCAGTACATGGGACGATCCAACGGCCTGTGTAGGTCACGGAATTTGCTTCAGCGGTGTAGCCAAAACCGTCGGTCACGGGTGTCCAGCCAGGGAAAATCATTTTAGTAGGCTCCTACCAGTTGAGGGGACCGGTCTGGGCCGGGTTTTTTTGTGGCCATGTCTACGGCACCGGTTCTCCCGCCTGTGGGTGAAGTATTAGCCGCAATCTTTTCCAAGACTGTTAGTTGCTTGTCTGCTGTTGCTGCGTTGTTCAATAGAGCGGAAAACGACGATCGCTGTGGACCTTGTTTCTTTTCCGTGGAAATGGTTTTCCCCGGCATTTCACCAATCGCACCCGGCCCAGTCGGCACATTTAACTGCAAAGCTGAAGAGAGTGCAGCCTTGTCTGCGTCACGCTTGGCGTTAGCTTCGGCAATCTTGTCACCAGCCTCTTGATCCATCTGCTCTCGTCGCTGGCCAAGAGTCTCCACAAGTGAAGAGATGCCTTCACCTAGGCTAAGTCCTAGTTGTTTGGCAATAAACCTAAAAGGCGATATCAACAAGTCCATATATTGTGCCCAGCGATAGGCCGCTTCCACGCCCATCCGGCCAAAGATTCCTTGGAATCCTCCAAAACCGATGATGGCATCACGGAAAAATCCGCCCACGGCACCTAAGACAGACATAAAATATCCACCTACAGTGATCAAGCCTTGGCCCAACGGGATGATCACGCCCACGACAGCCGCCGCAAGACCATCAGCCATGTCAATGATTGTGTTTCGCATCTGGTCGATAAAGCCCGTGAATCCCTCAAAACCTGCTCCACCAATAGCACTCAAAATGACAGATTGCAGATAGGCAAACGCCTGAGTCACAGGCTGAATCGCCTGGCCAAACTTGGTCATCATCGTTTCGATGGAGTTGGTATTTGTGCGTTGCATGTTGGAAGTCGAAAGCCGAGTGTTTGCAAAGTCGCCTTTTGCTCGTTGCGTCTGTTGCATGATGCCTTGGGCGATAGCCTCGCCCATCGGCAGTCCGGTGGCCTTCAGGCTGTCAGCATCGAGAAACACCTTGTACTTCCGCATAACCTGAAGTTCGCCAGCGAAAGCCGATTGCAGGTCTGCACGTATCTTGGCAGGGTCGATGTTGTCCTGAGATGCAATATCACCCACTCTGGCTTCAAGTTGCTTCGCCGTTTCGATAGCCTTGCCGGTCTCAGTGCCAAGGCCTTTCATCGCCATCGCCGAGCCTGTGATGCTCTCCAGAATGTCCTTCATCTGACCTTGGCCACTGCTTTGCAGCTGGGTCGCAAACTTCACAGCATCGGCTGTGGCATCGCCCATCAAGACACCTGTCTTGCTGAGTGTCTCGTTGAGATCGGCACCTCGTGTGGATGATTCGCTGATTGCTGATCCGATCCCTCGCACAGCCGCCCCGGCAGCATTGATTGCCGCCATCGCAACAGCAGCTCCACCGCCCATGATGGCACCGGCCAGCAATCCCTTGCCTCCACTGGAGACAGCACCGCCCATGCCTTTCAGCATGGACTTGGCTTTATCCAGACTGCGACCCAAGGCAGTCGTGTCTGCACCGATATTGACAAACAGGTTTCCAACGGCCATCAGTGCACCTCTTCCCAGTCATCCGGCACAGATTCCATCACTTCGTTCAGCGTTTCGCGGCTCAACTGGCCTGTCAGGTCAGGCTTCTCGACCATCAGCACCATGATTTGCCACGGTGTCAGTTCCAGAACATCCTGATACCTCATGTGGCCTTCCAAAACCAATCGCCTCATCAGATCGTGCCAGTTGACGCCTGAGAGGTGCTGTCTTTTGGGTCGTCAGCGCTCCGCCCGGTGATCGCAAACATCAGCAGTTTGATCAGAGCGGTCTGGTAAGGGATGGAATCAACCAACGCCTTAACCTCATCTTGCGTGACAGTCTGGTTTCGCTTCAGTCCGTGATAAAGAACGGCCTGCTGAACTTCACGCGAGCTGAACAGATAGGCTTGGCCATCTTCACTTTCTGGCAATGGTGGCCAGTAAGCGTATTGCCGCTTGGCTTCTTTCCAAATCTCTTTGGCTGTGGCTGGTGGAAGGTCGCGACAGGCTTCTTTGGCGTCAGTCAGAGGATTCGGGACAATGCCCCGAAGCACATTGCCGATTTCAGCTCTATCGCCAGCAGTCAGCTCGGAAAGTATCCAGCTCCGGCTATTAAGCCGGAACTGGAATTTGCGAGCGATCAGGTCATCAATATCAAAGACCATAGAAAATCTCTCTCAGGTGTTAAACGCAGTTCACAATGCCGATAACTCGTGTGCGTGGATCGCCGTTGTTTTTCAGCGACAAATCCAGCGTGACAAAGTCGGCAGCATCCAAAGAAGTTTTGAGCGATTCAAGCATGAATTCGCCCTCGTAGTTGAGTGATCCTGCAACCAGGTTGGCGTTCAAATAGTCGCCAGTTTTGAAAGGAAGCACAGTTCCGTTGGCGTTGCCTGTGCCTGTAACCGACGAGACGAATGCATTGACTTCAATACTCACATCCAGCGAACCGGCAGCACGGATCTTGCCAACACAGTTCACGTTCGCTTCAGCAACCGACACGTTATCGTCCAGCGAGCCGGACTTTGCGATCAGGTTGATAGATGCAGTCGTGTTGGCTGTGCCTGTGGTTTGATCCAGTGGAGTCAGTGTGATGGTCCCGTTCTTGAACGTGACCGGCTTGCCCTTCATGGCCATATCTAACCTCTTTCAATTGTCGAAGATTTCGACCTTCAGTGTGAATTCAAAGACCCAAACATCCAACTGACCAACCTTTGCCGGACGTGCCAAACTATCCGGTTCAATCTGAACCGAGGTGATTTTGTCGCCCGCCAGAGTGTCCATTTTCTCGATTGCCGATTCACCAATTGACCAGGTTGATTCCGCCGATGTGGTCAAGATCGAGATTCGATAGTTGTGCGAGTCCATATAGGACCCAGCCGAAAGCGGAGTGCGTGAGAACCCGGTCGCTTCCATCACGGCCAAAGGTGGAACCAGTGGATCGGGTGCATATTCAAGCCATAAGCTGGGAAGGCCAGTTTGAGCGGCCCAATGCGATTGGATAACCAGCGGTACGTTGTAGCTCATGAGGCCACCACCGGCACAGGTGTGCGGCAAATGACCGTTAGAGCGGTGTTGTGACCCAGTCCAGCGGCCTCAGATGAGGTTGAAACCTGTCCAGTCGCAACCCGGCCTGAAGCGGTCAGCACCTTGACCCAATGGTTTGTGGTCAACGGCCATGACCCCGCCAGGTAAACCGAGAATATCTGGGCCTCGCCTTCAATCGGCGTCCCATCACGCTGGATGGACTTGAAATCGACCCGGCATTTTGGCGTGCCGATCACGGTCAGAGTCTGCACCGGCTGTCCCATGGAACCTTTGGCGTTGGCTTCCAGGTAGATCGTTGCACAGGAGTTTAAAAGTCGTTCCGGCAATGGCATCTTTCCCTCTTTCGATTTAAATCGAGGCTTTTTGAATCGCTTGCTCGAACCGGTCCATGATTTCCGCTTGCTGCGATTCCATGGCCGGTCGCATGTACGGACGAGGAGGTAAATTGATCATCCCTTTGCCGCCAAGTTCTTGAATTCGTGCGTATTTTAAGCCTTCCATTGGTCCTACTTTGGCGTGTAGTCCGCCTCGTGATGGCTCAACCACAATCTTTTGTAGGTTGCCACTTTGCTTGTGTGGTGGCGAGCCAGGTGCAGAAGCAGTCGTCCAACGATTCTGAGGGGGACCATACCAATAAATCCGGCTGGCACCCTTATGAGTCCCACCAAACCGCAGTGTGGATTTGCGCCCCTTGACTGTCTTTAAGCCTTGGACCTTTTTTAATCCGCTGGAGAATGTCAAAGCATTCTTTTGAGTTGCATTTAAACCCTTAAAAGCCTTGCCAGTCTGCTTGTTCAGATCCTTTGTGGCGGCGGCCCCCGGCTTGTTCAACAGTTTGATGGCCGCGTTACGGACCTTGCCAGCCGAAATTCGGATCGCCTTTGATAATTCTTTGTGCAGGCGAGCTTTGTACGCTTCGCCATTCCATTCTAATCGGAAGTCTCGGCTAATCACCCCATCACCACCACTCTATAAGGCTGGAGCAGTTGCATGACCATCGCATTCAATCCACCAGTGGTTGACATCTGATAAGTCGCAGAATAATCGCCGATTCGTTCGCTGGTAAGGACGCCGGGATTCTGGCCATTGTTTTTTAAATGCACAGCCGTTAACGCGATCGCCAATTTCACATCGGCAGTCAGGTCAGCAGGCAGGAAAGTTCGAGCACAATACTGGTCAATTAATGACGATGCTGCCGACAGGTAGGCCACAGCAGTAGATGCCGCCCATGTTCCGATCACATCGGTATAGGTGGTTGCTTCAGATTGCGAGATGTAAGCGGCCATTGTTTTACCTCAAGTTAAAATGAGACCCGGCGGGCAGGGAGGACCCGCCGGGTTGACCAACAAAACCAAACTCAGGAAACGGCTTCTTTGATGCTTGCGAATGCACGAGCATCACGAACGGCACCGCCGATGCGGTACTTGTAATTCAGCCGAATCAGGTTATCACCTTGCTTTGACAGGTCGTCAATGATAACGGTGAATCCTTGGCGAACCAGCAAGTAATACTCTTGGAAATCACCGATCAGAATCGAGCGTGCATTGGCTACGCCAGAGGCTGGCATATATTCAACATAATTTGCGGGAACTCCAAACATTTGATAGCCCGGAGAATTCGCAAACGTGCCTTGCTGGAAGCCTGAAAGCAGTGGAATTCCTTGGGAATCCTTCACCTTGTAGAGCTTGCCATGTGTGGCACGGTTCATGACCCATGATAAATTGCTGCTGTAACTTTCTTTGAAAGAAAAGAACAGGTCAGCAAGGTTGTTATAGGTAATCGCATCAGTCGAACCGAGGCTGGCTGATGTGCCTGAAAGCTGTGTGCCGATCCCGGTGTTGGCCAGAATCGCTTCCAGTGAGTCAGAAAGAGTGGTTGCCGAAAAGACTTCCTTATCAATTCGGTTTGCAAATAATTTGCTCGACTCTTGCTGCAGGTAGCTGGACATTCCCGGCGCATCTTGAAAGAAGTCAGCCGAAATATCCTGAACCATCGTGCCGGTCTTAGCGGTGATGGTGAGCTGCGAGAACGGCCCGGTGTCGATCGCCGTGGCTGTTGGCGACTCGCCCTTGGTTGGCCGGTTGTTGGTTCCGATTGTACCGACCAAACCGCCATCGGTATTGGCGTCGGTATTCTTCGGGAACGTGACGCTGGACACGTTCGTTGTGATCACTCGACAGAGTTGCAATGCTTTCGGTGTGACCGAGCGTTGCGTGATCAAATCAAAACGGAAGTCAGGAGCGACAGCATTGGAACCGTTTGTGGACGATGCCAGCGTCATCGCCTTGCTGAACGGAATAAAGAATTCATTCCATCCAAGGTTCCTGTCGCCACCTTTACCGTACCGTTCAAGCATGTCGCGATGATTGCGGCTCGTCACGCGATCGACGTTACCACGGGCCTCCAGAAGCCCTTCGAACGCTTTGCTATAATCACGAGAGGAAACCGCTTCGGCATCTGTCAGGCTGGCAAGGTCGCCACCGTCAAGAACCTGGCCGCTGCGACGGTCGATTGTGGCCGCCTTGTAGGTTGGCTGGGGGCGCTGTGGCTTGGCCGACAGGCTTTCGATCATGGCGTTGGCGTTTTCAACAGCCTTCACCAGATAATATTCTTTATCACAGGCTTCAAGCCGATCGTTGGCGGCTTGCAGGTCGGCAGACTTCTCGGCCCGAACATCGTCGGGAGCCGCAAGAATTTCGTCACGCAAAGCAATCACTGTGGAAGCGAGTGCGATGCGGTCTTCGGCAATGGATGCCGCAGAGCGGATTTCGTTTGCAATACTCATCTTAAGAACCTTTCGTTTACCGCTTGGCGGCGGTCAATATCGAATCAGCCAATTCCGCCTGGCGAAACAATTTCGTCAGGTGCTTGGCATCCACCACCGGGGTCGGTGTTTCGTCGTCGGAGTGTGCTTTAACACTGATAATCGAGGCATCAGCGTTGGCCGGGATCGGCACCACTGAGACTTCGATAATCTCCGACACTTCTTTGATCAGGTTTGCACCCTTTTCGGCGAGCCTGATTTGAGTTAAGTTTGGCTTGTATCCGTAGCGGTCCCAAAGTTCTGAGACCTGCTTTTTGCTCAATCGTTCTGGTTGTCTTGCCAGAAATGAAATCGACATCTTGCGAACTGCTTTTTCACGGAGCAGAGTGCGGATATCCTGACCGGCTTTTGTGGCGGAAAACGTGACGTCCACTTTCAAGCCAGATCTGTCTTCAGTCGCATCATTGAGCGTGCCGATCACGGCAGAGGTCTTGTTTTCGTGGTCAGACAGGACCAAGCCACCTGAATCCATGAAGTCCTGAATGGATTTCTGAAACGCGCCCGGCAAAATAATATCGCCTTGGCGGTCGATGTTCAGGAAGCGGGCAGCATAGCCCACAAAGCCGCCTGTATCGCTTTTCGTGATGCCGGAATCCGTCGATTTAGTGATCATTATCAGCCTCCAATATCCGGCCCGTTTTTGTGAATGACTTGGCGTTTCCAACTGCAACCGATTGATATCCAGCCTCTTCAGCAGCAGCAAAGTCGATGTCTGCAGGCTGTAGGTATCCGTTCTCACCCGGCCTGACAGGTGGCTTCAGATTCTTGGGCATCTCGTCTTCAAAGACTTCCAAGAGACTGCAACGGCAACCAGGGTGAAATGGTGGAAATTTAAGGTCTTTGTAAGTCTTGTTCTTGCCGTTGGTCCCAAAGGTTCCGCCCTTTGGAATGACCGGACATAACCTGAATATCATTTGACACATCGGGCAGGCGTCACCGGACAGAAGCAGTTCCCAGCCGGTGATAAAGTCCAGCCCCTCAGCAGCACTTGTCAGGCCCGTGTTATAGGCTCGTGCTGATTCGGTGATTGCAATGCGCCGTGCTCGCCATCGAGCGTTGTCCTTGATCCATGTGCTGATTCGGTTGGTTAATTCTCCAGCCGTTTCGCCCGCCTCAATTGAGGCTGCAATATCAGCCCGCATGCCTTCCAAAGTGCGAAGTGTATCCTGCGTGAACTGCTCAATCGTCTCCTGGCACAGATCCAGAGTCGCATTGCGTGCGGCCTCAATCACTTCTGGTGCACGAACCAACCATTGATCCGCATCCTGTTGGCCCAGCGACACCAGAAAGGACCGGCCTGATTCGTCAATCCATGCTTCGATCACTGGAATAAATTGGGCGGCCATATCAATCGGAGCCGTGAACGGATCGGCTTCCTTCTTCCGGTCGTAAATCGCAAGCCACGGTTTTGCCACGTTGTTGCCCAGCTCCGTGAGGATCCGGCGGGCAATACGCTCCAACTCCGTGCCGCTTGGCATGGCATTGAGCCTGCTCTTAGGTGTTTTTCGTTTCAATGTGCGATTTATGCAAGCACTGGAGGTAAGTTGTTTGGATCGGCCACAGTGGCACTGACGCAATAAGCATCCCAGCTAGTTCCGGCCACATTACGCTCTATGATCCAGCAGTATCCATTCCAGCCCCAGCGGGTTCCCCACGAGTTTTGCATTAGGATCGCCCATTTACCGTTGGGCATTCGCTTCATTCCCATGCCACCTGTGACAGCATGGTTGTGTGAGCCAGCTCGGTTGCCTGGGACACCATCTTTGTCGAGCACGTTGAAATTGGCGTTGACCGGCACAGAAAAGTTAAATGGCATTCGGAGCTGTGCGGCAATACATAAATCGTTGAAAGTGTTGAGTCTGTATCCGATCTCAACCTTAAACCGCTTGGCGTCATCTCTGGCCGACTGAGGAATTCGTGAAGGATTAATTGTCGCATAAGGAACCAGTGGCTCAGAGCAAGTCCCTTTGTTCTCAAGGTAGACGAGAGCTTCCGCGATATTTGAGCCAACGTCCCAACCATTGCATAGATCAGCATAGACGAGCCAAGGACTGAGAGCGACATAAGCAGCACCAGAAACGTACCGAGCGATTTCCAAACTGCTTGCCGCTGCATGGCCATTGCAAGCCCCTTTGCCGTTCTGGTCTTTAATCTTGACCGGATACTTTGAATCATCCCTTAAGTCGAATTCTTCCCATTCGCTTTCGGGAATATCTGGGAGTTGCTTGCCAGTGGCCAGCATGAGCGTGGATTCATGGCTTCCCAGGTATCTCAGCTCGCCGTCAGGTGTTACCCAGCCAAGCAGATTGCTCACTTGATCACCTCCACCAGCTTTATGATGTCATCCTTGGTCTTGGGACTCGTAGACTTGACGATCTTTCCTGCCTGATCCTGCAAGATGACGGTCGGTAAACCTATCTGACCAACGGTTGTTTGAAACCCGAGTCGATCTATGTCCGCTTCCCCTGCGATGTACGAGCGATACTGTATCCCACGCGATTCTAGCAACTTGCGGATCTCTGGGTCGGTACGCCATGCTTGTTGCTCCGGTTTGGATTCATCCACAACAACCGAAAACCACTTGATGCCACTGACCGGCTCAGGCTTTTCATCCTCATCAGGAACTGGTGGCGGGACAGGTCGAACACCACCCTGTTCGATGGCGATGACACTTCCACTGGACTTGCCCACAAAGTAGGTGAATCCAGCATGACTAAACACCACCCGTTCCTCGACTGCTGGCGGAACCAGAGTCGAGGGAACAGGCTGTTGAGCCAGTAGAACTGCGATCAGAAGTCCGATCACAGGCCGACCTCCCATTGAACGGATTTGAGCTGCGACTGAATCGACTCTTCTCGTTGGTTCATGGCCGATTTCACACTGGTCTCGTCGATGCTCACCAGCTCACCGTTGGCCAGCTTGGAGAGCAGTTCGCGGATCACCTCCACGATGATCGGAGTCAACAGGCGGATGATGATCTTTGAGATCATTTGCACGCACCGTTCACACACACGAACACTTTTGGCCCTTGGAAGAGCCGTGGCAGTGCCAGTCGTCTCTTTGGTCGTTCAGGGGCGAGGAATATCACAGGAGCCGTTTTTGGCGATTCTGTGATGGTCACGGTTTGGGTCGTTGTGGTCACTGTCTGCTTTGGACACTGGCCGGACTGACAGGATTGAGCTGTGTAGATCATGAACTCTGCGAACAAGGATCACCTTACCTCTCTTGGGTTTAGAGTATGTTCCCGAAACAGATTTCGGGGACATTTGTCAACCATTTTCCCGACATCAGGAAAATGGTAACCGTCTCGCCTGTCATCTCGACGGTGAGACGGTAGGCGGCGGGAGACTGCTCACTTCTTCGGGTCTCTCAAAGACCTGCGGTAAGCTGCTATGGCATAGATGACTGCCGCCAATGCGTACATAGTCTGAGGGATTGACGGATCGACAGAACTGCCTTGAACCGCTTTATCTGTGACGACCTGGGCCACAGGTACGATCCATCCGTAGTCAGGGTTGATAACTTCTTCGATTCGCATGTCATCAGCCCTTTGGTGGCGTTTGGCCAGAGTTTAGGTAGTAGATTGCTTGAGCGATTCCAAACGCCAAAGCCATGCCCAAAGGGCTGGTGGTTGCAACGATGGAGTCAAGGTTTTGACTGAGCACTCCCAGTGCGGATACCGCCCCAACCAGAGCCATGCGGATGATGATCGCTCTGGCTTGAATCGAGTTAATTTGGCCAATCCAGTTTGGTTGCATATCAGTTTCCTTGTGGTACGTTGAAACCAGCCTGAATCATGTGTTCTGAGACAGACTCAATGCCTGTCTGGTGGATCACATAAACATCAGCCAAGTATCTGGCAAAGGTCTGCTGGAAGTCTTGCGTTGTTGTGATCACTAATTGTTTGCCCGAAAGCAACATTTCCAGTTCGGCTTTTGCTCGTATGCCATCTGCTGCGTGAGCTTTATGCATCTCAGGAGCGTTGTAGCCTCGGAACCGCACATGCTGGGTGGTGGCAACATCAAAGCCAAGGTCGATCAGCAGAACAGCCGTATCACCGTCGATGATTCGTTCCAGCCTGGCTGCGTAGGTGTAGTTGACGACTGGGTTCATCAGATCGGCCTTGGTTTGGGTGGCACTGGGATGACGGATGGGTTCCAAGTGTAGTTCGGATCGTCCATATAGTCTTGAAATTGCGGGACTGGCGTTCTTGTGCCTTGCGTGAGCAACTGGGCGTGCCGCCTGGAATCCACTGAATACCGCTCGATAGCCTTTTGGCGTGCCAGCCGTTTAGCCTGTTCCTCTGGCGTTATTTTGGGTTTGCCCCTGAGCCAGTCGAGTAATTCGCGTGCGGTCATTTTAGCCCCTTTGGAACGGTGAAGCAGTGGCCCAAGACGATTCCCACCCCGAGAGCAAAGCTGAGACTGTGCTGATTAACTTCCCAGATTGCTTCGCTCCAGGTTGTGCCGCCGCTTTGCCACTTGATCAGATCAACAATCAGCAGCACGATTGCAACTGTGATCAACACGACAAAGTTCTTTGCGGCAGCACTGAAAGTCATCAGATTGGCCCGTTAGCTGTTCCGTTGGATGTGCCGTTGCCGTTGTTTACAGGCCAGAGTGGTGGCAGGCTTGCGAAGAACTCGCCCACCGTAGGGACAGCCTGAGTACCCGCCTGAACAGCCTGAACCATGCTATAAAACAAGCTCCAGATTGAGTCGCGATAAGCAATTGCGGCATCACCTTCAGACTTGTAAGTTGTGATGTTGCTCAGCGTCCAGCTTGTAGCTGAGAGGATGCTATCGTATTGCTTTACGGACACCGCTTGATCAAGAAATGAGCCGATGCCGTTGCCGATTTCGGTGAGCCTTTGGATTACGTATGCTTGCTGCTCTTCTGCCGTCAGATTAATGACCGTCCATGTATCGCTCACGAATGTGCCATCGAAAGCAAAGCTCTGAGAAAGTCGCTGCGTTGCAGGGTTAAACGATGGTATGGGCGACGAGGTGTACGGGTAATAGCCGTATGTGGCTAAACTTGCATCATCCAAGGCGTTGAAATTGGATACAGTCGTGAAGGACTGTGGTAGCCACTGTGGGCCTGAGATTTGACCGTTTGGACTGACTTGGCAATATTGCATGTTTGCTCCTTATGCGTTGGGGAATGCGGTTGTTGGCGGAGTGAATGCAGCTGTATATCGAGCGTATTTGGTGATGCGGAGGTCGTCTAATTTCCCTAGGAAATTGCGGTCACCACCGTTGTTTGCAAGATTGTCGCCAATCATCAAATTTCTTGTGCTTGATCCGCAATTCCCTGAGTGCGTACCGCTTGCAGCTAGTGAACCGTCGATGTACATAGTAAAAGCACTACCATTGCGAACAATAGCAAAGTGATGCCAGTTTCCATCTCTGTAGTCGCCGCTGGACGGAATTAATATCGGGACGCTTCCAGAGAATTCATTGATCCAAAATGACGGCCTGAACTGAGTCGCCGATGCCAGTGCATACAGTGAAAATGCTCCAGCTGACCAAACATCGTTCTCGTTTGAAACCAAGGTTTTGCCGTATGGACTCCCACTAGCCCCTGCTGGAATATTGAACCAGAACTCGATGGTGAAGTCGCCTGTGCCAAAATTAAACACGCTTGACCCAGGAATAGTTAATGCGGAACTGGATGATCCCGGAAAATTTCCTGCCTGCCCAAACCCGCTTTTGGCTCCGGTACTTGTGGTGGTCACACTACTCGATGTTACCGTCAGTGCATTTGCCGAATTATCAGTGAAAGCCGTGCCACCTTCAGATCCATCCATGTGCAGCAGGAGCGATACCGAGCTAAAATATGGGTCGCCACCTACAATTCCTCCACCACCACCACCGACAGTCTTTTTTGCGTTCCTGATGATGTCAGCTAGCATTAGAAATTCTGCCCCCCAACGAAGCCAATCCAGTTTGTGCCACCGTTGCTGGTAAAGAATGCAAAGCTATCCACCTTACCGGATGTCGATGTGATCGTTGGAGCGGTTCCGCCAGCCCATTTAATCGCCGCAGGCCAAGTGACTGCTCTGGCAGTTCCGTCAGCAGTAAATATCAAAGTGAATGAGCCACCGGATCCGCTTGCAGGAGGGTTGGATATCGTCAGGGTGGTGATGGCAGCGTTTAAACTGACCGTGAAGATATTGGAGGTTTCAAGGTTTAATACTAGAGTGCCGGATGAAATCGTTGGGCTGGAGACAGTTTCGCTATAATCCCGAATCTTGGCACGGATCAGCTCGTTGTCTTGGAGGTTTTGACTGCCCGTAAAGCTGTTTGAGCCAGCGGTGATGTAACCGGATGGGTTGCTTGTGCTGTACCCGTCTGTGATGCCATAGCCTGATAGCGTTGTTGGCTTGCCTGTGATGTTCGCAAACGTCAGGCAGGATGTCGTGGCATAGTTGCCCAGCGGTTGATAAGTTGCCGTGGCATTGGCCGTTGTCAAATAGACCGTCAGGTTTGGCGTGCCTGTAATATTCGCGTACGTGAAGTTGGCCGACGGTAATTTGGCATCAAGTGCGGTCTGAAGTCCTGTGACCTCAGAAATCGCGTGCGTGTGAGCCGATGGAGCAAACGTGCTTGGCTTGCCAGTCAGGTTGGCATAAGTAAAATTGGCTGTCTCAAGTTTGGCATCGAGTGCTGTTTGCAAGCCAGTGACGTTGGCAATCGAGTGCGTATGTCCCAAGACTGCGTAGGTGGCGTTGGCAGAGGATATCGTCAGGTATGGAGTCAGATTGGCCGAGGTTAAACCGTCTGTGATACCGTATCCTGATAGCGTGGTTGGCTTGCCAGTGAGGTTTGCAAAGGTTAAGCAGGATGTCGTGGCATAGTTGCCCAGAGTCTGATAAGTCGTGGATGCGTTAGCTGTGGTCAGATAGACCGTCAGGTTTGGCGCACCTGTGATATTGGCGTATGTGAAATTTGCTGATGGTAATTTGGCATCCAGTGCTGTTTGCAAGCCAGTCACGTTTGCGATGCTGTGCGTATGCCCCAAGACTGCGTAGGTTGCGTTGGCACTGGATATTGTCAGGTATGAAGTCAGGTTTGCCGATGTGAGACCATCCGTAATGCCATATCCAGCGAGAGTTGTGGGCGTGCCTGTGAGGTTGGCAAAGGTCAGGTTTGCGGATGTGAGATAAGACCCGACAGCCTGATAACGAGTGTCAGCGTAGCCTTGGGTTAGAATCGAGTTGGATGTGTAGACAGGCGAAATATTGAGGTAAAACAGTTCGGCTTTATTTCGTGATGCCCTGATCTCTGTACCAGTTCTTACGCCTGAAATGACAGCGTCAGTTGTGTGTTGGAAAGAGGTGTAACTACCTGGGCTTCCTGTAAACCCGCCTAAACCTGTCGTGTTATCAAAGACCAATCCATTGGTCATGTTGTAACTAATACTGGAATCCGTATAAGCATATTGGAATCCAATTGTAGACTTTAAAGCGGCCTGCTGAAAACAGATCCCCCTGTCAAAGCCAGAGGTAGGCCCAAATGCAAGCTGATAGTCTTGGCTGTTATCCCCTGTACCACCTAGGTTGCCTCGGAGCCGAAAATATCCACCCTGAGCATTACCAGAGATGACGCCACCGCCAAGGTGGAGATTGGTTTGGGATGTTGCGTTACTTGCATTAATGAAGGCAAAGCCCGGTTGGGCTGCTATAAAAGAGAACTGTTGAGTGTTTGACGACTGAAAAGAAAGGGTAGACCCGTCCGTTTCAACGCTGGTAGCAGACTCTAGCGTTCCATTTGGGTTGTAAAGATAACTGCCCATCGCATATTGATCAGGGTCTAAATACGCTCCGGTAGACAACACCCTTTCGCCACGCAAGCCTATGTAGGACTTTTTAAGCCCGCTAGTGACATGATCGCCATTTACATAATAGCTTGAGTAGCCAGGGGTGTAAGGGACGCCTGTGTCAGTCAAGCCATATGTCGTGTTCGCAAGTTTTGGCTGAAACGTATCGGCTACCGACAGTACCCCATTGCCCGTGATCGACAGATTTGCTCCAACGATAACACCGCCGAGCGTGGCGTTTGTGGCGGGAATAGATGATCCGCTGATCCCGGCTGGACCTTGAACGCCCACCGTGACAACAGTGACAGTCTTTTCGCCTGTGATTATAACTGTATCAGCCACGGGTCACCTCCGGTGATACAGTCAAAGTCCCTGAGATCAGTCTTTGCACGACATTTCCGGTCACGATTTCAAGGTCATAAACACCGTCAACCAGGTTGGCGGTTGTGGCAGCATCTAAAGCGAGTGCAATCACTCCGCCGGTTGCGTTGCTGATTGACAAACAGGCCGAAGGTGTGGTCAGGCTTAATGTCGTGTTGGTGTTGCTGTAAGACGTGCGAACCATCATCCTGGCACTGCTTCCGGTCAGGTTCACAGCGGTGCCGTTTGAGGTCCAAGTCAGGGTCCGATTGAATGAAGCGCCGGCCTCGATCTCAAGGTTGTAATTTCCAGCCATCACTCAGCCTCCAGTTCCGCTTCAGGTGTCTCGGTTTCGACAGGCTCGTCAGGTTCCTCAGAGTCAGCCTCTTGAGGCTCTTCCATCTCGCCAAGTCCGAGCGTCGCACGTGCTTCGTTGACGGTAAAGATTCCTGCGTTCACGCCTGCGGTGGCGATGTCCATCAGCGCCTTTCGATCGACGGATAATTCCTCAATCTGGCTGGTGTCGAACCGAACACACAGCGATTCATCAGGCTGTGAGGTCATCCCGTTGCAGGCAATCGGCAAAGTTTGGACCAGCCTGGTCAGCTCACCGGCCACCAGATCCAAGAAAGGAATCACAGCATCGCGCCATGATGCTTTGTTAGCCTCGACAAGGTTGCTGTATGTCTTGCCCGTGTCCGGCTGTTTGAGCGACATAGGCGCCCATCCAAGGACACCACAGATTCGAGCGGTCGCAAGGTCCGCCATCTCTGAAACGGACAAATCCTTAGGCGAGAAGCCCGGCGACTTGATGTCCATTTCGCTGGTCCCGACGAATGGCCGGCCCACAGCTTTACCACTGACGGCTCGTGCCAGGTCGGCTTGGACCTGCGACAATTGCGCGTCACTGAGATTGCCCACTGTTTTTAGCGAAACGATCAGCGATGGCACACCAGACCGGCTTAGAACGGTGGTCTCATACTGGCCGATGATCTTCACCAGCGCCATTTCGGCCACAACAGAATCGAGCGTTGAAACGCCCCGGCTCTGAGCGTAGGTCGATCGCCCCTGGCGGAATGCCAGCATCAATTCCACAGGAACAGAGTAGTTGTACGACCGGCCCCAATCGCTTCCCATCACTGGATATTCAAGGACTTCGTTGATGCTTTCGCCCATGACTGGTCGCAGGACCCAAGGCGATGGGATCGGCATCAGTTCGGTCACCGCAGTGCCAGCCGTGTTGATGATCACTTGGATGTATGCGTTGCCATTGTCACACAGGCTACAGTAAAGGTGCTCCAGAACTGTCGCATCTGATTCGCCTGGGCTTGGCCGTTGCCAGAGTGACTGCAAAGGGTGATAGACAGGCGTAAACCCTCCATCCTCATCCCATCTGCCCACCTGCATGATCGCCTTGGTGGCGTTGCGCTTCATGGCCTGTATCGCGGCCTGAACTACAGACACTTGGTTGTATGGGCGTGCCAAGGTCATGTAGTCGTTAGACAAGCCGGTCATCATGTCCACAGTCCATGAAGTCGCGGCAATGTCAGCGGTGTTGGCTGTGACGCCTTCACGCACCGACTTCGTGAACCGGCTGCGGATGTTTTCAAATAGTGTTGGCATAGTTTTTAGGAGACGTATCTGAAAGGCTGGATCGAAGACAAATAGTTGAACGCATCAGCAGCAGCATCAACCTGGTCGTCATGTTTGCCGGTCGGAAATGAGCACAATTCGTCAATGAAGTCACGGTTCCAATCGCCCTTTTCCAGCTCGATCGAACTAGATTCAAAAGCAGCGGCCATCGGCATCGCTCGCACTTCTTTTGAGCCTGTTGGCCGTTTGCTGATGACTCCATAACCGATCAGGTTACGAGTGTCATGCTGGACCTGATCGACGCCCGCGGAGCCGGGATCCTGTGCCAGGTGAACGATCGTTTCGCGCCCGTCGGTCTCAGCGATCTGGCGTTGGATTGTGCGACGGGTAGCAGGTGACCATTGCCCTCGTGAAACGTGCTTGATTCGGTAAATGTCGCCGGTCCTGTTCATCCACACACCGGCAGTGTAATCACCACCGCCGACCGTTGCGGCTGTGTCCCATGCCCGGCATGAGTTGGAGTTGGGCGGTACCGGCGATGGATCGACGATGCGAAACCATTCAGGCTTGAAGAAGCCTCCATCGCGTGGCGTTGGTGTCTGTTGGTATAAAGCGGAAAAAGCGTAAGAGCCGACGGTCTTTTTGATCCGGTCGAAGTCTTCCACACTGTATCGTTCTGGCCAAAGCGCCTCACCAGGCTGACGGCCGATCAGGTCATCTTCTTCAGCGATGGCAGGCAGACTGACCACTTCCCATTGTTCGCCACCTTCATTGGCCTGTTCAAGCAACTGGCCAGCCAAGTCGAGAGAGTGCCAGCGTGTCATAATCAGGACAATTGCAGCACCAGGGTGAAGGCGTGTGTAGAGGTCGTTTTGATACCAATCCATCACCCTGGCACGGTATGTTGGTGATTCGGCTTCAGCTCGTGACTTCACTGGGTCGTCAATAATCACCAGATCGGCACCATAGCCGGTCACACCCGATCCTACACCAACCGCATAAAGCCCGCCGCCGTGTTCAGACGACCACTGATTTTGCTTGTTCTGATCGTCGCTAAAGTTGAATCCAAACTCTTTTGCGATGCGTCGCGTTTGTCGGCTAAAGGTGCAGGCCAGCGAGTGGTTGTAGGCCCCGATGATTACCCGTAAACCTTGATCCACCAATAACCGATAAGCAGCATAATGAATCGTTGCCAGCTCGCTCTTGCCGTGCCTGGGCGGGAGGAAGAGCATCAACCGTTTGACATCACCGGTCGTCACCCTGTCCAGCGCCCGGCGGCACTCCGCCAAGTGTTCTGGCGACCACTGGTGATCCGGCTTTGCGGCTTGCAGGAACCGGTTTAGCCCCTTTGGGATCAACTGCCTGTCGTGGTGGGGTGTCGCACTCATTGTCTATGGCCGCCCAGTCCACTTGGGGCTTGTCAGAGATTTCGATGCTGCTGGCAACCTTGCCTTCAACGCGTTCGTAGATTGCTGACCAGAATCGAAAGTCGCCTTTCAAGGCGTTCTGAATCGCAACAGTGACAAAGCCTTCCACCAGCTCCGGTCGTTTGTCCAGTCGCTTCAAAAGTACATCCGTAAAGCACTTCTTAGGCCGCCCGCCGGGGTTGCCAGAAGTGCCTTTTGGCCATCGCGCGTGTTCTGGTGGTGGTGGTGTAGGCATAGCGTGTTATTTGCCTGTTCTCAGGCTGATTCTCGAACGGCTACCATTCCTGTCAGATTCTCCCACCGTTTCACGATCACGTCACAATATTGGGGGCTGATTTCCATGCCGTAGCACTTGCGGTTGAGTTGTTGGGCGGCGATTAGCGTCGTGCCGGAACCACAAAATAAATCCAGAACGCTCGCGGCTAAGTGATTTCCGATTGCTTTCGCAGCTAACGCCACAGGTTTCTGGGTTGGATGGAATTCGTTAATCCCGTCTCGGTCTTGACTCCACAAAGTGGATTCTGTCGTTTTGCCACACCAGCGAAGCGTTGAATTCTTGGGCTTAAAGTATAAACATGGTTCGTGCCTCTGCTTGTATTGTGCATTCATTGCTGCATATGTCGCGTTTGTCTTGTGCCATATCAGCATGGCGTGTATGTTGCATTTTGCGTCATACACTGCATTAAAAACGTCTCTTGCTTTGGTGTCAGCGAACCACATATAGCAAGGGCCATCAACTACCGATATTGCCAATGGAAGGAATTTAAAATAGATTTCTGTCGTATCATCATAGGCTAATTTTTCACGACTACGTTTGATTTCCACATTCCCGCTGTGAAAATGCCCGCCGGTGTAATCCACACCGTATGGCGGGTCGGTGAACATCATCTCTGCTTTCACACCATCCATCAACCGTGCCACATCCTCAGCCTTCGTCGAGTCGCCACAAAGCACCCTGTGTTCACCAAGAATCCACAGATCGCCAGCCTTGGTGATCGGGTCAACGGGTGGCTCCGGAATTGTATCTTCAACGACCTCTTTATCTGCCCCAAGCAACTCACTCCCCAACCCCTCCACAAGTGCATCAATCTCGCCATCACTATACCCCGCCGCAGCCGTATCGAACTCCTCCGATTGCAACGCTCGCAATGTCTCAGCCAGCGCCGTGGTATCCCACTCGGCCAGTTCCGCTGTCCGGTTATCGGCGATAGCGTAAGCGGTGGCAGCCGATCCAGTGAGCGACGATTCCACCACCGTGATATCGCTCCAACCGAGCTTGACGGCGGCCATGTAGCGACCGTTGCCGGATAGGATGATGCCCTTGGAGTCGATCACGATCGGGTGTTGCTGCCCAAATTTGCGTAGGCTGGCAACTATCGCATCAATGTTCCGCTCCCCATGCTTTCGCAGGTTGGCAGGGTCTTGACTGATCGAGCTAATGGCAACGGTTTTAATTTTCATTCGATTGCTTCATATCCCGGTGGCCTAGCGCCATGATTTCCCCGTCCAGGCTTGTCAATCACACCCTTCCGCCGCAGCCTCTGCATCAAAGCGCGTTGCTTGATCGCAATGTTCCGAAACTTGGCCCAAAAGGCCATGAGTTCCGTTTGTTCTGTCATGGCTCGTTTGATTGCCTGATCCAGTTGTTTACTGGCTCTGGTGCAGGATAAGCAAATTGCATAACGATGCTGCTCAACCTTCCGCCCATCAACACAATGAGGACAGGGTTGATTCGGCGTACCTTCCGTCCAACCAGATGCGTCCACACCTATCAAAACAGGTTGTACGCCATGGATCGAGCGGATAAGTCGCCTTGTGATATTCTGGTCGATTTCCCCATCCGTGGGAGCGATCGAGTCTGAACCTAATGGTTCATTCATGACTTGACGATAATCACACGACCCACCGACCGTCAATAGGGTGCTCAAGATTTTGTACCTCCTGCCTCTGCAAACTCGATGTACGCCTTGTACATCTTGTCGCCCTTCAGGCCAGAGTAATCAAACTCAGCCGCCATCATCCGAAACGCCTTGTCCACGACCTGCAAACGATTCCAAAGGGTAATGGCAACCGCCTTGCCTTCACCGTGTTGTATAGCTGCGATATCATCAAGATTGATCATCATAGTTTTCCCTGTCAAAGATGCCTTCGTATGGTGATACCTGTAAGCTCTTGGTAACCTCGTCAATCGCTTTAGTGATATGCTGAATGCATGCCGCTTTGGCTTTCTTTAGGCAGTCAAATTCGCCAGCCCAAGAGCCTTCGTTCAACTCATCCCAAGAAAGTTCTTCCGGCGGTCTGTCTTTCAGACTTCCAGTGCTGGCAAAATAGTTAGTGTTGTCAAAAGACAACTCAATATGCGCCCAATACTTTCCGTGGGATAGGGTCCAGCTTGTGCCATCAGTCGTGCACCATCTTTGCTCAATCATTGTGCTTGCCTCTTCTTATCTTTCTTGCGCCTCTCTGTGTCCACCATAGCCAGAACCACTGGTATGATTTCATTCATAAAGTATTTGCTTTCGTCTTTCGTTCTTATCGCTTGAGAAAGCCAGAACGCTTCCGCCGCCTGATCTGTCTCAGCTTCACCCTCTTTGTTCCCACGTCGAAACCTGTGTTCCATTGCAGAGATAATGCAGTGGTAAACCTCATGGCTCACTCGCGGTTTCAACCAGGCATTCAGCTCGTTGTTGGCAAAGTCGATAAACTCGCGACCACTGGCCAACAAGTAGTAATCAGGACAGCTCATGCATCATTCTCCATGTCAATTTGCGAAACCCTATAAGCATGTTTCACTTTCTTGTTCTGGTGATATCCATTTAGGTACCGATTTTGCTTCACTGCGATACCCGTCACACTCCGTTGGCCTTTGGCACTGGCCATCAGTTCGGTGATTGCTGGATATCCGTGATTCGATGTGTTGCCATTTGAGCGATCATCCAGGATGGCATTCGCGTGCATGCGCTCATATTCCGTGCCAGTTCGCTTCAGCTCCAATAACTGATGCTGTGGCATGACTTCCATTTCAGTTCGCGAAAACCTGATCTCAGCTCGCTTGGATTTCATTTGGTTGCTCCACAGTTTCAACGATGACAAAAGCGGAATCCTCATCGCCCCAACATTTGCGAGCCTCTCCCGAAATCACCTGACTGTCATCCTTCCAGAGCACACCCTTGAAAGCATCTTCCAGGCACCGCAACAGCTTTGTTCTATCCGGTTTCTGAGTGTGCCAGAATGGTGCTGTCGGCTTCATGATGGCTGAATTCTTGCCAGTCCGAAAATGTGCTTTAGGTCTCGCAAATGTAAACAGAACTTGCAGATTGATTGGTCCTGATGCACACCCCCAGCCTGATTCCTTCACGGCTGCGGTCGCAGCTCGCTTGCACAGCGTTTGCCACTTAGCTTTCCCTTTTGCCGTATCAACCACAACAATCCTTCCGGTCTTGCTGTGCTGGAATGCTTTTTTGGAGCCTGATGGCGATGGCTTGCCAAGGACAGTGAAGGCTATTGCACTCATACCTTCCTCCACTTCGTTTCAATCCCTTGATCCGTCACCGTGTAATCTCCAAACAGGTTTGGTGATTCAGCCTGCAACACTGACAAGACTGCAATCGCCAGCCGTTGAATCTCAGCGTCCGCATGGATCGAGCCACGCAGTTCAAGGAAGTGCCGCCATGCTCTGGCGTTGCCTGTGACAAAGATTTTTGTCTCAGTGCAGTTTGGGAGGACAGAGCGAGCGGTTTCCCTGATTTTCTTGCGTTTCAAAGTCTTATCTGTAATGTCAGCAAAACGCATCTCAAGAGATTCAATCATTGCTTGATATTGGCCCAAAGCCCTACCGACACACGATGCCCACCATGCACCGGATTCGCTTTCTAATGTGATGCTCGGCGGAACAACAAACGCACAGTCCGACTCGTCCACATATCGCTGACTGAGCTGCGAATAACTCATGCCAGCACGATGCCTCACCAGCTCGTGCGTGAGCGACCGTGAGACACCGGTGAATATCATCGAGTAAACAGCATGTTCGAGAACTGAGCCGTGGCCCACTTCCAAGATGTGGTCGATATAAGCCTTGTTGCCACCTGGTCGAGGCTTGGCAAAGCTCATGTAGCACAATCGGCCAGCGATCTCCACGAGGTGCTCGCTAGCATTGTCGGTGTCGCTGTTCCAGTATTCGACTCCGTGGGCCTCCAAGAACTCGGCACAATCAAGACTGTTGAGTTCTTGTTTGCCGACCAGGTAGACGGATGGAGCGTTGATGATGTTCATGAGTATCCTTTCATCCAACAAGTGAGAGACTTTTCTGTTGCATCAATGCTTGAAGGAATCCAGTTAAGACCAGCTCAAAACTGTTATTCCCAAAGTTTGGCAAAGTCATATTCCCTTTCTCGTCAACTTCGCACTTTTTCGCCCAGGCTTGTGCGATGCATGGCAAAGAAAATATTCCAAGAATTTCGCTTTTCAGTATCTGTTTTGGGATGCGATCAGGATTGTATTGAACGTCCCAGAACTTGGCATTGTATTGGCATTTAAACGACTCATCTAAAGTCGTGTTTGGAGTCAGGTTGATTCGCATAGGCAAACCCTTGGTTTTATTCCGTGGCCTGACATCTCCTGAACCGGAAACCTTTTCAGCGGTCTTTCTTGTTTTTTCAGTCTTCTCTGAATTCTCTGGGCCTCGAGATGGAACTGGTTGCCGGTCACGTTTCTCTTTGCCAAGATCAACGCTTCCAAGGACACCGTTGATAAAGTCGGATGCCTTTCTCGACAGAACTTCAAGCTCCATCGAAACGCCTTCCGTTTTGGCCGCAATCAGCATGTCCTTAAATCGTTCTGCAATTTGCTCCCATAGCTCAGAGGGATCAAAATCGTTATTGAAACCATCTTTCAATGTGTTGACGTGAGGAAATTTGTTGTGGTCAAGAATGATTTCGCCATAGATTCGCGATGTGCTCGCTTCGTAGACCGCACAAGGGCCACTCTCTTGCTCAATCAGGATTCGCTTGCCCCAGTAGACATTGAATCCCGGATGCTCGTTTTTATGCCCTGCTTTGACGATTCCGCAGAGCAGTTCGATCCGTCCAAACTGCGGATGATTGATGACATGCGTTTCTTTTTTGGAAAGCTCTGGAGGATTCCAAGGCTTTAGTACAGTCTCTTTCCCTTTGAAGGAATATGTAATAATGGTTCCACGTCTCAAAGAAGTGGAATATCTAAACTCAATCTCTTCAATATGCTTCCTGTGTTGATCAATTGATAGCAACCTTTGGAACTCGATCGTGATAGTAGTGCCGGTGCTGCGGTTTGACTTTTCAGTAAGCATTTGCGTTATTTCAACGTCACCTTTTGTTTTTAAGTGATAAGGTTCCCAATCCATAATGCAAGTTTTATCTGATCCTGATCCGGTGCTGGACGTTGCAATGCATCGCCCCCAATCAGAGAGCACGACAGCGCAACCAGCAGCACCGATACCATACTTGGACGTTGAGTCCATTCCGTTAGACTTGAATGGTGTCAAAATATCCTCAGGCGTGTTAGTGCCTTTGCCGTCATCAATTACTTCGATGACGTGTTCGTGAAACACGATTTTAACTGTCTTTGATCCAGCGCTTAAACTATTGTCTATGAATTCACATAGACCTTGGATCGGCTTAATCTTTGCCCGTCCAACATACGATCTGAGGCATGATAGCATATCAGGTTGCATCTTCATTACAGCGCCTCCCTGTACTCAGATGGTACATCGCATGAAAAGAATGTGTTGATCTCTATCTTCAACCTTTTGGCTTGATCAGGAGTCCACTGAGTCCTTGCATCGAAGATTCTCCTTTGAAACGATCCGCAGACCATAGCAAAAGTAACCTCGAACTCAGGGTCTTCAGCCTGGACAAATCCAACCGTCTCAGGCTCTGGTGGAAAGCACCGTGGGCAATCACCCTCTGATTCTCTAAATGTTTGCTTGCATTCCCGACAGTGATATGTGGGTCCAGACTTCTTTGCTGGTGGCTTTTTAGCTGGATACTTCTTTCCATCCTTTCCCGCTTTGTATTCGGGAGTTGCTTCCCCTGATACGGGCGAGGTGTAAACGTTTACACCTCGTTTTACGCTTGCTACAAAAGGTGGACTTACTTGAGCGGTCTCAGCGATCCATCGCTCTGACTTTGTTGACCATTCCTCATCAGCCAGAAGCATTTCGACAGCGCGTCTCTTGTCGGCGGGTGTCCTCCTGAGACCGTGGGTAATATTTGACTGAATTGAATAAAGTTTTGCACGTCTGAATGCAGTTGTCCCACCAGCTCGCACATCAAAGATTGCGGATTCAATTCCAGCCTTTTTGTAGGCATGAACACGGTGAAAACCGTCAGCTAAAAAGTATTCATCTCCATCATGCCCCTGCCGAAATACAACAGGAGGCTCCTTGAATTGTCCACCGGATTGGAGCAATTCAACAAGCTCGTCAACGTGCTCCCAATGAGTGGAAGCACGCGACTGAAGTTCTTCAAGTACTTGAATTTGGTCTATCCGCAGTTCGTACATTAATTGTCCTTTAACTCTCTTATTATTTCCGCTCGTTGCTTTGCCTTCCACACCTCCAGCCGATCCACCGTGACATCTGGAGGCGCAACAATTCCAAGTTTGATCTTGTCGCCTCGAATCTCGACGATGGTGATACTGACGTTGTCGCCGATCATGAGAACTTCATTCTTCTTCCGTGATAGCACGAGCATGTGTAACCTCCGTGATGTGTTGTGTATGGGTGCCGGGGGTTTTGAAGCCCCCGGCTGTCGCATTGAATACCGATAGGTCAACTCCCCCTGGTATCCTTGTGAGTTCGGCAGGCTGATTGCCCACGAACAAACTCGAATCCGACCAACTAGGAGTCTGTCAGCAGGCTCGATATCGGTCGGCCCCTGACATGTCGTGATCCGGATTCGAACCGGAATCAAGAGAGAGTTCCTCGAGGTTTATTGGCCATTTCTCTCAGGTACCAGACACGACAAATTGCCATCCTTGGCCACCATCACCGTCCATGAATCCCGTTTGACATCTGCTCATTGCTGATCGCGATCATGAAACTCGCCACAGATGCCACCGCTATGCGTCACCGGGGTCCAAGTCTCACCAAATCTCAGCGGCCTGACGGGATTGATTCATCACAGCACTCGTCCACAGACACAACCTTGGGCAAAACCACTCGACTGGATGAGACTCGAAAGCCTCTGATAGCTCTGATGACATCCAAAGCAAACCGTTCCACAACTGCCGATTCCTGGTCGTCCAGAAATTCGCCTGGCGAAATGGTCAGGATCGGATTCGTTTGCTTTTTGAACCTGTCCATCTCGTCGTGAATGAACTCTAAATCTGTCTTGGTCATGATTAATCCTTGGAGTCTGGGTAAGGTGACCACCGGCCTAGCGCCTGTGATTCACTCACTAGAAAATCGTTGCCGTCTTTGTCTTTACCAACACTCACCAGCTTTTCAGGTGAGTAAGGAGAACTTTCCCAATCCAGCTTTTCTTCTGTCCATTCTGGATGTTCTGCCCTCAATGTCGCCCTGGTCGCGAGCAGCTCGGCATTGAGCAACTTCCGCCAGCGGACATTGTGAGTTCTCAGATATGCCGGATCGGCTGATCTCACACCGTCCATATCTGCAAGCAGTCGTTCGCGGTGCCTGGCTCGCTCAGATCCCGCCAGAACAGATTGACCTGTTCTGGCAGCAAAAATGATTTGCAGAGAAGTCACCATCAGAAAGGCACCCCATCAACTTCATCATGTGGATCAAAGGCGTGACCATTTGTGCGAGTCTGGTCAGGATTTGATAGAGTCTTATTGCCACCAAGCTCGTTGCATTCAGCCGCAAACTTAGTGACCCACTCAGGAACTCGTTTATCAGCAGCATCGTCGTATGACCAGACAAATGAGTCCATGCTGGGGTTGAATGGCACCATGCCTCTTGGCACCCGTGTCAGGCCGCTTATGTTGGCATAAGTCTTGTCGCCATTGACAGAGTGAGTCACACCCACCATTACCCGCATATCCAGCAGGCTGTTGATATCCAGATTCTGACCAGGCTTATCAGGGTAGCTGGATCCCATGACTGGCTTGAGCAGTTTGGTGAGTCCAGATTTTTCGTTAAGCGAAAATGTCACGGTCGTGCTCATGACATGATTACCCGACCCGTCAGACAATGGCTCGTCCAGCTCAAAAGCAAAGACAATCTTTTTCTGTGGCGGATTCTTGGGGTCAAACTTGTTGGCATGTGTCCCGCAGTAATAAGCGCGAGTGATGCAGGCTTGATATGAACCTTCAGGGCAAAGCTCATACTTTTTCTTTGGAGCAGCAGCAGTCAGTGTTGGGATCGGCATGGTATTTCCTCGTGTTAAAAAGAGGGTGTTCTGGAGCCGGAAAACTCACCTGGGCCGAAGGGAGGTTCGGCCCAGGGTGCTGGAGAGTCACACCAATGACGGTGCTCTGTTTGCTATCGCAGCCTTTGCGGTGCGGATAGCGTGTTCGACAAGATGTTGGCGGACAGGTGGTAATCCATCCTCTTCCAGCCAGCACAGCTCAGACTCGATCCAGTCGAGCTTTTGGCCAGCCTCGGCAAACGTCACGTACTTAAGAAGCCAGCGAGCGTTCTCGCCTTTTTCTTTGGCTCGCTCCACACGAGCGGCCATTGCTTGCCTGACAAGTTTTTCATATTCGTAGGAGCGGACAGCAATGTCCCGCAGCTCGGCTTTGACGCAATCGGTTTCGGTGCTCATGACTTGTCTCCCAGTAATGCTTCCGCCGACTTTAGTTCGTTGCCTAAAACACGATGATCAGTAGGGTGATCCAGCAAAAAGTTTGTCATGTTGAGCGGTATGTAGGCCGCCCAGATCAGCGATTGAAGTTGAAGCTCCAACAACTGCACACGGCAGGCGAGACGGGTGATCGTTTCGCGACAGGCGAGACCGGTCATCCTTTCGCCTCTGCTGAACTGGTTGTGGTGCAACATGAATTCGGCCTTAGTCATCGGTCGTCCCCCATGGCAAGAGACCGAACCTTTGAGCATGAGATCATGGCTTGTGAAAGCAGAACTCTGGCTTCCTCAATCGTCGTCTGAGGACGGTCGAGCAGGTTGTTGATGGCTTGCAAGTCCTGATAGTTCAGGTCCAACCATCTGGCGCGGTTCTCTTCACGTGCCTGACGATCCAAATGGAACCGTTCGGAAAGTTCGTTGGCCATGCGCTCTTCCTCCACTAGGTGGTTGTCATAATCCCTCAGCCCGTCACGAAGACGGGTCTGATGGTCAGCAGATAGATCTTGATCAAGTAAGACGTTCATTTCGGTGACTCCAGCAAAGAGTTGTTGGGTAAATTCAGAACCAGCCACGGACAAGACGGACAACGATTCTGGCGTTGTCTTTGGTAAGTGCCTTCAGCCGGCGAGCCGTATCGACTCCCATGTAATCCCGGTCAGACAGGCAGAACCGTTGATGGGTCAGGTGCGACATCAAAGCAGCACGCTGATCAGAGTTGAGAAGTTGACGACCTTTAGGGGCTTGTGTTGCGATCATTTCGGTGACTCCAGCAAAGAGTTGTTTGAGACGTTTTCAAACCGCACTCGTAATATACGTATGAAACGGAAATACGTCAATTCTATTTTTTACGAAAAAACGGAAATCGTAATTTCCGGCTGTTTGTTTGGTAACTTATCGGTCTAAAACTTAGTCCCAAAGTTAGTCCCAACCTACTTAGTCCCAAACCATCTTGGGACCACTCCCAAACCACTCCCACATTTTGCCAAGTGCCTTATTTCTTTTAGTCCCAACTTAGTCCCAACTTAGTCCCACGCGACTTAGTCCCAGTGTTGGGGGGTATATATACCCCAACTTGGGAGTTGGGACTAACTATTGGGACTGGCTTGGGTCAAAGTCGTAAAAGGTGCATTTCTTTCCAGATGGGAAATGTTCTTCCCACTTCGCAAGCACAGAGTTTGCAACCATAAACTTTAGTGCTCTATCAATCGTGTTCTTGGCATGCCCTTGCTCTTGCAGTTCGTCCTGTATTTCGCCCCAAGCTGTTTTGCCACATGACTTAACATGTGCTCTAATGGCGATTTCTGCGCCAGCTCGCCCCTTGATTTGTTTCTCGTCGCTGCTGTCTGATCCGGTCGTTGAATACTCCCAACCAGACTCGCCCTGTCGGCCTTGGATTGTCGGAAGTTCAAAACGATTCCAACGAGCCTTCACGGATTTGATCGTGATGTTCTGCTCGTCCATCTCGTCAGCTTCAAGACGAATCACGTTGTCGCATGTTCTGCCCATAGACCGGCCCCAGGTCTCGCCCTGGCTGTTCAGGTGGCCAACGAGGACGATAGGGATAGAAAACTCTCTCGCCAGTTCTCTCAATGGAGTGGCGATCTTGGCAACCTCTTGAGGATCCACCAGTGGTCTTGAGGAAGCGGCCATGAGCGTATCTATAACAACCATCCCAATCTTATAGCGACCACACCAGTGACGGATCATGGCCAACGTCTGCGGATCGTCAATATTTGTAAAGTTGTATGGGTCGTTCTCAGGTCCAGTAAATATGACGTTTGTGGATGGTATCCCAAAAGCGACTGCTGTTGTCGCGATCTGGTCCCAGTGACTATCTGAAGCGACGAACAAAACTTTGCAGTCTGGATCCATCTCGGTTTTTGTGCCATCAGGCCAGTGCTGATCAAGTGACCAACGTTTGACCAGATCCAAAATCCATCTCGTCTTGCCTGTACCTTCTTTACCCTCAACGAGATGTAAGCCCCGATCCACAAACCATCCCACGTTCTTTTCGGTATCGCCCCAAAGCCATTTCCGTTCCTTCATCAAAGCTAAGATATGGTCAATGTTGGCCGCATCTGGCAAACCTTCAAAGAATTCCACTGGTAAAGGCTCAACTGATAGTTGTGGCGGAGCTGCTCCGTTGGCCTTTGCGATCTGGATTAAACTTCCAAACCGAATCTGCTTATCGCCATCGGTCCTTTTAAACGACCTGACTTTGATGGAACACTCTCCATCAATATGCTTTTCATGACGAGCTGACCATTCTTCCCAGAGTTCAGCACCGTCTTCGCCAAACTTGTGGGTAAGCGCCATGCCCACAGCAAGCCATTTGTCGTAGTCTCCAAGTTGAGTATCCAGATATCCTTTAGCGAGCACCATTTTGGCCCACTCAAAATCACTGGAAACATTTCCGACCACAGGAGGAAAATCGGCCTTTGGTTTCTCGGGTCGAGTGATTGCCTGTAGGATCGCCTGCTCTGCGGATTCAGGCAGGGCAATTGGTGCCATCGGAATTGAAACCCGTTTCCCATCGCTCGGAGCACAGGCGACCTGACTCCCAGCGTCAGCCAGGCCAACAAAGATTTCTATCTTACCTTTAGATGGAAGTTCGATGGATTTTTTTCCTAAGCGCCCCCATGCCTGAAGGATGGAATCGGTCACCTGAAACCAGACATGGCAACCACCCTCCGTTTTGACGATAAGAGTTTCTGGCCAGTCGTCAGACCCAAACAGAAGTTGGGCGGACTCCTTCCAAGCATCTGGAAGAAACTTGGTGTCCTTGTTGTATGGGTCGATGTCAAACACCACATGACCAACAGGCTTGCACCCAATCCCGACAGGTACTCCATTCTGAAGATACCCGATCAATCGCTGTCGCCACTGATCGGTTGTAACATGCTGCCATGGCTCATCCTTGTTGGCCATCGGGCGTTTGATCTTGCCATGCTTATCCTCACCGTTGACGACCGGAAGCACGCCAATAGACACAAGCGCCTCGAACGCTGCAAACAGATCGTTGCGAGCGCAGGCGTCAAAGTAATCTGGCCACGACATGAATTCAGCCTTTCTCGTTTGAGAGAGCCTGAATTGCTTCTCGCTCGGCTTGATCGTAAGGATCAACAAACCGCGGGCCAGGCTCATCGAGCTGGCCACGGACGGTGCCAAGTGGCAGTTCCCAAGTGAGTTTATTTAAGACAAACTGTATGGACTCATGTTGCGTTTTCAGCACAGCTATGACTCCTTATGAATTCCCGCAAAGCAGAGATCATGCACTCTCGCATGGTTAGATCGTTTTTTGCACAGTAAACGCGCATGTCTCGCTTTAAATCCATTGGCAGACGCACTTCAGTGCGATTCTTGCTATCCGTTGTCTTACTCAACTTGAGTTCCTCAGTAGAGAACATCCCGAAAACCGTGATAGATCAACAACCGTAATATACGTATAACCGTTTCGGTAGTCAAACCGAAAAAAACGCATTACGCTGAATCGTATTTGACGGTTAGTCGTAACTCTCGTATAATCTAACGAATGGAAAGGAGGAGACATGAGCAAAACAGAAGCGTTGACGGCTCGGCTGGATCTGAAGGTTGCCCCTCAAATCTTGGCAGACCTCGACATTGAGATTTCTAGATTGCGACTGACCAAGCAAATGTTTGGCAACCGCAGGCCTCGCCACGCAGCTTTGGTGATGGTCGCCATCAAGCAATTTATGACGCTCGCGCCAGAACTGCGCGATGCCGCATATGATCGCTGGTTTGGAGAACTGTCAGGTGAAACACCTGCAACGGTTGTCTTAAACACCGCATCCGTCAACTAAGCCTCGACTGACTTCGATAACTCCGTAATTCAGTCATCGCAAACCCTTGCAGAACCCCTTCCGGCGTCTTTCTAATCCGTCGGTCACAGGTTCGAATCCTGTCGGGCGTACTATCTTAGTTTACGCGACAGAAAGTTTTAACATCTATTTGACAAGGAACTTGCATGGTATATAAGTATTTCTCTATCCTCTCATTCGCTTCTAAAATTCAACAATTTGTCTGGAATACCTCCGTAAATGTACGGATTTATCATAGATACCTTCGACATGGGACGTAAGAAATCTCTTGTCCCAACTCATTGTCATCACAAAGGTTCCGGCCGTTCCTACATCACTTGGAACGGTACGGAAATATATACGGGTTTATCGGGAACTATCGAGGCAGCGGAAGCATATGCCAAGATGCTCTCGAACATCATGGCTTATGGTGAGCCATGTCCCAAGGTCGAAGTTCAAGTCAGACTCAGTGTCGCTACAATCGCTACAAAATATCTTGAGCACGTAAAAAGAGAAAAGCCCCCAGACTCTGATGAGGATAAAGCGGTTGGTCGAGTCGTCAAAGATCTGGAACGTTTTGAACTTCCGGCGGAAAAGTTTTCGCCTGGTCGTCTTACCGAACTGATCCAGATGTGGGTTGATAAACGATTGGCCCTGACGACCATCAACAAAAAGCACAACTATCTTCTGAACATCTTTCGATGGGCAGCTCAGATGGATTTGGTGACGCCAACCGTCTGGTCAGCCCTGTTGACGGTCAGGAAGATCAAGCCTGGTCGATCTTCAGCCAAACAACCAAAGAAGGTCAAGCCAGTTCCTTGCGATGTGGTGGAGTCGATTCTGGATCACTGTCAGCCACGGATCGCCGCTGTGCTCAGGATGCAGATCTATACAGGCATGAGGTGTGGGGAAGTCCTCAGGATGACGATGGCCGAAATCCATGGGAACATTTATTCGCCATACAAGCACAAGAACAGATGGAGGAACAAAGATAGGACTGTCCATCTGGGTCCACGGGCGATGGCTCTGATAAACGAGTGGAAGACGGATGATCCTGTCTCTTATACACATCTCCGACCCACGAGACAGGCAGAAATCTCGTATGCCGTCTTCTGCTTGAAAAAAAAAAAAA
>ENA-OSIY01000193-OSIY01000193.1-marine-metagenome-genome-assembly--contig:-NODE-193-length-35521-cov-9.581593_pt1 | contig 35521 bp, 50 predicted proteins | sample MGYA00237884_ERZ534233 | MGnify/ENA primary metagenome ERZ534233 (study PRJEB26412, sample SAMN06343840) | marine metagenome | isolation source: estuarine water | place: USA: Columbia River Estuary... | reverse complement strand
TATTAGATGTTTCTAAACTAACAAACTTAGGATGGCAATATAAAATATCTCTTAAAGAAGGGATAGAAAAAACATATGAAGATTATGTCAAATAAAAAAGTCGCACTAATAACAGGAATTACAGGACAATCAGGAAGTCATCTTGCTGATCTTCTTTTAGACAAAGGTTATGAAGTACACGGTATTATTAGAAGATGTTCATCATTTAATACTGCACGTATTGATCATATTTATGATAGAATAAAACTCCACTATGGAGATTTAACTGATCCGTTAGTTATCTCAGATTTAGTTACGAAAATACAACCAGATGAAGTTTATAACTTAGGTGCTCAGTCACACGTTAGAGTTTCATTTGAGATACCTTACTATACCGCACAAGTTGATGGATTAGGAACATTGGTAATTTTAGAAGCTGTAAAAAACCACTGTCCTAATGCAAGAGTTTATCAAGCATCTACTTCTGAACTTTATGGTGGTATGTCTTATAATATGCCAGTAACCGGATACACAGAAGAATCAGTTATGCATCCACGTTCACCTTACGGTTGTGCTAAGATGTATGGTCTTTGGATAACAAAGAACTATAGAGAATCATATGGAATGCATATTAGTAATGGAATACTTTTCAACCACGAAGGTGAAAGAAGAGGTGAGACATTTGTTACCAGAAAAGTAACAATGGCACTAGGAGTTATTAAAAACTATTTAGATCATGGTCACACTGACTTCCCTACATTAAAATTGGGTAATCTTTACTCTAAAAGAGATTGGGGCTATGCAAAAGATTATGTTTATGGTATGTGGCTAATGACACAACAAGATGAACCAGACGATTACGTTTTGGCAACTAATGAAACACATTCAATTAAAGAATTTGTTGATCTAGCGGCCTTAGAATGTAAAATGGAATTGAAATGGATTGGAGAAGGAATAAATGAGAAAGCTTATTTTGAAGATAATGTAATTGTAGAGATTGATGAAAGATATTACAGACCAGCAGAGGTTGACGTACTTTTAGGAGATTACTCAAAGGCAAAAGAGAAGTTAGGTTGGGAACCAAAGGTTAAGTTTGAAGATCTAGTTAAAATTATGATTACTCATGATATAAAAAATCAACAAACCCCATGAATTTTGATGTATTCATAACAATAAATCCTAATGGAAACTTTGATAGTCAAAATGAGGCAATTTTATCTTGGAGTTCCAAATATAAAGTTTATTCAGTAAATACTAAAGATGATATTGAAAAGATAAATTATTTATACCCTAGTGTTATTTTTATTGAAACTAAAGATATTTATATTTATAAAGATAAAAAACTAGTAAAGTTAAATGGTATGTTAGATGCAATCAAAAGTAAATGTAAAGATAATTGTATTATAGTAAATTCAGATATTATAAGAATGAATGATATTAAACTAAATAAAAAACATTTAAAAGATAGTCTTATTATAGGAAGTAGATATGAGATAGATGGTGATAAACCAATTTATCAATTTACTAAAGGATATGACCTTTTCATTTTTAATAAAAAACATATAAATACTTTCTATAATAAAAACTATGTAATAGGAATGCCATGGTGGGACTTTTGGGTACCAGTAATTGCGGATAAATCATCACTTGTTGTCTATCATATAAATGATCCTATTATTTACCATAGAACACATCAAACAAATTATGATGATGATATATGGATAAAGTTTGGTGAGTATCTTTATCTGGATATAATGATTAATATATTAAAAAACCCAATGCCGGTTTCAATATATGACTTCTGTGGAAGTATAAAACACTATATTGAAAAAAAACAAATAAACATATAATGAAACTTATTATAGAATACTTTAAATCCACAAATCAAAATCGTGATGTAGAATATAAATCTTGTATCAATGAGAATATTAAGAATACCTTGATTGAAAAGATTTATGTCTTTATATCAGATGATTCCATTTTAGATTTACAATCAGATAAAATTGAAATTGTTAAGATAGATAGTAGACCAACATTTAATTTTTTATTTGAATGGTGTAATACTAATCTACCAGAAGAAATCTGTATTATTGCAAATACTGATATTTTCTTCGATTCAACAATTGAACACTTAAATAATACGGATCTTACTAATACATTCCTTGCTTTAACAAGATGGGATTTAGTACTTAAAGATAATCAATGGTTTGTTGATTTTTATAACAAACCTTGGAATCAATACGGTGTAACAACTGGTATGTTATCACAAGACTCTTGGATATTTAAAACTCCTATAAAAATAGATGAAAGAAGTAACTTTCTAATGGGTAAACCAGGTTGTGATAATAGAATTGTGCAAATTTACTTAGAGAATAACTATAATGTTAAGAATCCAAGTATTCAGATAGTTAGTAAACATCTACATATTTCTAATCATAGAACTTATAATAATAAAGATATGGTATTTGGCCCATATCTTTTGGTTGAACCAACCAACGATATAAATATTGATAGTCAAAAGAAAACAATACCACACTTTTAATGAGAGTAGATAAAAGATTTAATTCACAGGAAAGTAATGATGCAATTACCAACTTAGTAAAACAAAATAAAAGTTTTCTAATATCAAGAGTAGGACTAGGAGGTGAAACTGCTATATCTGCCTTAGTATTGACAAATCAACAAATACCTCAACATGTTTATAATTGGTTTTTCATAAATGCAGGATTCTATGGCTCTTCAAACATTATAACTTATGCAAGATATTATAAGTCTGCCTGTGAATCCAGTGACTTACATGCATATTGGAACTATCAAGGATTCATTGAAATGGAAGACTTTTTAGTACCAGAAGAAAAACCGCTTATTGATGTAAGTGCTTTAGAATCATTTAGATTTGATAACCCTTGGACAGAACATTTAAAAGGTAAAAAAATACTTATTATAAATCCATTTAAAGAAACAATAGATAAACAACTATTAGTTAAGGATAAGATATGGGAGAATAAAAATATACTACCTGATGCAGAATATATTACATATAAGTCTACACAATCAATTGGTGGTCAAGGTCCTGATAAAGATTGGTATGAATCATATAATAAAATGTGTGAAGATATATCAAAGATAGACTTTGATGTTGCTTTACTAGGTTGTGGTTCATATGGACTACCACTATGTGATTATATTAAAAATAAATTGAATAAATCAGCCGTTTATATTGGTGGTGGACTTCAATTATACTTTGGTATAAAAGGTAAGAGATGGGAAGGTAGTGAAGACATTACAAAATTCTATAATGAATATTGGGTAAGACCAAATACAGAAGAAACACCTACAACAAGTACAATGGTTGAAGGTGGTTGTTACTGGTAAAAAATTAAAATTAAAATGGAAAAATTATTAATAAGTTATTGTTTCTTTACACCAAAGAACTTACATAAAGAGATGAGGTTTTGGGATCTTTATAATACATATGATAGATATTGGTATAATATACCTGCATCAATGGCCGTAAATAGTATTATATATCCAGATGCAAAGATAAGAATACATCTTTCTGAAGAAATAAAATCTAATCCATTATTTGAAGTTTTAGATAAAATATCTGAAAATATGAGTAATGTTGAATTAGTATTCATGCCTTACGAGTATACTAATACTGAACCAACTATGTGGAGATATAAACCTTTATTCGATAAAGAATCTGACGTTATTTTATGTAGAGATATAGATTCATTACCTAATGAAGATGAGATAAAATCAACATATTACTTTTTGCAGAATAAAGAATATAAAGTACATACTTTAAGAACACATACAAATCATGGTAGTACAGCAACTATAATATTAGCAGGTCTTTGTGGATATAGACCATCAGAAATATACTTTATAAAAGATATTACATTTGATGCTTACTATAATCATTTTAAATCAATGAGTTGGGGGTTAGATCAAAACTCACTAATAAATCTATTTGTAAGAGATCAAAATTGGACTGGTACTAGCTTTTTAGATTCACCAATTAGTACTGAATATCATAAAGTACCAAATGCTTTAATAAATTGTAAATCATTCAATCAAGATTTCTATAGAAAAAATGTTGACATTTCACAAATAGATAGTCGTATTTTAGAAATATTAAATGATGAAACTAAATGGGCAGGTGAACCAACAAATTTAAGAGGTGATAAACTTAGTAAACTATTAAACTTAGACATACCAGAACTTCAAAAGATGAAAGATATAATCGAATCTTGCTCACATGATATAAAAGATTTTTATTTAGGTAATGGATAAATTCATTGATGGTGATTTCTTTGAATCACTTGCAGACTTTACTTTTGGTGATATGTATTCTCAAAATATGACTGAACCAAGTTATGATTTACTAAAATCTATCTTTCAAAAATATGAGAAACCAATTTTATTTATTGAAACACATAGATTAGGTAATCTATTTAGAGTACTTACACAATTTTCTAATACAGTTATAATCATTGCACATAACTCAGACGCAACGTTTGGTATTGATCTATTTAATAATATTCCAAAAAATGTTGAAAAGATATGGTGTCAGAATTATAACTATATTGAAACGGATAGAATTAAAAGTTTACCAATAGGCTTAGAAAGAGTTAGATGGTTTCCTGAACAAAAGAAACAAGAAGTTCTACATCAATCAATAGGTGATATTACTAAATCCGATTTAGTTTATATGAACTTCAACCCAGGTACTAATCCACAGAGACAAAGTATACTTGATCAATTAAATAATAAATCATTTATTACACAGAAGATGGTAGGAAATGGTGGAGACTATACAACTTATATAAATGATTTAAAATCTCACAAATATGTTATATCACCTCCTGGAAATGGTATAGACTGTCATAGAAACTGGGAAGCAATATATTTAAGTTGCATTCCCATAGTTTTAGATAGCTATTTTAATAGAAATATGTATGGAAAACTACCGGTTTTAATTGTTAAAGATTATGATCTAAATGAGAAAGAATTACTTGATAGGTATGATGAAATCATAAACAAAAACAAAAACAATGATATAACAAATAAAAAATATTGGGAGAATTTAATTAAATGAAAAAAATAAAAATAGGCTACTCCGACTTTTGGGGTGAACTAATACCCGACGATAACTATTTCTTCAATCTTTTATCACAAAAGTATGATGTTGAAATAGATAATAATAACCCAGATATTCTATTCTATACTGTCTATTCTAGAAATCATATGACATATGATATGAATAAAGTTATTAAGATACTATATACTGGAGAAAATCAAAGACCTAATTATAATGAATGTCATTACTCACTATCTTTTGATTATAGTGAGGATCCTAGAAATTATAGATTACCATTGTGGGCATTAATACTAAACTGGTTTGATAGACCATATAGAGATGAAAGAGATCAAGCATATTTACATAATATAGATGATTTTCTAAATAAAAAACATATAGAGAAAAGTAAATTCTGTAGTTTTATTGCATCAAATGCTGCAGGTAAAAGATTAGAGTTTTTACCTAAAATTTATCAATATAAACATATTGATTGTGGTGGTCGAATATATAATAATGTACCTCAGATAAAAGGAAGAGGTGATCAAATTTATAAAATAGAATTTCTAAAGGATTATAAGTTTAATATAGCATTTGAGAACTCATCATTTCCTGGATATTGTACCGAGAAAATTATAAACTCAATGTTTGCAGGTTGTATACCTATTTATTGGGGAGATCCCTTGGTGGTAGATGATTTTAATGAAAATTCATTTCTAAACTGGCATAAGTTTAATAGTGATGAAAAATTGATTGAAGAGATTATAAAAATTGACAATAATCAAGATTTATATAATGATATGATAAATCAACCTTGGTTTAAAGATAATAAAATACCAGATTTTATAAAGCCAGAATCGGTATTGAGTTTTTTTGAAAAAATAATAGAACAAATATGAAACTAAATATTGAAAATGTTTATGTTGTACACTATACAAAATTACATGAACGTAGAAATGTTATTGAAAGACAATTCAATGATATTTCAAAAAATTTAATCTTTATAGAAGATTTTGATGCAGAGGAAATAACTGATGAGATTTTAGCAGAATGGTATCAGCCATCAAAAGAACAATGGGATATAAGAAATAGAAATCTATGGGGTAAAAAGGGATTACCAACTCCTGCATTTAGAATAATAAATATGGCAGAAGTTTCCTGTACTATAAAACATATAAAAGCAATGGAACTAATTGCAGAAAATGGTGATGGATTTATTATTGAAGATGACGTTTTATTGAAAGATAATTTTGTAAAAAGTTTCAATAAAGCAATTGATGAACTACCGGAAGATTGGGATGTTATTATGGTCGGAGCTGGCTGCAATTTACACGTACCATCAATTCCTGGTAAAATTTTCTATAAAGTTGATGATCCTGCAACAAGATGTTTAGACTCATATCTAGTAAGTCAAAAAGCGGCACAGAAATTAATAAAAACAATAAAGCCTTTTCAGACAATTTCTGATTGGGAATTAGCTTGGCAATTACACTTTAATAACTTAACAACATACTGGTTAGAACCTAGCTTATGTGTACAAGGATCAGAAACAGGTGTATATAAAACAACATTGAGATAATGGAATTAAATTTAATTTGGTGTGTTAAAACACAATATGAAGTTGATTTTTCATTTAACTGGATCAATGAGATATTTTCAGAATTTGAAATAAAACATCACTATGACATAACTAATAATTTTGATAAATTTATAGACAATTCAATAATTATTGTTTCAGTTGGTAAAGAATCTAATACAAGACTTATTGATTATATCAAAAACTATAATGATAAAGATTTAAAATATACGATACTGCATTTATCAGATGAGGCATTTGAACAAAATATTGACTTTTATAGATCTTCCGTTAAAATAATAAGAAATTACTACAATGAAGACTATGTAAGAAAATATAATATTCTAACAATTCCTTTAGGATATCAAACAAATGTTAAATATACTGATAATGAAAAATCAGTAAATGTGAATTTTATTGGTCAATTAAAATCAGATAGAAATGAAATGCTAATAAATTTTAATCAAATTGATAGTAAATTTATACACTTGACAAGAATGTGGAATGATCCACAAGGTTTGAACACAGAACAATACTCCGAAGTTTTAAGTAAAAGTTCCTTTACCTTATGTCCAAGAGGTTGGATTAGTTTAGATAGTTTTAGGATAAATGAGGCACTGGAGTGTAAATCTATACCAGTATCTATTTTAGATAATGATGGTAGTGACTATTTTGAAAAGATATATGGTAAACATCCATTTATAATAGGTAAAGACTGGTCTGATTCATATGATAAAGTAATTTCACAAAATATTGAAGAAAAATCAAAGGAAGTAATATTTTGGTGGAATGACTTTAAGAATAATTTAAAAATAAAACTAAAAAATTATATAAATGAGTAAGACACTAACAATAACACATAATGCAGGTATATTTTCTTGTTACTCAATTAGATTACAAGAAATAATAAAATACTTTAATGATAATAAATGTCTACCTGAAATAGTTGATAGTAGTCAACAATTTGCACTTTATAAAAATACAAATATAGACCTATCAAAAATACTCTTTGATGAGTCAGATATTTCAATAGACTTCAATGATATTATCAGTATAAGTAAAACAAATGATGAAGTACAATTTTCAAACTTTGACTTACTAAACTTTGAATATATTAATTTATTTATTGATAAGTATTTTAAACCAACACAAGCTATAAACTTTATTACTGATAGATTTGTTGAGAAATACTTAATAGTTTTTGAAGAAACTTGTTCAGTTTTTTATAGAGGCAATGATAAAATAACAGAGACAAATATACCAGATTACGATGTCTTTTTTGATAAATGTAAAAAGATAAAAGAAGATAACCAAAATATACGATTTTTAGTACAAACAGATGAATATGAATTTTATGAAGAATTTAGTAAAATATTTACAAATTCAACTAGAATTGATGAAATTCCTATGATACGAAAACAAAATTCTGTTGTACACCAACAAATACCTAGAAGTGAGTTAACTCAATTTGCTATGAATTTTTTGGCAGCAACTTTAATAGTTTCCAAATGTAACTTTTTAGTTACAAATTCAGGAAACTGTGGTTATTGGTCTGTTTTGTTTAGAGGTAATAGCAAAAATGTATATCAATACCTAACCACAGGAAGAAATATAGAATTTAATCCGAACTTAGTAGAATATAACTACTGGAGTAAATAAAAAATATAAAAATATGAAAACTATCGCATTCTACTCACCTCATTTAGCACTTACTGGTACTGAAGTTACTATGTATGACTTTGCAGACTATAATGAAAAAATATTAGGTAATAAATCTGTTATTATTTATAATGATAATCACAGATGGTCACATTCATCAACCGTAGAAAAATTTAAAAAAAGATTTGATAAAATGTATGCATTACAAGGACCACAACACGATTGGCATTGGAATTCAGGTGTTACAGTACCACTAATTGATGAAGTTATTAGTAAAGAAAACTGTGATGGTCTTTATATGCAAAAATTTGGAAATAATGACAATGTAGTTTCTAAACTATGTAAAACATATGTACTCTGTGCGGCCCCAGTTTGTGAACCACATGGTGACGTGTATGCTTATGTATCAGAATGGTTAAGTCAGGTAGCATCAGGTGGTAGATATCCCGCAGTTCCTAGTATGATAACACCATTACCTGATATTACCGAAGATTTAAGAGATGAACTTAATATTCCAAAAAATGCAATTGTTTTTGGTAGAACTGGAGGAGATGGTTCATTTAACATACCATTTGCAATGGATGTAATTAAACAAGTTGTTGATACAACTTCAAATATATACTTCTTATTTCAAAATACTCCAGTCTTTTATGAGCATACAAAAATTAAACATATTGGACCATCTTCAGACTTGGAGGTTAAATCAAAATTCATAAACTCTTGTGATGCTATGATACACGCAAGAAATGAGGGAGAAAGTTTTGGATGTGCTTGTGGAGAATTCTCTATGAAAAATAAACCAATAGTAACCTATTTTAATTCAAAAGATAGAAATCATATACATCTTTTAGGAGATAAAGGTTTCTACTATAGAGATCCTAATGAGCTATATAATATATTATTATCATTTAAACCAGATCCAACTAAAGATTGGAATGGATATAAAGATTATAACCCTGAAAGAATAATGAAAATATTCAATGATGTCTTTCTATCACAAAAATAAAAGTAAATAATGATTATAACATCAACCTGTCCACTTAGAATATCCTTAGTTGGTGGTTCAACAGACCACCCAGATTTCATAAAAAAATATAAATCCGGTAGTGTAATTAGTTTCCCTTGTGATTTAAAAACTTATGTTACTATACACAAAGATGTATTTGGTGCAAATACCTTAGAAAAAAAATATATTTTAAACTATTCACGTAGAGAAGAAGTTGATAGACTTGATGATATTCAAAATGAACTAATAAGAAACTGTTTTAATGAATTAAATGTAGATAAAATAAATCTATTCTTAACATCTGATGTATTCTCATTAGGTTCTGGTTTAGCTTCCTCATCAGCATATCTAATGTCTCTAATAAAAGCAATATATGTTTTAAGAGATGAAGTAATTACCGAAAGTGAGATCTGTAAACTTGCAATGAAAATTGAAAAAATATTTAATCCTTTAGTGGGTCAACAAGATTTCTATGGTAGTTTGGGTGGACTAAAGAAAATAACTTTCTATGAAGATCAAAATCCTGATATAAAATATTTGGATACTAGTATATTTAGAGAAATGGATATGTTTCTAATTTATACAGGAGTTACTAGAAAATCAACTAATATATTAGAGACACTAAATATTGATAATAGTTTACCTTTATTAGGTGATGTAATTCAATTAGAAAAAGCAATAAATACATATGATATTGAACTTTTTAATAAAACAATTAAATCAACTTGGTATAATAAGAAAAAAACATCTACTTTAATATGTGAGAATCTAAAAATAAAGGAATTAGATGATATTTTAGAAAATGATACTGATATATTATCACATAAGTTATTAGGAGCAGGTAATGGTGGTTATTTTTTAATATTTACTGAGAAAAATAAAGAAAACTTATTATATAATAAGTATATAAATATAAATAAAATAAAAATATCAGAAACTGGTATAAAAAATATGTACATGTAATGAATATAGATGAATTAAAAAAATGTATTGATGATATTGATAAAGATGATTTAGTAAAATTAGAAAATATTATAAATAATAGAAAGAATATAATAATAATTGGTAATGGTGGTAGTAATGCAGTTGCTTCACATATCTCACAAGATTATACAAAAGCACTAGGTAAAAGAGCATTATCTTTTTCAGATAGTTCTCGACTCACCTGTTATATGAATGATTATGGAGTTGAACAAGCATATATTAAATTTATAGAACATTTTGCATATTCGGATACACTTATTATACTAATATCCTCATCAGGTAACTCATTAAATATTATAAATTCTGTAGAATATTGTAATAATAGTAAACTTGATGTTATTACTTTATCGGGATTTGATAAAGATAATAAATTAAACCAACTATCTAATAACTCTATTTTACACTTTTGGGTAAATAGTAATGACTATGGTATTGTTGAATGTACACACGAAATAATATTACACTCTATTATATGATATATTGTTTTGATATAGATGATACAATATGCACGACAAATAATAAAGATTATATAAATAGTATGCCTTATTATGATATGATTGAACGTATAAACTATCTTCATGATAGTGGTAATAAAATCATACTATTTACTGCAAGAGGTATGGGAAAATTTAATGGAGATGTTAAAAAGGTTTATGAGGTTTACTTTGACTTAACAACTAATCAACTAAAAGAATGGGGAGTTAAGTTTGATAATCTTTATCTAGGTAAACCATCATTTGACTACTTTATAGATGATAAAAACCTACTAATTTCGGAATTTAAAAGTATTATAAACCCAAAGATTGGATTTATAGCGGGCTCATTTGATGTTATACACCCAGGTTACATTAAGATGTTTAAAGATATAAAACAAAAATGTAATCATCTTTTAGTAGCATTACAAATAGATCCATCAATAGATAGAGTAGAAAAAATAAAACCTATATTATCTATTGATGATCGAAAGGAAATACTAGAATCAATTAAATATATTGATGAGGTTATTATATATCAAAGTGAGTTTGAACTTGAAGAAATACTTAAAAATAATAAAATTGATATTCGTTTCTTAGGTGACGATTATAAAGATAAAGAAGAATATACTGGTAAAAAATTGCCAATTAAAATAGAATTTTTAGATAGATCACACAATTGGTCTACCACAAAATTCAAAGAACTTATAAAAAATAACATATAAAAATGAAAAGAATAACTATTTGTATAACAACACATTGTATAAAAAAAGAAACAAGAGGCCCTTGGAAGGGAATTCCTAATGTATGTCCTTCTGCACCAAGTACTAAAATGATAGAGGATATACTATCTGATTTTTTCTCAAAAACAGATATTACACTAGATGACTGTCATATTCACATTGGATTTGACAAAAGAAAAGGTAGAAGTATTGATGAGGAATATCAAAATAACTTAAATATTCTCTGTGAACGTATAAATGGTAAATTGTTGGTAAATGAATCAGAAATTGATGATCCAATTGAAACTGCTCCAATAAACTTTTCAAATGTAATAAACTCAGTTGAAACAGAATATTATTTTTTATTAGAACATGACTGGATATTTACAAGATCATTCTCATTCAAATCAATAATTGAAGAAATGGATAAAAATGATAAAATAAATCTAATTAGATTTAGCCAACATGAAACTGTTATGAAATCTGCATTACATCCAGATAATGATGTATCAGAATCTGATATTTTAAGTATAAAAGTTACTGATAATATTCCGGTATTACCATCTTGTCACTTCTCCAATAATCCTTATATATGTAAAACAAAAGTATTTAAAGACTGGTGGAGTTATTTAGTCTTCCCGACACCAGAAATGGGTGGATTTGTTGAAGGACCAATGAATATTTTTTTCAAATTCACATCTGAGAAAGTTGGTTGGATAAATACAATGAAAGCATATAAATGTTTTGTATATGGTGATCCTAATGATAGTGCCTGGGTACAACACCTTAATGGTAATGTATATAGATAAATAAAAAATGATGAGTAAAATGATGAGTAAAATAAGTGTAGTAATACCAACAATGTGGAAATCAGATAAATTAGAAACTTTGTTAAATAATTTACAAAAATGTGATAGGATTGGTGAAATTTTAATTATTGATAATGACTATAGTCATAAAAATATAAATATTGATAACTATGATAAAATAATTTACTTGAAGATGGTTGAAAATATTTATGTTAACCCTGCTTGGAATTTAGGAGTTTCAAAATCTAATTTTGAAATAGTTGTTTTATTAAACGATGACATATTATTTGATGTGAACTTTTTTAATCAACTAAATGTTGCAGATGAAACAATAATAGGGGTTGCCGAACAGTCTTATAAAGATCCAAATGATAATAACTTTAGACTAGAAGAAACCGATGATAGAAATTGGGGATTTGGTTGTATGATTATTTTTAATAAAAAATATTACGTACAAATACCAGAAGAATTAAAAATTTGGTGTGGTGACGATTACTTATTTAAAAAATTTAAAAATAAATCTATTATAAAAGGTGTATACTTTGATACTACAATGAGTATTACATCCGATCTACCTATTTTTAACGAAGTTAAAAGTAATGATGAGATTTTATATAAATCAAAGTATTCAATATGAATATAGATATAGTAGATAAAATGACACAATGTTAGCAGACGAACTAACAAAATCAATTGATGCAGACATCAAAAAAATATAAAGAAATATAATGATTGTAATTGCAACGCACAATGGTAAAGAACATCTGAAAACACTTTTATCTAACCTAGAAAGTTTTAAACTAGATAAAGAAATATCAATTATAGATACAATGTCTTCTAATAAAGAGTCCTTAGATTTCTTAGATGAAATATCTACTAAAAATATCTATAATCTTAATATAAATATCTACAAAACTGAGTATAGGGGATTTGATACAGGTGCATATATCTATGCAATAAATAACTTAACAGCAGAAAGATTCTACTTTTTACAAGATTCAATTATAATTAAAGATAGAGAATTCTTTGACATTACTGATAATATACTAAAACCTGGTGTTGTTACTACGTTTATATCATTTCCATCGAACTTTTATAATATCGAACAATATAACTATTGTAAATCAACATTTAATACAACCGATTATGATACTGGAATATTCGGACCAATGTTTTCAATTCTAAATGAAGATATTCAGAAGATAGATAAATCTTTACTAGTATATCCAAAAAATAAAGAACAACAAATGGCCATGGAAAGAGCCTGGTCAATAATATTTAAAAAATATAACTTGTCTATTAGACCAATTGAAGGTGAAAAGGATGATGATAAACTATTCAATGATAAGTATAAACTATTTACGAAAAAATTCCCATATAGATTATGAAGTTACACAAATTAGATAATATGTTTAAAGGTTGGTTTATTGGTGACTTTGAACCAAGTTTATTTAATGCCGATTTTGAAGTTGGTGTTAAAGAGTATAAGTCAGGTGATAAAGAACAAAAACATTATCATAAACTTGCTAAAGAGTTTACCGTAATAATATCCGGTAAAGTTAAAATGAATGATATTGAGTACATAAAAGGAGATATAATACAAATCGATGAAAATGAATCCACTGATTTTGAGTGTATTGAGGATACAATAACTGTTGTTGTTAAAACTAAAAGTATAAAAAATGATAAATATATAAATGATTAAATTAGTAGTATTTGACCTAGATGGGGTTTTAATAGATACACGAGAAATACACTATGAAGTTTTAAATAAATCTTTAAGTAGTATTGATGAGAAATATACTATATCACATAAAGATCACTTGTCTAAGTTTGATGGATTATCAACAAATAGAAAATTAGAAATACTTTCTAATGAAAGAGGTTTACCTAAAGAGTTACATAAAGTAATTTGGGAAAAGAAACAAGAACTAACTATAATAGAATTAGAAGATAAAATTAAAAGATCTGATAAATTGATTAATATAATTACCATATTGAAATCAAAGGGTATTAAGGTTTATGTTGCCTCTAACTCTATTAAAAAAACCATAGAAATATCACTTAATAAATTAGGAATATCAGATTTAATAGATGGTTTCTTATCTAATGAAGATGTATTAAGTCCTAAACCACATCCCGAAATTTATATGAGATGTATGATAAATGAAAAGGTTATGCCGAGTGAAACTTTAATTATAGAAGATTCATATATTGGTAGATTATCCGCAATTTCATCTGGTGCAAATATTTGTTCAGTAAATAATCCAGATGATGTAACAATTGAAAAAATAGAGAAGTCACTAAAGAATGAGTTAAGAGATATTAAGTGGCATGATGATAAGATGAATATTCTAATTCCAATGGCTGGTGCCGGTAGTAGATTTTCAAATGCCGGTTACACTTTTCCAAAACCTTTAATTGAAGTTGATGGAATACCGATGATTCAAGTAGTAATTGATAATTTAAACATAGATGCCAACTTCATATATATTGTTAGAAAAGAACATTATGATAAATTTAACTTAAAGTCATTTTTAAATGTAATAACACCTAATTGTAAAATTATAATGGTTGATGAGGTAACTGAAGGTGCTTGTTGTACTACTTTACTTGCAGAAGAATATATTAATAATGATAATTCATTATTAATTGCAAACTCTGATCAATTTATAGAATGGATATCAGGTGAATATTATCACTCTATAAACACAAATGGTGTTGATGGTAGTATTTTAACATTTGAAAATACACATCCTAAATGGAGTTATGTTAAGTGTGATGATTATGGTAATGTTGTTGAATTAAAAGAAAAGGAAGTAATAAGTAATAATGCAACGGTTGGAATATACTATTGGAAGTCAGGCACAGAATATGTAAAATATTCTAAACAAATGATAAGTAAGAATATAAGAGTAAATAATGAATTCTATGTTGCACCAGTATATAATGAGGCAATTCAAGATGGTAAGATAATTAAAACACATAAAATTAAAAAGATGTGGGGGTTGGGTACACCAGAAGACTTAGAATACTACTTAAAAAATTATAAATAGAATGATTTATATAGCACATAGAGGAAATACAAATGGTAAGTTTGAATCTTATGAGAATGAACCAAATTATATTGATATGGCAATCAAAAAAGGATTTGATGTAGAGATTGATATTTGGTGTATTGATAATCTAATATATCTCGGACATGATGACGCTCAATATGGTATAGACTTTAGATGGTTACGTGATAGAATAACAAAATTGTGGATACATTGTAAAAATTTAGAAGCAATGGTCCTATTAAAGAATTGTGGATATGATGCTAATTACTTTTGGCACCAGGAAGACGATTTCACTATTACTTCAAAGGGATTTTTTTGGACATATCCTGGTAAAGAACTAAGTAGTAATTCAGTTGCAGTAATGCCGGAAACTAAAGAATTTAAAGACATTGACAAAGCATATGCAATATGTTCTGATTATGTAGAAAAATATGTGTAAATATGAATATAGATATAGAAGCTAAAATGACACAAATGTTAGCCGATGAGTTAACAAAGTCAATTGATGCGGACATCATTAAAGAACTATTTGGTAAAAGAAATAGGAGAAAGTCTAAGATTAAAAATATCTTTAAATAATCTGAATAATCTGAGGTACATTACCAAGTTCAAGTACCTTACTTTGATTAAGTAAGAACTCAATATCATAAAAGTTAAAGTGAAAAGTAATTGTAAATTCTTTCGCATTAACTTTTTGACTAGAGTAGTTGAAAGTATTCTCAGATAAAGATTTAAGTATTATTTCATAAAAACGAATTACATAAATTGCATCCCTATGTATATCAACACAAGTAATTGTAAACGGTTCTAAAAAAGCATTATCTGTATCTAAATAATGTTTACTCATAATATCAAACATCAACCAGTAATTTAGATCAGAATCAACTGATCTAAATGTAACAGTTAAATCATGTGTAGTTGGTATATCTTGAATATTTTTTGCAGGTTTTAAGAATCTTTCTTTACCTCTAACTTCAATACGCTTAACTAATTCAAATGATATTCCAGGAAAATTTACACCCTTAATAGTAGAGTTCAAATAATCAATAACATTCTCATACTGAACCCAATTCTTTTCAAGAATTGGTGTATAAGTATCTATAATCTCAGGCTTTAAAAAAGCTTGAGGTAGATTAAATATAAACTGACTTGCCTGACTGGATAATCTCATTTGTTACATATTATTTTTATGATGTTGCACCCGGTTTTATAATAGGAGCTTGTTCATTTATTAGTTTTCTTGTTACAATTGCAGTTTCTTTAGTTGTATTTGGATCTAAAATAATACTTGGATTATTTGCTTGCATATTAGCTGCTTGATCATTTAACGCATTTACATTTGATCTACTGTCATATATCTTAAATAAACCTGTATATATTACCGATGTAGTAGATTGGCTCTTACCTGTTATATAAAATATATTTATACCATTATCATATATCTTTTTAATCTCCGCAAATCTGTTTTGAGTTATTTTAAATATGACTTGACCAATTGCTAAATTGATATCCCCTGACTCTGTAAATAAAGGAAATGTAATTTGATTTTGATCATTCTTTATAACAAAACTAATTTCACTTATACTAGTCATATTAAAGTAATCTGGCTTACTCTCAGGTCCAGTTGCAATTGAGAACTTAATAACATTATCAAATGGATAAAGTAAGATTTGAATCTTACCAAAACCATAGAACATAGTATTATTGAAAAGTGCATTATCAGATTTAGCAATTATATTAAATCTATCTATTAAAACAGGAAAAGGAACTTTAATTGTTTCAATAACTACACCATTTTGTGAACTTAGATTATTCATACCTTGAGAATTACCGTTGCCATTATTATTTATACCATTACCTGGAATACCTGTACCAGTGTTACCTAATACTAATGACCCATTTGCATTACCTAAACCACCGATTAAAGTAGTATTGATAGATGATTTAATATTATAGATTTTTGGTTTAGAAACATTCTTAACATTGATTTTCATCATGTTTATTGCATATTTAGATAACTCATCTTGTAACATACCATAAGAAGCTCTTCTAATAATTGTACTATCATCAACTGAATCAATAAGTCTCATCTCAACATCAATTATAGCGGTTGTAGAAGAGTATTTTATTATAGGTCTATATTCTATTGTTTCATTAAAATTATCTGTTACAGTTATCGTGGTAGTTTTTCCACGAATATTTTGTTCATATAAAGTAATATCATATTGAACATAATAATTTCTATCCAAAGTAAATGAATCATCAATAAATTTTTTGAAACCATATATTGTATCATTATAAATACCATATATTTCAAAGAAATCACCATTTGGAGAGTGTTGAATTACTAATCCTAATCTTTCAAATTCTGGTGACTGAGGTATTGATGTTGTATTGTTCGCACTTAATAAATAAGATTTAACACTATTTATTGTTTGTATATTAGTTATGAAATGAAAGTCAATAAAGATTGGTGCGGTTGAACTTAAACCGATATTATCAGTAAGATTATAGTTTATACTATTTTCTTTTGGCTTACCATCTAAAATCTGAGAAGACAATTCACTTAATGCAGGAATGTCAACTGTGATATTCTTACCCCATAATTTTTCTTGAAATAATAGGGGTGGTGATGTAAAGTTTAATAAATATTGTTGTTCTATAGAAGTCATATCAAAGTAAAAATTTGATAAATCATATATTTTACTATTTGTATAATCATGTGCATAAACTTTTATATAGAATCCTAAATATTCACCAAAAGTCCAGTTTATTGGTAGGTGAATTTTTAAAGTATCATGTCTTAATGGATTACCTGATGTATAATCCTTTACTTGTAAAAATGAATAGTTATTAGAAATAATACCAGGATTCTGTGTTGGTGAAGAACTTACTTTACCATATCTCCCAGAGATAGTATCAAGTTTAAATAGTTGATTATTTATATCATTACCAGTTATACTTGACGGGTTGCCCATATAAGCATTTGTTTTATATTTAGAATTAACTAAAATACTATATGGTTCAGATATTAGATTTGAATCATTATAGATATACTCCAATAGAATATTTTTGTCAAGTTTGATGTATTTAGAAATCTTAGACATTTGTTATAGAAACAATATTTTATTGTATATATTAAAAAAGAAAACCTTTCTTATGAAAGGTTTTCTTTAATTAATCTATCTCTAACGGATTCAATTATCTGTTCATCGGTTAAAGTAAAGTGTTTTTCTTTTATTTTTCTAAATAGTTCTTGTTCTTCTAATGCCAATTTCTCAATCTCTTTGTTTAAAGGATCTACCAAATCTTCTAGTGATTTTCCTTCATCGTCTACCTCTTGTAGTGCTTTCATTAGTTCATTTAAAAAATACTCTGTATTATTTGAACTTGTTTTTGAATTTCTACTTTCTTTAGCTTCTTTTTCAATCTCTTCAATTCTAGCAAGTGTTTCATCTAACTTATCAGATACCCTCTGTGCTTTCTTTTGATAAAGATCCATATTATTAGATAACTTTAAATAAGTTCTTCTAATCCTTACTGCGTTTTGTAAAAATACCTCATCAACCATTATTTAACTACTTCTTTTTTTACACGTGGTTTACGTGGTGCTCTAGGTTTAGTAACCTTAACAGGAGTCTCAGGAACTTGTGTAACTGAATCTGTTATCTGATCATTTATCGGTGTTGGAAATGCAACTTTGTCTTCACCATAAACTAAAATATTTATTTTACCTTTAATCATATCTTTAATAGTTGCTGGGTTTTTCAAAAGTTCATTTGTAAATTCATCTGCTAAGAAATCAATAATACTTGTCTCATAAGAATCCTCCATCATTTCGATAAAATCTAAACGAGGAATTTTATTCTTAATATCTAAATTGATATTAAACTCAACAATTCTTTTTACTCCTTTAAACATTTTAATAATAGGATCTTCAACTTCTACTCTTTGAACTGGTTGAACATACTGCTCTTCTCTACTTACTTCAACACGTTGAACAACTTCTTCTTGTATGGTTTGTTGATATTGTGGTACTCTTGGTAACTCACTTTCAGATTCTTCACCTAATATCTTTGCGAACGCTTCATTTTGTCTTTGTAAAGATTCTACTGGTGGTGAAACAATACCATACTTTGCAGCTAAAGCTGCTTTCTCATCTTCTTCTGATGACATCGAAATAAGAGATTCTTCTTGTTCAACACCTCTTGGGACATCAATTCGATTTACACCACCAACATTTATCTCACCATTGTCATCACCTATTTGATCTTGTGGTATATTTTTAATCTTTTCTGCTAATATATTATAAGCACCTTGATTATTAAAGAAACTCATTGGATCAATCTCTTCTGTATATAGTGCAGGATTCATAAGTGCAGTAACATTTAATTTTTGTTTGTTTTCTAAAATTGCAATGTTCTCAAATGAATCAATAACGGTAACTATTTCACCAGTTAAGTTATTTTTAAAACTTTTATTTGCTAAACTCATAGTTTATTTATATTTTTTTTCAGTCTTCCTTAATAGATTATATTAAATAATTATTAAAAGTTCTGATTATACTCAATAAAAAAATCCCTATAAATAGGGATTTTTTATTGTTTAAGATTAAATCTTACAAGTCACTAAAGAAATCATCTTCATCTTCTGTAGTAGCAGTTGCACTTGTTGCAGTGTTTGTAAAACTATCTTCAAATTCAAAGTCTTCTGAAGCTGGTTTAGCTTGTTGAGCAGTTGGATAAGTAGAAGAAGATTTACCAGTTAAGAAATTACCAATTTCACTGATTTTTGATTGTTGTTCGTCAGTTAATTGTTTCGGAGCAAAATCTTCAAGTTCATTAGTTCTATCAAGTAAATACTCTTTTACTTTACCTTGAGCAGCTGGATCAATTTTACCTTCTACAAGTGGAGCGTTTTTGAAAACTGCTTTATCTTTAAAGTAGATTGGTAAAGAAGTAGCTTCAGGTTTGAACATACTCATTTTGTAATCTGGGTAAGTTTCGTCTCCTGTTTGGATTTCTTTAACAACTAATACGAAATCTTTACCAGCTGATAAATCAAATACGTTACAAGGAACACCAGAGATTTCACCATTTTTCTCAGCAGAGATTTTATCTTTAATAGTTTTACCGTATTGGAAAATTAAAATTTTACCAACTAATTCTGGTTGTTGATCATCTTCTATTACTAATACGTAAGAGTAATATTTTTTAGAATACTTCAATTGTTTTGATTTCTCAATCAAGATTGCATTCTTTGAGTTTTGCATTGTGTAATACAAATCTGTTAAAGGACATTTCTCATTAAAGTTTTTCGGTGAATCAAACCATCCACTTAATTCTTTTTGATTTTTGATGTCCACGTAATGCGTTATCTTTTCAATCGCGGATTGGCCTATCTTTCCTTCTTGTGTTAAGTTTGGAAGAAAACGAACCACACTACGCCAGCCCTTCTTTTTGTCTTTACATTTTGATAAATCTACACGGTAGATTCCGTCATTGTTTGTTGCTTTTGTTTCATTCAGAAAGTCCATCTTGGCATCGAGCCCTCCGTTAAATAATTCGTCTAATTCATTCATAATTGCTTTTAATTGTTTTTCTATATCGGTTTAACCCGATTACTTATTATATAAAAAAGATTGAAAAAAGTTTATATTTTATTAGGTTATTTTTAATTTTTTTTTTATATACTCGTCAATTAGTTTTTCAATAACTTTTGACTTGTCATATAGATTTTCATCTATATGTTTTTCAAATACCTCGTATAGGTCCGGATCCATACTAAAATAAATCTTAATCTTTCTTTTACCTTTTTCTTTCATAAGTCTTTTATATTTTTTATACTTGTTTGTTTAGTGTGAGTATCTATTTCCTTTACTTAAATTATCAAATTGCCATAAAGGTTGAAAGTTTGTATATTTATTCATCTCATATACTTTCTCTTCTGTATCTGCCCAACTTATTGGTTCCTTATGGTCTAAGTGCCACTCCCCATGGTTCTCCCAAGACATACCTTCTAAAAATTGATCCTCAATATATTTCATAAAATACTCAAATGAACATCCTAAAATATCTCTACTTTTATCTTTTTTAGAATAACCCATTCTATTTATAGAATTATAAATAGAATTTCTTATAGTGAATGTTAATTTATATAAAGGATCATTATTTTTTCTATCCCTTATTTTTTCATTTATTCTATCTCTATTATTCTCTCTGTATCTTCTCCAGTTATCTCTACTCATAGTCCTAGTTCTTTCCATAAAGTTATCATCATCTTTAAGGTTATTATATCTTAATCTCGCCTTTTCTTTAATTTCTTCTTTATTATTAACATAATGTTTTCTTTTCTTATCATTAATAATATCTCTATTATCTTCATTATATTTTCTTTTTTGTAATATAATTTTCTCTCTGTTTTTGTCATGATAGATTTTATTCTTCTCTTTAATACACATTTTACAATCATTTCTAAACGTATCGGAAGTTCTTTTATGGAACTCTGTTAATTCCTTTTCTATTTCACATTTACTACACTTTTTCATATTATTATATATTAAATAAGTGTTTCTCCCTTTTCTACTTTTTCTCCCTTATTTGACAAAAAAAAGTCTAACATTTGCTAGACTTTTACTTTATTGTTTATTTTTAAAACTTCATATCTAATATGAACTCATAACTGATACCTCTATCATTATGAGTAACATTTAAAGTGTGTGTAAATGCAGTAATTGGAAATTCTTCACCGAAGATACTTTCATCTTTGAATTTTGCTTGTAAGTGTTTAAGACCAGTTTCTATATCAAGAAAGTCATTGCTAAGTCCATTAAAAGTTGCAGCATAACCAGATAAAGTTTTATCTGATTTAGCATAGTTACCTACAATTCTATATCTACCATAGAATCCAACGTGATCTGCTTTGTTTACTTTAGATATAGATGTTTTGGCATCACGATCAAGTGCTTCTACAAAGTATTCATCTAATAAGTCTTTAGTATCTTCTAAGATCTCAGGAAAGATAGTTTTTAAATATAACATATTCTGTTTACCAAGATTAAGTTTTCTTTCTACTTCTTCATGCCAAGCTTTTTGGAATTTACCAACATCATTACCTTCTTTATCATATAAATGACCTTCTTCAAATGCCTCGTTATACTTTCTTAATTTCATTACTTTGATCTAATACTTTTTATCCTTTCGGTTTGATACTTAGATATATCTATATTATTATACTGATTTAATAAATCAACTATTCTTTTATACATTTCTATCGTAATACGACAATCCGTTAATGCATCATGATAACCAGACATATTGATTCCAAGTGCTGGTCCAACTTTACTCATCGAAGATGAGATTAAACCGTTATCTCTTGTTGAAGTTCCGATACCATCTACCATTTTTTGATAAGTTACATCAGTTTCTGCTAGCTTTTGAATAAGAGGTAAGAAATATAATTGAATCAACATTTTAGTGTCTAAGACTTCATTTGTTATTTTATGACCGTATCTACCAGATAACATTTGCATGTCAAATCCAGCATTCTGTGCAACTAATAAACAAGGTGAGAACTTACTCATCCAACCAAAGAACTCATCAACGATTTGTCTTTCCTCTTTATATTTATAACCACCTGATCCATAATGATTGAAACTTAATATTCTTCTGTTTCCACCATCTGGTTGATTATACCTTGTCTTTAATTCAGAAGTTAGTTTAATTTTCTCATCGAAAGAACCTATCTCATCAAATGTATTAGAACTGAAATTATATTTAGTCACAAGAGAAGATACTTGTGTTAGTTGTTCTTTTTTAGGACCTAATAAACCAGTCGTTTCCGTATCTAACCACAACCAAGGTAAATTAGACTTACTTTTAAGAAAGTTTAACATTTCTGGTATGGTTTTATACCACATTTTATTTTCGTTTAACTTATATAAACTATCCTCACCTTTATGAGAATATGTTATTGTATCAATTCCATTTATTTCTAATCTTAAATCTTTACAATACTTATCACCAGTACCTTTCTTAATATAACCAATTGTTATATGAGGATTAAATGAATGTTTATTATAGTTAGGTAAGTGAGAACTTAAATAGTTATGCACTTTCTTTAAATAAGGATTTTCTTCTACTTTGATAACTAATATATCATAATTGTTACCATCAAAGACTTCTATATTCTTTGTAACTATATTTATTGGTTCATCTTTAACAACTCCATCTAATTGTTGTTTGACTTCATCAAAAGTTACATCATTTTTAATTGGATAAAGTAAAGTTAGGTGAGCTCTTTTTTGAAGACCGAATGGTATACTACCACCTTGTACATCATAAATATCTTCTTTATCTATTATTGATAAAATATCATCCCAATTAGAAATTGGAAGTTCTAACATTATACAACCATTTTTATAAGCAAATGATTCAAATAGATTATACTTTATTATGTTTTTCATTATTTCTTTACTTTACCTTGTTTCTTTTCATAATCTAAGTTAAACTTAACTGCAGGTTTAGGCTCTGGGGCAAATGGTCCAATTAAATGTTTTAGATTCCAAGAAGGAACAAACTTTTTATTGTGTTTTTCATAATCTTCATAGGACTCAATACCAGTATCAATAGGATTTTGAATATAATCTATATTCGCACCTTGTTTATTCATATCAGATATTCTGTTACCAATATCAGTCTTTGCCGATATTTTCATAACTTTTTTTAACTGATCTACAGATTGTTGTCTGGGAAGTGCTTCGTTTACTTCATCAAACTCATTAAATTTTAATATTTTCATAAGTTATATATTAAAATCTATAACTAAAAAACCCACTCGAAAGTGGGTTGTTTTTAGAAATCTTCATTAAGATTATCAAAGTCAATTACTTTATCAGAAACTTTTTGATAATCACCATTTCTTTTCTCAAAGAAGTTTACTTTACCTTGTAAAGATAACATTTCCATAAAGTCAAAAGGATTTTCAGAATTGTAAACTTTAGAACAACCTAATTCAACTAACCAGAAGTCAGCAACGAACTCGATATATTGTGACATAAGTTTTTCATTCATTCCAATTAAAGATACTGGTAATGAATCAGAAATAAATTCTTTCTCAATTTCTACTGCATCACAAATGATTTCTTTAATTCTTTCTTCTGTTACTTTATTTTGAATATATCTATTATGTAGTAAACAAGCAAATTGACAATGTAAAGCTTCGTCTCTTGAGATTAACTCATTAGAGAATGCTAATCCTGGCATTAAACCTCTTTTCTTCAACCAGAAGATTGCACAAAATGATCCAGAAAAGAATATACCTTCAACTGCAGCAAATGCTATCAATCTTTCTGCAAATGATTCAGAATCAATCCATTTTAAAGCCCACTGAGCTTTCTTTTGAACTGAAGGAACTGTATCAATTGCATTAAACAAACGATCTTTCTCATCATTATCTTTGATATAAGTATCAATCAATAAAGAGTAAGTTTCCGAATGTACATTCTCCATAGCAATTTGAAATCCGTAAAAAGATTTTGCTTCTGGGTATTGTACTTCTTTTAAGAAGTTTTCTGCTAAGTTTTCATTTACGATACCATCTGATGCCGCAAAGAAAGCTAATACGTTTTTAATGTAATGTCTTTCATTATCATTTAATTTTTCATCCCAGTCAGTCATATCCTGTGCTAGATCTATTTCCTCGCTCGTCCAAAATGACATTTCCTCCTGTTTATACATTTCCCATATGTCATGATACTTCAACGGGAACATTACAAATCTGTTAGGATTTTCGGTCAATATGTGTTCTTTTTCCATAATTTATTTTTAATTTGTTTTTTTTATATACTATTTTTTTATTAAGTTGTCTAGAAAGTGAAAACACCAAGGAGCGAATTTGGTGTTTTCTTTATAGCCTAAACTACAACCGGTCCTAAGAGTGGGTTCAATGACCCCCGGTTATAAATTATATATTAAAAATATATTGATATGTTTCAAACTTTTTACTGAAATAACATAAAACATAAGTAAATAATTTATTGTCTAATTAAAAACCAAAACAATGGTAAAACACGAAATTAAAGTAGAGTTTTCTGACTCTACTACAATCCAAACACTTATCGAGAAATCTTACTTTGAAGAAGGATTCAAAGGGAAAATCTTAGGTAAGAAAAACTTCCTAACAATTGATGAGAGTGATGAAATCAATCACACAATCTTTAAAGGACTTAACAACGCAACAGTTAAGATCACTAACGAAATCATTGATGGTTCAATGAGATTTATGGTTGATGAAACTGAAGGTGAAGTAAGACTTTATCCTATCTCAATCTATTGTGTTAAAGAAGAAAAATATACCTTCTACTAAATGAAGAAATTCGACTGGAATGACATCACAATAATACCAGATACTCTGAGTACTATTGCTTCTCGTAGTGAGATAAATCCATTACAAAATGGAAAGCTTCCTATCTTTACTGCACCAATGGATATGGTTATCGATGAGAATAACATATCTGAATTTGAATTAAACAACGTAAACATTTGTTTACCGAGAAATGTTAAATTCGATAGTTTAAAGAATGATAATTACTTCTATTCTTATGGTCTTGATGAAATGATTGTGTTATTCGAGTCTGGTAAAGATCTACCTAAAAAAGTGCTAATTGACGTGGCTAACGGCCATATGCTCAAACTTTGGGAAATCTCTAAAAGAATAAAAGAGAAATATGGTAATAACATTGAGCTAATGGTTGGTAACATTGCTAACCCTGATACTTATAGAAAGTATTGTGAGATTGGTGTTGATTGGATCAGAGTTGGTATTGGTGGAGGTTCTGCTTGTACTACATCTGCAAATGTTTCAATACATTTCCCAATGGCCTCATTAGTAAATGAATGTTATGAAATCTCTAAAGAGTTTGACAATCCTACTAAAATCTTAGCGGATGGTGGGTTTAGAAGTTTCTCTGATATAATTAAAGCGTTAGCACTTGGTGCTCATGCTTGTATGTTAGGCGGGATATTCAACAAATGTTTAGAAAGTTGTTCTGATAACTTCTTAAAAGATTCTGTTGGTTTATTTCATTTAATAGATGAAGAACGTGCAATCACTAATTTCAATAGTGGTATAGATGTTTGGAAGTATTATAGAGGAATGTCAACGAAAGAAGTTCAAAAGTCTTGGAATAGGAAAGAACTTAAAACTGGTGAAGGTATTTCTAAATACAACAAAGTAGAATACACCTTATCTGGATGGCGAGAAAACTTTACAGATTATTTAAGATCTGCAATGTCTTATTCTAATAGTAGAACTTTAGAAGAGTTTATTGGTCAAGCTAACTGGGTTAAAATATCACAGAATGCTTTTGATAGATTTAATAAGTAAAAGAAAAACCACTCAAATGAGTGGTTTTTTATTTTTCTAAGTAAAATGTTATCAATTGCCAGTATATATAAGTGAAGTTTATATTTTTATTTATTTTATCAGTTTCTGTATCACCTGTTTCTATTTGATAACTACAATTAGGGTATTGTTGTTTTACTAATGTTAGACAAGATAAAACTTCTTCATATGTTTCATTTACATAATTATTATACTGTATCATGTTCTTAATAACATTTTCACTATCATTATTAGTGAACGGTGGTGTAATTTCTTTTATTTTAGTTACTTGTGAAGGTGGTCGTAAATCAATAAAAAGTGCCATTGAAGGTTTATGACCATACTCACTATCTTCTTCTGTTATTTCCGAAATACTCTCATCATCTAATCCATAACTTTCAGATCTCTCAATCATATTGATAAAGCAAGATTTAACATAATCATAGAAGTCATCTCTATTATGTTTTCTTATCTCCTTTTCACGTTCTTCTCTTTCCTTGGTCCACGTACGTTGATCTGAATCATCACCCCAAGCTTCGTTATACTTCCTAATTTTCATCTTCTGATCTAACATCCCAAGTATCACCTAAGTCGGAAAAATTTACCGTACCTAATTTTCCTTTTTCTAATGGGATTCTTTTAATATTTTTTGGTAACATAAAAACTAAGTTTACATAAGCATCAAAGGGGTTATTGTTCTCATACCCTTCTCTTTCTATATTAAACTCAACCTCTATATTTGGATATTTTATTTTTACTTTTTTTATACAAGTATTTATCTCATCATAAAAATCATAAAGTTCTTTACTACATTTTAAAATATCATCAAGAGTCTTTCTTTTATTTGTATTTTTAAAACCATCTTCAATAGAATGCTCTATACCTGGTAAATTAGGCATTAGTTCAATATACTTTCTACCATCTTGATCAGTATCAACTTCAATATCACAACCTTGATCGATAAAATCAACAAAACACATCTCGATATAATCAGTGTCTAATTCTTCTGTACTTTCAAAAATTCTTTTTAAATGTTTCATATTATTTCTTTACCATTACAAACCAAGAAGAGTTTGATTGTGCCTTGATTTCTTCTTCTACCTCTTTATATTCTGCCTGACCTTGTGTTATTAAGTTGGCATGATTTATCTTAACACCACCTGGTAATGTAAAATCATACATACCAATCATATTTCCTAATTGAACTTTTGCCCAACCAACACAATACTTATAGAATAAATCATCTTTAAATAAGTTTTCTTGTGGAATATTAGCATAAGCTTCAATAATCACATCATGTTCAACTTTTGTTAAAATATGTAATCTATGGTTTAATTGATTAAATGAGTATTTAAGTGTATATTTATTTAATTGGTTTAACATATCAGACATATTATCTAACATTGTTTTATAAACTCCTAACTCTCCAATTGTTGTAACATAAGAAGATAAGTAAGGTTGATTAGTAACCCCTAAATTTACAGATAAGTTTGGTGTATTGATACCTAGTTGAAAAAGTGATGCTCCTTTTACTTCATATAAGTAAATAACAGATTGTATCTCACAAGGAACACTTATATAACTATATTTTGTAAATTCTTCAGAAGTAAACGCCTCTCTTTTAAGAAGAAAGTACATTTTTTGTACAGCATATTGAGACCATCTATAGAAATAAGGAAGAGCACGAGTTTCAATTATTTGACGTAAATTTGCATCAGGTAAAGTTTTTGGTAAAGCACAAGAAACACTTATTTCAGTTTGCACCAAATCTATAAATTCATCTATTGTTAAACCACCTTGATAAGGAATGTAATCTGCCATAAAAATTTTAATATTTATTGTATATATTAAATTTTTATATTATCTTTGTATCACTAAAAAAGATAGAAACTATGAACTCAATCGGAAAAATAACAAAAGAACAAATCATCAAATCAAGAAAGAAAGCTTCAAGAGAAATGGAGATCGAAGCTAATGCTGGTTGGGTAGCAACTCATAAAGTACACAAGTCTCAAAAAGACTATAACAGAAAACCAAAACATAGAAACTTAGAATTTTAATGGAATTTAAAATAACCACAAAATATCAGCACGGAGTAAAATCTAAGAATGGTAGACGAATAAACTATCGTCTTTACTTCTTAAATAATATTCTAATTTACAGACAACGAGTTCCATTTGATCAAACTATGGAATTAGGATGTCAAGGTAAGTATTTTTTCACAAATGAGTATATACTCAATGGGAATCTATACCAAACAAGAACTACTGACAAAGATGAAAGAAGTATTTACTTTCCACTTTCCAAAAAAATACTAAAAGAATTAGGAGTACCTAATGATTTAAAAATAGAAATATAAAAAGCCATATTATTTTAATATGGCTTTTATTTTTTCTTTTCTTTCTATATTCTTTGATAAATTTACTTTTAACTCAAACCATTGACCTTTTGAGTACATATTATTGTTACCTGTATTTGAATCAAAATACATATCACCATCTTTAGGATTACTTGGTGGTGAACCAAAAGAATAAGCATTACTCATCAACATTATTAGAAATCATTTTTGCTAAGTTAGGATCATTAAAATTAGTTCCATTAAAGAAAAGATAAATACCTTTTAGCCTCTTCACTTCTAAAATTGCCAATTCTTCTGTTTCAAATATATTCAACATAACAGGAACTGATTTTAAATTACCTTGTTCAAATATTCTATGTTCACCTTCAATATTGTTAAAATATCTGAGTTCAATCACACTAAAATATCCAGTTTCTCCTTTATTTATCCTATATTGTATAACATAAGGTTTATTACTATACTCTTTTGTAAATATAAGAGCATCAATACATTCTAACATAACTTCATCAGTATAGAACTTTCTAATATTTTCCAAATCTCTTTTAGACTTTGATTGATTTATACTACACCAAAATAAACTATCTAATGTAGTTACTTGTAAATTAAACATTAAAAATTACCAGCATTTTTTAGTTTTTCCAATATTGCTTTTTGTTCAAGATTGATAGACTTTGGTATTCTAATTCTAATATTTATTACTAAACTTCCCATACCTTCGTGAACATCTGGAATTCCTTTACCATTTATTCTTATAATTTTACCATGTTCTGTACCTGGTTCAATAGCTACTATTATATCACCGTGTGGTGATTTGACAGATACATTGGCTCCAATTATTGCATCAATAACTGAAATCTCTACATCAACTATAATGTTACCACCTTCTCTTCTGAAATACATTTCTCTAGTTTCATCAAAGACAATATATAAATCACCAGGAACACCATTAACTACATGATTTCCGAATCCGGCCATACTCATTTGCATTCCATTTCCAACACCTTTAGGTATTTCAACATCAACAGTTTGTTCTTTTACAGTTGTTCCGTGTCCATGACAAACATTACACTTGTTAGCTATTTGATTTCCACTTCCATTACAGTCAGGACAACCTGAAACATTTCTAATTTGTCCAAATGGTGTATTTTGAACTACAGTTCTTTGTCCAGAACCATTACAAGGAATACAAGTTCTTAAATCAGAACCACCTTTCCCACTACAAGGACTACAAGGTTCATGTCTTTTATATTTTAATTTCTTTGTAACACCATTGATTATTTCTTCAATAGTTAAAGAAACTTTTATTCTTAAATCAGAACCTTTTGCTTGTCTTTGTTGTTGATGTCTTTGACCTCCACCAAATATATCTCCAAATTGACTGAAAATATCATCCATGTTGAAACCGTGACCTCTTCCACCACCGAATGGATTACCTCCACCAAATGGATTTCCACCACCATCTGCAGAACCGAATCTATCATAATTAGATTTCTTACCTTCATCTGAAAGTACATCATAAGCTTCTGCAGCTTCTTTAAACTTTACTTCTGCTTCTGGGTTATCCGGATTTCGATCAGGATGCCACTTCATTGCCATTTTACGATAAGACTTCTTAATCTCATCTTCTGATGCTGTTTTATCAACACCTAGTACGTTATAATAATCTTTTGCCATATTTTATGTTAATATTTTTTCTAATTTTATATCTCTATATATTTGTTTGGTTGTATCCGTCAGTCTAATACTGACCCATCTGTTATACTTTATAATAAACTCATTATTGTTTATCATAGAAGACATAATTGGCATTTCATCAATTATATCCTTGAATATAGTTTCTGCATCTTGTATCATCCAATTTTCTATTTCTGATAATCTTTTACAGAAGTAATCCATAAATGGGGTAGCTGTATCAATAACGTTACCTAAGTAATTATCAGAGTTAAATCCGTGTGGTGCACCCTCAGATATTTGTACATACCAATTAATCATTTATTATTCTCTTTAAATTTTTATCTCTTGTTGCCAATTTCATATCAGCATCAACTGTTTCTGAGTTATAAGCTTTATGAAATAAACCTGCAATATAATTATCAACTATGAGTTGTAATGTTTCTTGTGTCCTATCTAAATTATCAAATATCTCTAATTTATTTGAAGACTTTGGTATAATTAAAACCAAATAATCTAAAAATTCATCTATATCAAATAATAATTCAAATAATTTTAATCTTTCTTTTTTTAACATAGAAGGTGGAGAAACATAAACTTTACCCCACACTCTTCTAATTGTCGGTAGAATAAAATCTAATAGATCATCATCACCGTCATATAAAGTTCCCTGAAACTCAAACCCTTTAAATAAATAAAGTTTCTTATCAATAACATATTCCAATAAATCTCTGAATTCAGATGTATTTTTAATACCTTGACACAACGTATCAAGAATTATTTCTCGATACGATGCGTTTTTATTTATTTCTAATATTGAAGGTTTAGTGTTCATTATTTACCTAAAACAACTTTTGGATATCTGAAAGGTTTACCATTTAAGGTGTAACCTTTAGATACTACGTCTATAACTTTTTTAGCACCTGTTTCAGTTATACTGATAACTTCGTGTAAATCCTCATCATAAGTTTCGGTTTGAATTGGTTCAATACCCTGTGACTTTAAGAAAGTTTCTAATTTTTGTGCAATTAACAAAACTCCCTTATCAACTTTATCCATTGATTTCAAAGCTAATGTAACGTCATTATCCATATCAATAACAGATGATAACATTTTAGTTTTTGTATTTAATACTAACTCTTCTTTATCTTTTTGAACTCTTCTTTTGTAGTTTTCAAAATCTGCATAAAGACGTAAGTATTTGTCCTCGGACTCTTGTAGTTTTTCTTCTACTGTTACTTCAATAACAGTTTCTTCTAAAATTTCTTTTTGTTCTTCGTTTTCCATTTTTTATTTTAGTGTTTTAATTTTTATTTTAATAGTTGAACTTGAGTAGTTTCTTCACCGCACTTGCGTTATAAAACTCATATATAACATTTTTATCTTCAAGTTCAATCACTTCTAGTTTTTCTAAACTTATTTTCATTTCATCTATGTATTCAACAAGTTCTTTTAATGAATTTACCCATCCAGCACTAGGTTCCCAATAGTCAGGAAATTTATCTAAAAACTTATCAACTGCGTAGTCAAAGTTTTTCTTTCTTATAAGTAAAGTACCATCTTTTTTAGGATTATTGATAGATTTATTACTCAAAAATTCAGTAACATAAGTATTAAACTTATGAATTAAATTTATAGTTTCTATTATTTTAAGTAAACCCATAACTAATGCATCTCTTTCGGATACTTCTATTTCTTCGTTTTCTTTAAGTATTCGTTCTGCCTCTTTTTCAGTACATTGTAGTACATAATATACGTAAGTGTCCCAAAGACATCTTTTTACAATCTCTTCCGGGAATATTGATATTTTCATATTATTTTTAGTAATTTTATTATTATATATGTTTTTAATGGGAAGTTTTTCATATCTTTGTCAAAATATAATTTAAAACATGGAAATAAACGAAAAAGTAGAATTAAATAAGAAAATTAAATCTTATGATGGTGCTAATTCATTTTTACTATCATTACAGAAACAATTAAGAACAAATACTAAATTAAATAAAGAAGACTTTAAAGGAAGACAAGTAAAAGTTTTAAGTGATAAACAATACTCTGTTGCAGAAAACTTATTAAAAGACTAAAATATGAATAACAACTATAACATCGCAGTATCCGCAATAAATCTTCTTAGTGATGGTTTAACATCTAACAACCACACTAAGATAAGAGAAGCACTTAATATGATTCATGACAAGAACTTTTCTTGGGATGGATTAGAAGTTGCCAAGATGGAATGGGATGAATTATTATTAGAAATTAAACGAAGATACGAAGAAGTAAAAGCAAAACTTAAATAAAATGAAAACAATATACAACATACCAACTTACGATGAGGCATTAGCTTTGGTTAATAAAGTGGACTCTCCATTTTACGAATCAAAATCTATTGTCGGTGGGTATGCTGTATCCACTTTCAACTATAGATTAGCTTCTTGGGCCGATTTCAATGCACCAGGTGCGAAAGAAATGAGAGGGATCACTTATGTGTTCAACTCTGACGGATCTTTGTTTAAAAGATACTTATTATTAGAGAAATTCTTTAACTTGAACCAAGTACCAGATACTATGTATTCAGAAGTTAAAGACTTTAAAATCAAATCTATCTACAACAAAGAAGATGGATCTGTAGCATCATTTATCAAACTTCCAGACGGATCAGTTTTTGGTAAATCAAAAATGTCAGTTATCACTGATCAAGCAGAAGGTATCATGAGAGTTTACAAATCAAACGAGTCCGTAAAAAGATTTGTTGATTGGACTTTTGACAACGATATATCTGCAATTTTTGAGTATGTTGCTCCATCAAACAAAATTGTTTTAAGATATACTGAAGAAGATTTAATCTTATTAAGATTGAGAGATAATGTTACTGGTGAACTATTAGACTTAAATGACTATTTAGATGTAATCGGAGACATCAGAGTGGCTCCTTCTGAGTCAGGTTATACTTTAGACGAATTGGTTAAAATGGCTTCTTACACAGAAGATAAAGAAGGATGGATAATTGAATTTACTAACGGTGTATTGATGAAAATCAAAACTGATTGGTACTTCAAAAGACACGGTATATTGACTGAGGATATTTACAGAGAAAACATTATAATCAACTACATCTTAACTGATGAAATTGATGATGTTATCGCTCAAATCCCAGAAGATGAAGTAGAAGCACACGCTAGAATTGAGAAAATCATTTCAATAGTTAAAAGAGCTTTATCTAAAAAAGTTGAAGAAATAAAAAGATCATATGAGTTCTACTTAACTGTAGGTTCAAGAAAAGATTATGCGATCAACTATAGAGGTAAAGAAGAGAACTTCGCTTGGGTAATGAAAATGGCGAACGTAGATGAAATGGCATTACTATCAAGAGAAGAAATCTTAGAAATCTTTGAAGACTATGAAAGATATGAAAATATGATCAAAACTTCTGAACCATTTGAAATGGCTAAAGTTTGGTTGTCAAGAGATACTAACAAATTGTTAATAGCAAGAGAGTGGTTATCTAAAATTGACCCAACTTTATTCTTCATTGACGTTGAAGAAGATGTAGAAGACTAAAACCCACCGATTGGTGGGTTTTTTTATTCCGGTCTCAAAAAATCACCATATATATCTCTAGTTATTATAGTTATAAACCCATAACCCCAACTGGTACTATGTTTTAACTTATAACTATAACCAGTTCTTCTTTCGACCATACTTTTAACTTCGATTAATTCATTCATTACATTTGTATATAACTCACTATCTAACCAACATACTTCAAGAAATTGTTCATATGGGTTTTCTAACAAACCACCTTTACCGTCTCTATCTTCAAATAAAAAAGTCCAATAAGCTTCTTGTGCAAATTGCATTTTTTCTTCATCTTCTGGTCTGCAATAATCTATATCAAACTTATCAAATACTTCAGTAATAAAGGTATCTGCCATTTGATCAATAGGTTGTCTTGGTACTACCAAACTTTCATTTGTTTTACCAATTCTTTCCATCCATTGTTTATAAGGTATTGATCTTTTTCTTTGATTACACCTATAACAACAAACCGCTAAATTGGAATAATCAAACTTGTCACCACCTAATGATTGTGGATCTTTGTGATCACAAGTCGCCCCAAACTCTGTATCAAACTCTGTATTTAATCTATAGTAAGGATTATCAATTAAGTTACTGAACTTATCTGGTGCAACATCGTATATAATTAAAGGACCTTTACCACAATAATCACACTGTAATCTACCTTTATCTTGTAAAGTATCTTTTAGAAATTTTAGATTATTTGCCAAAACTAAAATTCTCAGTAGTTTAGGATCTTCTATATTAAAGTCTTCAGGTTTTGCACCTTGTTTTAACGCAGTAATGATTGAATTCATTTCTTCTCTTCTAAACTTATTATTTAATAGAATACCTGCAGCTGATGATTTTATATCTGCGTCTTCATCATTATAGATTTTAGTAACCTCTCTACTTCTACCTGAACCTGAAACATTTGTAGTTATGTTCCTTAATTCTTCGGTCAGAAGTCTTTCGATTCTAAATTGTGAATATGACTTTATTTTACTTAACATAAAAGTATATATTAAAATTTGTTAAACTTTTTTAATTTTTTGGATATATATTTAGTGTAAAGATTATGTATGACATAATGTCATTTTATTATGTATAAATGTCAGTAAAATAACTTTGGCACAGAAATTGAATATTAATAATCACAAAAAAAATTAAATTAAATTATGGCAAAAGATGTAATCATCGG
>ENA-OSIY01000192-OSIY01000192.1-marine-metagenome-genome-assembly--contig:-NODE-192-length-35534-cov-7.416222_pt1 | contig 35534 bp, 63 predicted proteins | sample MGYA00237884_ERZ534233 | MGnify/ENA primary metagenome ERZ534233 (study PRJEB26412, sample SAMN06343840) | marine metagenome | isolation source: estuarine water | place: USA: Columbia River Estuary... | reverse complement strand
CACTTTATACGTATGAAAACTGCACAAATTTCCGTTGCTACAACTGTAGCTCAATTCGTAGGCGTTAACTCTAACGGCGAAATTACCAAACTCATTACTGATAGCGCAGCCGACGGCTATGCTGCATTTTATGCAAAGCTTGAAGACAAGAGTTTGGTTGCCAAACTTGAAGCCTTAGCGGCAACAACGGGTAATGTCCTTGACCCCGAAGCAGCTATCAATATCATAGCGGCTCATTTGGCTGATATCAAAAAGGGTTTGGAACCTGTTAAGACAGTTGACCCTGTTGTTATAGGCGACGGCTTTTTACTTGCCGTAAAAGCGCATTCACCCATTCAAAACGAGAAGAGATTCGTTCTCTCTCAATTGAGAACGTGGGGCGAAGCAAAGACACCGAAAGCAGGCGGAGACGCTTATAAAAGCGTAACCGTAGACGGTTACTACCTTGTCGATACCGAACAGGGTGTCGAAATCGTGAGCGGACAGTTTGTGTCTAACACTGCCTTATTCAAAAGCTTTCTACCCGAAATCAACCTTACCATTGAGAATCAGACAATAGATTTGTCAGAAAAGGCACTTGCTTTTATGATTCGCACAGACGAACATATTGCGGGTGTAACCACATACCCTGAAAGTAGCCCAAGTGCTTTATTAGAAGCAAAGAAAAAGGGTATTAACCCAACTGTCAACAGTACTACAGGTATGACATCTGTATTGTGCTTTCACAAAGTGTCTAATAAAGCTGTATTCCGTGGATTGGGCGCAAAGATAAACGCAACCTTGTCTGCAAAGCTTGAAAGCATTGCGTTAGGGTTGCTCGATGCTAAAGCGAAAGCGCAACAGGAAGCGCAAGGTAAAAGAGTGGATAACCAATTAGCCATTGAAATGTCAGTTGCTGAAACCCGAAATCTGAACGAGAAAGTTTCAGGTCTGTTGGATACATTGTCCAATAATTCTGATAAGATTGCAGCATTAGGCATTGACGCACAAGCGTTGATGATTGCTGCATTGATGAACAAATAGTAAAATAGTTTTATTGTAGGCCTGCGGCGCTCTGATAGTTCCGCAGGTTTACATTTTTACCATTAGTCTAATTAAAGCTATTGGGTCTTGCTCAAACTCAATAGTTATTCTTCGAGCCTAAAATCATAGAGATATGAAATATTTCGTTATTGGATTTTATTACAACGAACAGGGTCAGCAATATGCGACTATAGTAGTTGAAACTGAAGACATTTGTCACGCTGTTTATATGCAGCGTAAGACCCTTAATTATAAAGGGTTTCAAGCAATTGAACAAATATCTGAAATCTCTGAAAAGGAGATTATGGATATCAGAAATGACAATGACATTTATAACCAAGTGGAAATCTTACAGGTTCCACAACGGTATAAAGATTATGTTAAACAGTTAATAGAAGATACGCTGCACCAAGCAGCTATTTTCTATAATGATTAAAATACAAAAAGCACACTCTTAACAGGGTGTGCTTCCCTCTCAAGGGTTCCCGAATAGGGATTAGGGCGTGAAAACCGTGCGTCTTGAGAATTACAATTACTTTATCATAACTCTCTACACACTTGAATGTGTATTGATACTCAACCTTTGGGTTTGGTATTGAGAGTATAGTCCACTCTGTTGGATATACTTGAGAGAAGAGTTCGAACATTTCGGCTCGGGTAAGTACGGTGCATCCTGCTTCGCAGGACAAACCTAACCTATAGCTTATTTTTATCTTGTGAATTTAAGTGTCGGATAATAACCATACGGGTATGATTTCGAAAGCTGAATTCAAGAGTTGTTGACATACAGGAAATGTTAAATTTAATTTTGGGAACTTTACTACGTGAATGGTACTTCCGTAATCACCAGTACTTCAGTTACGAACAGTAACCAAGTGTACTTGCTCGCAGAGTGACACTCATAAAGTTTTTACGCCATACTATACCTATATGCAAGATATAGATAATAAGGCCACGTTCATTAATGCTTTATGCGTAGTAAAAATAAGAGTTAAAAAGTGCTGTAATGCCGATGTATACTATATTATAGGCTACCACTTCAACCCAATCACATTTCACCTATTTCCACCAAACTTGCTATTTCTATTTCACCTTATTATTAAGCCTTAATGCTTAATTTTAAGTTGACTTGTCATATATCATTTTATCATTCATCTTATAAATATCATCATTTTATGAGCAATCCAACTGACAAAGAAATCGAAAAAATCATCTTTATGGATAACGGTACTCGCATTCTTGAGCAACCTGAACTCCTGATTGAAGAACAATCATCTTTTCCTTGCCCTTGTTGTGGTAAGGAACTTGATAGCCATACAGACCAACAACTTTCAACCTGTTTAGGTTATGACGATTGAGATTTGTTGTAGGCAGAGGTCTGGTGTAATGAGCACACTGCCGCTTTTAAAGTTATTTATTAATCTCTAATACATTTTGTTTATGAGACGTATTAATATTATCCGTATTTTCTTCATCATTTTCCTTATCTCTGTTGGAGTAGGGTCGATGTTACTTGGTATTATATGTTATGAAAAAGTAAAACTTGACATATTTGGCTTAGGTCTTATGTTCGCGTTCTGTGTCATAATACCATTCATTATGTTCGGAGCTGCCAAATGCTTCGTGCACATGGTTATAAACAACGAACTTTAAACCTTATTTAATAACCTCGTAATACTATTGTTTATGAGAGCGTATATCTATTGTTATTTCTTTGTCCAAACGGACATACAGCTTCCACGTGAAGCACCAAGTCAAACTATCTCTTCACAAGCTAAACAGAGATAATATGGCACTTTACTTTCAATACACCAATGATATTCTAACTTTTATCGTTTGCTTAAACGGTAAATATCACGTAATCTTCGCTGAAGATCGTGGTAACTTAGAATCTTATCTTCACTCGTGTGGAGCCATCTTAATTGAGAACAGACCTCTAACGGATGTCTGTGCTGAACTAAATGGTCAACCACATTCAAACAGCGCAACAATATGAAGACTACCCAATTTGCAACAACCACTCATTTCTTGATGTGGTTAAAACAACAAAGCGATATAATAATCGCTAAAACAGAATTAACTGATGATGGTATTATCATAGTATATGATGAAATCATATCAAGGGATTTCACAATAGGTATGAATGAAGAAGGTGGTCTTTCATTCAATAAAACATACAAAGCAGGTGGTCTTACATCGGCTAATGAAGCCGAAGAATGGATGAAGAAATAAAAATACCACCTTCGGGTGGTTGGTAACTGAACAGCTTGAGGATTACAGGCTCTGAGTCAATCTTTTCTCTTAATTGGGAATCTGATTGACTCTCTGTATTCTTAACTGGTGCTCTGAAAAATCTAATGAGCGAAACAGTTATGATGTATCAATGTGTCAAGGAAAGTATAGCGTCAAGACACATAATTTAAAGACAGGTATATAGGTAGAGTTCGAACCTATGTAAGGATGACAAGAACCAAAACAACATGATACGCACAACAGAAACACAGAACTATCTCGGACAAGCAGCTTGTGAAACTCAAATCACAGTTGCTAAACCTTTCAACTTTGTCCTTACTAAAGGATTTGACAGCACTAACACGTGCTTTGTCAATGTTGAAACATTTGAAACTTGTGGAGCAAACCCAATGAGCAACAAAGCTATCTCTCAATGGGATGGTAATACGATCAAAACACCTGTTCACATTAGTGGACAAGGGTTTATGTATCGTTGCTTTAAAGGGTATATGGTAGCCACAACTAAAGTTGGTATGCAAGGGTTTACTGCACCAATGCAGGTTTCAGACAACAAGTACATTGTCTACCAATGCTTTGACAAGTTAGGCAATATGCTTGATAAAGCAAACAAAATTGAAATCACCACAAAAGATGGTGAAATGTGTATCGGAGACAGAGCTGAACAGTTTCTTGGTACTTTCATCCATAATGGTGAAATCACCAGAGTGTATGGTGAGAAATTTACAGGGTTAAGAGGTTTAATGAAACTGTTATTCAACATATCAGGTGCTCTTACACAATACTGTAAAAAAACCATTGTTGAAACTAAATCATTGTATGACAATTCAGAGTGGTTGTCTAATGGTTACATTATGAAACCGTGGGGTCAACTATTCACTACTGATCTTTCCTTTGAGGAAGCTCAGTTTGCAGTCTATCGCAAGATGGGTTATGAGAGAACTATCTTGACTAACTGTGTGTTAGTTGAAAGAGGTGGTTACAGTGATATTCTTCTTCGTTCAGGTGATTTTCTTATATCTTATCAAAAAGATAATGGGTATAGATCATGCGAACTATATTCGTGGAATTTAGAAATTCCATTACAACCTGATGGAAGATTTTATTTTCCTGAATTGATGAAAGAAAACGGTACCTACTATGGTACTCTTACTGAAAATGATGAATTATGGCATGACCATAACTTTAAAAATGGTAAACAAACCACTGTTGAAGTTTGGTTAAAAGATTAAATAGGCTCTGCAGGAGAAGATTAGTGTAATTGCGCACACTCCTGCTTTTTAAGATCTGTAGAGGAGGATCGGTGGTGTATACGAGTGAGAACATATTCAACTAACATAATGTTTTTTAGCACACCTCTACTTTATTTTGTAATCTTTTCAAAATATATAAAATATGATTAATAGTTTCGATGGTGAATATCATTTCTTAAGTAATTTCTATCTCTGTGAGATTGATTACAAAGGAATAACTTACCCATCTACAGAACACGCATTTGCTGCTGCTAAGTCTGATGATAAGCAACACAAACTATATTGTTCAAATCCTGATATATCACCAGGTCAAGCGAAAAGAGCTGGACGTAATTGTCAGCTTATCGATGATTGGGATAACATCAGATTACAAGTAATGGAAGAATTATTAAACATTAAGTTCAGTGATCCTACATTACGACAACTCCTATTAGACACTGGAGATCAAGAACTGATTGAAGGTAATTGGTGGGGTGATAAGTTTTGGGGAGTATGTAACGGGATTGGTCAAAACCATCTTGGTAAACTCCTTATGAAAGTAAGAAACAATATTAAATAACCAATTAATTTCGAATCCCGTAAGATTCAAACTATGTAAAACAAACTACACGGTAAACCGCATTCCGTGGCCTCAAAAAGGTAAAGGCGAGAAGGACATTATACTGAAGTCAAACGTGTCCGACAACTCAATACTCAGTTCACTATACCGTAGAATTCATTCATTTGAGTTCTACGGTTCTTTTATTATGTTTTAGTACTCTACTATAGAGTATCGCATTAAATTGCACAAGGTGGCCTTTAAATAGGTTCGGTGAAAACCCGATTAAAATCGCTAATTAAAACAACCTCATTCCTAGAGTTTAAATTGGACGTTAAATACTAACGAAAAATGTATATTATAAATCTTACTAAATTTGTAGACTTATGAAAAGTATTGAAAGACAAATCCTCGAAGTGGTCATGGTAATGATCCTTGTTATTGGTTTTATTGCATTATGTGCAACATCAATAGTTGCGCAAAACAGAACAACTCTGTTTGAAATTGTAAAACTAAATGACGAAGTAGAATGCTTTGCATTTTACTTTGAAAAGAAAACAAACACGATTAAAAGAAATATTGAAGAGTATAGGTTAAAATACTCAAACGAGTTAAAAGATAAAGGGTATAACCCTATAAATCTTGAAACTCTCATACATTATAAAGTTTACTTTGATAAAAATAAAGTAATCAATAATGTAATTGAAAAAAAACCTGTTAGAATAAAAGAATATCACGCTGTCATTGGAAATCATCCTGAAAAGGTTGTATTTCATTATGACATAGAAGAGTAATTTGGTTTTTCGATGGGATTTATCCCTCAGCTGAAAGGTTGGGGGATTTTTAAAAACTTTACATATGAAATACGGAATCAATGAAATTGTCCCTGAAACAATCATCAATCAGATGGTTGACTTCATTAAAACTAAAGGATATGATATGTTCATTTCTTTAGTATACTGTGGTTCATTCGAAGAAGTCGCATTTGCGTATATTCATCCTCACGATGATATGCGTAATACGAAAGAGTTCAACAGAATACAATTTGCATTTATTAATGCATATGTTTAATTAATATTATTATTTAATTTAAAACACCATCACACATGGAATTAGGTAGCTTGAGAAAAGACATCAACAAGCAAAAGTATTTGAACATGCTTATTGAAATGGAGAAAACGTCAAAATTTGGTGGTACTGCAATAGTATCACAATTTAGCGTAACACGCAACGTACTTGACACATTGAAGGAACTTAAATGTATTGAGAGAATACCTGGTAAAGGTCCATCTCACCAATACGTATGGATTACTTCAAAACCCACAATGACATTGGCTGAACAAGTCATTAAAGATGTCAATGATAAGATGAAGTCGTACACTAAAGGTGCGACACCAAAAGTAATAAGCAAAGTGATACCAAAATCACAGATTGCTTATGAAAAGAAAGAAGAAAGTTTTGTATTGACTGATGAGATGTGTATTGCGCATCTTAAAAAGTCAAAAGATATACTGTATGAAATTTATCGTACAGTTAGGGAGAAACTATAAGAATAACCCCGTCTTTTTGTGGTTTTGGCGATACTAAAACTGCTTTTAAATTTATCTTTTTAATCATAAATCATTTTAGTCATGAAAAAAGTATTAACTATTCTCAGCTTTATGTTCTTGTTTGCTATCACAATGGTAGCACAATCGAATGTACCTTGTATTCAAATTATGTCAACATCAACACCTGAATTCTTCCGTATTAAATCTGTCTTTCCAAAAGACAAGTTGATGGTCGAAGAATGGACCAATAAAAGTGTTAAATCTTATCGTATCATGATTGTCTGCAAAGACAAGATTGAAGCGAATCAGAAGCGCCTGCATTACAGTAGAGAGTTCGGTGATGCTTATGTAACAATGCGAACTGAAACTCAGGTGGAAAAGATGTTTCCATTTGACTTTCAATTTGCAATAAGTGAACCTAACAAATTTAATTCTACACCACCATTGGATCATAGTATGATCTCAATGGATGATACTGAGTTCCTGATGAATACTCTCTTCTATAAGTTTGAAGAACGTAATGGCGTAAAGAGCCATAAACAGGGAATTAAAGTAACGGACTTACCTTACTACATGTACCATGCTTTCGATGCGTATTCGTATCATATTGAAAGTAATAATATGGTATCAGAAGTTGTCGAAGAAATCATATTTGCCTGGATGGGTGATATGAACGATTGACTGAATATATAAATCGGAATATAAAACAACCCAATGAGGGAAAGCCATTGGGTTGTTTTTCAATTACATTTTCTACATTTAATGTAAATTGATTCCTTAGTCACAGGTCAGAGTGATGAAATACAATGTAAAGCTAACGCAATGACGCTCAAGTTAGATAATCTATTTTTAACCAAAAACATACACACAATGACTGTAACTAACACACCATTGGAAATGTTCTATAGAGAATGTTTTCAATTAAAGGAAACAAACAAAATGATAAGTGTGTTCTTTCTTGCTCAATGCATCGAAGAAGAAATCCAATACAATGACATCTACACTTTTCTGTTAAAGAAATGTATGGATAAGGAGAATACTGACTTTGTCGCTGACATCCTTAAAAGATGTTATAATGAAAAATTGAATGAGTTTATCATTCAAATTTATCATCCAACATTGGAGATGAACTTATTAGCAAAGACAGATAATCGTTCTTATTATCACGCTGCTGCAATTGACGTAAATAACATTGATATGTGGTTTATGTCAGCACAGAATGATTTTAATACTGATTATCAAAAGTTTAAAATAAGATCTACAAGTGTGGGAGATGTTGTTTTAATTCAGAATAAGTATTATATCGTAAAAGGTACACACTTATCTGAAGTAAAAAACAATGTGGATTTCCACATATTACAAGCAGAAATCATATGAGATTTTGGCTATACGACACTAAGGATAACCAGAAAGAATCATTTGAAGAAAAACCTAAATTATTTACTTGGGTTAGAATCTTAAGATTCTTCGGTTTAAAATAAACTTGCAAGTTACAGGAAGGTAAAATAATGTAGGGAACAAATTGTTTAAATGTGTAAAAAAAGTATACACAGCTAAATTCGGTGCGGTAATTGTCAATTATCCAATTAGTAAAATATTGTTCACAACTAAAACTTACCTTTCCTGTTTTTAAAACACAATTGAAATGAACGTGAAATGGTTAGCTATCGCAACATTAATATTTATTGCAGTAGCATTTTTATACCTATGGTATGGGTTTATATATCAAAAGTTAAAAAATTATGGCGGAGATTTAGGATTATTGTTTGCTGATGCATCATTAATTCTTGTCCCTGTTATGATTATTCTCCTTATTTTTCAAATCAAAAAACGCATTTAAATGAAGTTTTTTAAGTTTACACTATTGTTATTTGTCGTACTAACGACGTTTACTTCCTGTTATGATAAGGTTCCTCCTGGTCATAAAGGAGTATTGGTTACTACTGCTGGATCAGGCAAAGGTAACATTGAAATCCAAGACATCGGATATGTTTGGGTTGGTAGATACCAAGATCTGTATGTATATCCTGTATTTATACAGAATTATGTATGGACTAAGGATAAAACAGAAGGATCTGAAAATGATGAATCAATCTCATTCCAATCAAAAGAAGGACTTGAATTTTCAGGTGATTTCGGTATTACATTTCAAGTATATCCTGATTCAGTAAAATTCTTATTTGGTAAGTTCCGAAGAGGATTGGATGAAATTACAGATATATTTATAAGGAATATGGTCCGAGATGCTCTATCTAAAGAAGCTTCTAAACTTGCCGCTGATTTCATTTCAGGTGAAGGTAAAGAAGAACTTATGGATAAGGTAGAAGTTCGCGTAAAACAACAAATGCTTGGAACAGGTATTAGAGTGGATAAGATATCCACGATCGGTAAATTCCGAATACCACCGACAGTTCAAGCAGCTACTGAATCTAAGATTAATGCTACTCAACGTGCCATTGAAGCTGAAAATAAGCTAAGGCAAACTGAAGCAGAAGCAAAAGCATCTGTTATTCGTGCCAAAGCTGACGGTGAAGCTAATTTAGCAAATGCTAAATCGCAAGCAGAAGCAAATAGGTTGATTAGTCAATCGTTGACTGAGCAGCTTATTCGATCGAAAATGATTGAGAAGTGGAATGGAGTACTACCTACTGTTACTGACAGTAAGGGTATGATACTCAATTTGAAATAAATAATGTACTACGTAAAGTAGTACTAGCCCCAATGATGAAACTGGTAAATATAACGATCTTAAACATCGTAAGCTGCGAGTTCGAGTCTCGTTTGGGGTACGAAGAGTTGTACGTAATATTTAGGAATTGACACTTTAATTTTCCGCTAAATAAATTAATTTATTTCATTTAAAAAATGAATATTATGAAACTGTATTGGAAAGATCAAACAGGAAGACGTTGGACAGTTGAACAATTAACTGAACAACACGCAAGAAGTATAATTAAGTATATCCAAAAAGATAGACTTGATGTTACTGAATACTTAAAAAAGGCGAAACTTGCTACAGAACAAGAAGCACCAATTTCTGATATTAGAAAATCTATTCAATACTATTTAAAGTATGAATATGATTTGATGAAAGCAAGAATTGTTCTTAATCGTATGTATGATGCTGCTCAACCTAAAGGTGAAATGGCACAATTAATGTACGATCAAATGTATGACGAGAATGAACCATATTTATAAATTAAAATCAAATTAGACTAATGAAAACATTTTTACTTTTACTGTCACTATTGATGTTTGCATCTTGTGATAAACCCAACTTGTTTGGATTTCCACCAAAAGAATTTACAGTTGATGTTGCAGTAATGCATCAACTCAACGAAGGAGGAAATGTAATACAAAACACCGATGAAGAAGTAGCAGGATACGTTGTATCTTATACAATCAATGGTGACACGTTAAATACGAATATCCGATCACCAAATGATTCGGTGTCATTCTACTGGAATGGAGTTTATAAGGATACAAAATTAAATGAATTTTGTGATCAGTGTAAGTCTTATACATTCCTTACGAATACTGGTAATAACTTAATCTTCCACATAAAAGGAAAAGAAATTATTGCTATGGAAATAAAAAGCACAAGGAATGCCGAAAAGGTTCTATTCCTAAAAAAATAATGTTTCATGTGTGTTAAGGGTGTAGCTTTAAACGGTTACACTCTTTTTTTTACAATATATGGAGATAATATTTACATTTATAATGTCCATTATTGTGTTTTTAGTTATTGGATACTTCGTTATAATTTATACACAAAGTAAAGAAGAGTATTACATTAATTGTAATATCATTCTAGTTTTTTGTATAATATTTAAATGTCAGTATGATATAATAATATTAACAATACTTATTAGTGGTATTGTAACATTATATTGTATTATTCCATCCATAGGTAATAACAACGATGATGATATCTTAGATTAATGAAAAAAACAGGACACAATTACAAAACTTATTGGTGTAAAGACTATGAATGTTATTTCAAAGTTAATTCACACGATTCGTTTGCAAGAAATGTATCAGCATTAGAACCAGTTAAAGACATGGATAGAAGTTTTATATATCCTACATATATATGTGGAGATATAGAATTAGAACAATATCTGAACGAAGATGATGAAATTGATTTTTATTTACTCATAAAAGATTCAATAGAAGAAAATGGCTGAGAAAAAACTATTCACAAAGGAAAACAAAGAGAGCTTAGAAAAGATCTCTATTAAGTTATTGTTTGGCGCTGTTACCTTCAGTGGTATGGCTGGCGCTAAATACAATGTACATCAAATGATGCATGACATGAGTATTAATACGCTCAAGGATATGCACTCAAATTTGAAAACTCAAATCAGAAAGTTGGAAGACTCTGACGAGTGGACAATGACTGAATATCAAGAGAGAAAACTTAAAGAGTTGCAAGACTCAAGAGAGTTTGTTTCTCTTTTGATTGGTTACAAAATCTATGTTTCTCAGAAAGCTGAAGCAATATCAGCAAGAAGAGAATTGGCTGCTAAGATTGAGAAATTGAAAGCAGAAAAGATGACTCCAGATGAGCAAATTGCTGCACTGGAAAAAGAGATGACAGAGTTAAATTCACTTGAAGATTAACCCTTGCATTCGGTAAGCCATACTACAACGGGTAGTAAAGGGAGGTTCGAATCCTCTTATGGCTGCAAACTTTTATTTACATTTAAACTCAAACATTATGATAAAAATCATTATCTTTGTGTTATTAAGTATTCAACTTAATGCACAAATGTATATTTCTAGTGATTGGCATTACTTTACTAAGTACAACGAAGATACTAAGGAGTATGATCTAATTGAAGAAATAAACAAATTCAATTATTTCGAATTAAGCAAAGGGCTTAAAACGATAAAACACACTTGTAGTGACTTTGATACTAATTATATCATAAAGACTGTTGATGAAAAAGAAAAAGGTCTTTGGGTATTTAAAGTAGTAAGTGATATTGGTAATGATTATACTTTTATTGTTGATATAAATAATCAGAATATCAGATTAATGATGAAACAAAATGAAGAAGTATATATGTTACAGTATACAATAAAGAAAAGCTGGACTGATGAAGAATAGCAACAAACTAAAGACACTTACAAATCCTTATAAACCGCTCATGGCGAGCAACAAACTTTGGATTTTGACAGCTGGGTTCAATTCCCATAAGTGTCTTATTTTACAGGGAGGTTGAAATGTTGGCTTAGAACTAATTCTCCTTAGAGTTAGTTACAATAATTTCATAAATTCAAATAATTGTGGTTTTATCTTAACGTAGGTTCGATTCCTACCCTCCCTACCACAAGATAGTTACAAAAGCTTATTGTATTTTAGCTCATCTGGTTAGAGCATTTGACAGAAAATCAGAATGTAGTGGGTTCAATCCCCACAAATACCGCGATAACTATCTTAACCTTATAAAGTCACTTACAAATATTTAAAGCAAATATCTCTTAAATATTAATAGCAACAAGTGACTTATGATCTAAGGACAATTACAAAATCATTTTAGTACTAGCTCAGTTGGTAGAGCATTTGATTTAAGCTCAAAGGGTCGCGGGTTCAACTCCTGCATACACAATTGATTGTCCTACTAATAAACAGTTACCAAGTTACTTACAATAAGTTCCAAATTTAAAATTGAGATTTAAAACTAAGTAACTTTTTATTAAAAACAAACACAATGAAATACAGAAAAAAACAATACGACGTTGATGCAGAACAGTATACTGGCTCTAATCAACCACTTGGTCAACTAATTGTTGGTCACGCTTGTAACTATAGAATGTGCGATCTGTGTGGAGGTTCTAATCAACCTACCACATTTGTAAGAATTGACGGTAAAGTCTGGAGAATTAAAGTTTCAGACTACTTAGTGAGAGAACCAAATGGCAGCTATGATGTCTACAGTAAAGACGATTTTGAACAAAACTACAACATAATTGATTAGACGATTACATGAAAAAAGGTATTTATCAAAAAGGAACAGGTAACTCAGAAAAGAAAGTTGCCGCTACATTGAAGAGTTTGAAACTCTCAATGAAAACACCAAATAAGACTGGTAAGAAAGTCAGTATCTTAGATGGTAAGAAATTCGTAATGTATACTCAGAATAACCAAGAGGGTATATCATTTGAAGTTGAAGAAAAGACGCATAAAGGAGCTGGTTATTTCAACAAATCAGCAAAGAAGAAATTAGGTGCAGATGCATCTTACACAAGAATAAAGATATTATTTAATTAAATCGGAATAAGGGAAACATAGGCAAGTAATTTAATTTTTCAAGTTACTCACTAGCCATTATTCACGGGTTCAATTCCCGTGTTTCCCGCCAAAAAAAGTTAGTTACAAAATCATTAACACAATGTAGGTTCAAATCCTATCATACCCACCTGGGAATGTAGCCAAATGGTTTAGGCAATACTATTTAAAGTATCAATATAACACTAACTTATTAAAAAATAAAGATGAATACAATTAATAAATTTTGGTGACAAGAGGGAAACCCGCTGAATTAAATTTATCCTACTATTTGAAACATTGTAAAGCTTTAATAATCATTATATATAAATGTGATTATTATTAATAGGTTAGAACTCTAGCTCAATTGATAAAGTAAGAGATGTAAGAAGTATGTTTAAGTAAGAACGTCAAAATTATAGGTAATTATATTAAGTCCTATAATTCATCTTTTATATGGTGCTGTAGCTCAACGGATAGAGCAAAAATTTTCTAAGTTTTCGGTTTCAAGTTCGAATCTTGACAGCATCACAATTAAACCCATCCTATCACTTTTTTTATCTAAAGGAATTAAAATGACAACAATTTTTACACTTATGATAATTTTGTTATTTTCATATTACATATTTTCAAATGAGAAAACTACAGTAACTATGAAATATTACTTGTTTGATTGGGACGACAACATTATGTATATGCCAAGTAAAGTTTATCTTCAAACACAAAAAAGAGATGAAATTGGCATATCTACAGAAGAGTTTAGATCAATTAGACATAAACTTAACGAACACTTTGAATATAATGGTGAGATTATTACAGGTTTATCATCATTAGCATTTAGAGATTTCAGATGTGGTTATATACCATTTATGACTGATGTTCAGAACTCTCAATTAGGTCCTTCTTGGGATGACTTTATAGAAGCTATTAATAATGGTTCATACTTTGCTATAATTACTGCTCGTGGACACAATCCTGAAGTACTTAGACGAACAATTGAAACATTCATTGAAAATGATTATAAAGGTATATCCAGAGACTCTTTGGTATATTGTTTAAAACAATATCATTATATAACTAATAAAGAGTATACTAATGATGATGATGCTATTAAAGATTACTTAGATGATTGTTTATTCTATCCTGTTGCTTATCACAATAAAGATGGTTCATTAAAACCTGAACATCTTAAAACAGAACAGATTAAACAGTTTATTAATACAATGAAAGTGCATATTAAAATGATGGAATCATCTACTTTTAAATTCAAATTTATTCCTAAGTTTGGTTTTTCTGATGATGACCCTCATACAATAGAATATTCAAAACAAATTGAAGAACTAAACATTTACTCTACGGAGGATGGTACAAAAACACTTGTACAAAATGATGACATTAGATGAATTTAATAAAATACCTAATCATACTATATTTGCTAAAGGTGTAGTTCCTAATTCACCAAAAGGTATTTATATGACAGATCACAGGTTAGGTGATAACTTAATATGGATTGCTAAAAAGAATCATGGAGATTGGGCAATCTATACACATTGGGAAGAAAAAGGTCAGGATTATGTAGAAGATTATGGTGATAAGTTAAGAACTAAAGATGATATCTTAAAACTATTACCATCTACTGATGAAGTTTTTAGTTTGTACAGAAGATAATGGAAGTAATACTTAGTGTGTTAGGACCAGCAATAATACTAATAATCTTATTTTCTTTACCTATCTCTATATTTGCGATTATCTACTATTTAAGTAATATTCCTGTTAAAGAATATGTAAAGAAGACAAGGTTACAATTAAGTAAAGACAGAGTGATAAATAAATTAAAGAAATCTAGAATAGGTTCTGAAGAGTATAAGTTACTTAGTAAGAAATTATTATGGATAGCAAATGTAGAGCATAGGTAGCTCGCTAAGACCCTTTGTGTATCTTAGAGGTAATAGGTTCGATTCCTATCATTTGCACAAACAAAATAAGATATATCTTTTAAATGAGTACACCTAATGTAACTACAACAGCCAAGGCAAGAAGAAAAGGATTCAGTATGTTTAAATATAGTAATATTATGACACTAGAAGAAATAGAAGCGCGTATGGAATATTTGGATGAAATCTTTACAAATAATGATATGTGTGGGTATACTAACGATGAAATTGAAGCTCAACAAGCGGAAATATCAAAAGAATGGTTAGAGTTAAATGAGATGAAAAAAGATTTTGAAAAGAAACCAAAACAATAAATATATGATGAACATTTGTAGATGTGGTAAAACACAAGGTGAGTTCGTTATATTCCAAAAGAAATCTAAAAAAGATTAACTTATGTATAGAATGTGCCACTGATAAAATGATTAATTCTTTAATAAAAGGTCACGGTTATAAAATAGTAAAAGATAATGATTAATAACTTTGATAAAATAAAAACTATGCTATCTTTTGATTCTGATGAAGATTATTACTTCATTCAATTAATCAGAAGAAAGAAAGAGAATCCTGATATTACACAAAATGATAAACCTATCAAGAACTATTATGTATTCTCTATGGAGCAATATGATAGTATTCAAGAAGAGATCATTGAGATGTGTGATAAAGAGAATGCACGTGCTTATATACGTATTAATAAACGTAATAAACATAAAGTAGCTGTTCATCTATTATCATATTTAGTTGAACAAGCAAAAGAAGATAAGAATTATGTTACTAGAAAAGGAGTTCCTATCTATGATGAAATTCTTAACTTAACTCAGTTATTGAAGGATAATCAGTATGATACTATATTCACACAATACAATTCAATCATATCTATTCAATCAGGACAATTACATTCTGATAAAGATAAGAAATGGATAATTGATTATGATATAGATCCTGATATGCAAAATTATGATGTTGCATTAGACTTTACTGGAGTCTTACTTGAAGCTGAATTATTACAAAAAGAAGCAAGAAAAATACCAATGTCCAAAGTAATTAGGACAAAGAACGGTTATCATTTAATAACACGACCATTTAATCTACAGAACTTTTCAAGGCAGTATGATATACATAAAGATGGTCTAACTTTACTTTATATAGCATGAGGAACTTAAATAATTTAGATGAAGATGGGAATGATCATGATTATTGGCCAAATGAATTAGCAGAATTAAGCAGAACTAATCCACAATTATATCGTGAGATAATTGAATCAAATTTATCAGAAGATGATACAGTTGAAGAGTGGCAACAAAGAAACTTAAAAAGAGCACAAGAAGATTTAGCAGAACAACGTAAACGTAAATAATGAGTTACATAGTAGTAGATGTGGAGGCAGATGGTCCTATTCCACATAAATATTCAATGGTGTCATTTGGTGCAATAATCGAGGAGGAACTAACGGTTGGACTAAATCTGTTTACGGTAAAGTAATTGAAATATTATGAATGATCAAGAACTAGAAGCATTGTGCTCTCTTACATTGTCACAAGATGAATCTAATCATAAGTTGTTTCATATGTATCCATTAGAAGATAAGTTAAAAGCTTTAGATTACTTTTGGGAACATGTTGCTGATAAATTACCTATGGAAATTATACCTAATGAGCTTAAAACTGTTTATATAGTTTTCTATACTTGGTTACCTTTTAAGTCTAAACTATCAAATGATATTATTATAACCAGTATGACATTTACTTTATTTTATAAAGAATATCAGAGATATGGTACTATTACATTAGAATTTGTAGTTAATAAAATTAGAGAATACGTAACAAATTATCATAACTCAATAAATCAAAAACATGACAGTTAAACAATTTGACGAAAAATGGAAAGATCATTTAGAAAAAGGTTATTACGGTCTTGCTATTGACAATCCATTAGTTACTGAATACTTAGATAATAAGTTTGAAGAAATCAAAAAAGATTATCCAAACTTTACTTACAGTCAGATCAAACTTAAGTTTGATTCTGCACGTGTTTATATGGAACCTATGCAAATAGAAACATATTCGATTGAAAAAGAAATTGATAAACTACTTAAATTATAAATTATGACAATTAAAGATTTAAAAACTTATGTTAAAGAATGTATATCTAAATTTCCTAACAAACGTGAAGAAATAATAGAGATGCTTTTATTAGCTATAAGTGAAATAGAAGAAGGTGGATCTGAATCACACGAATGTGATTTAGCATATCGTGATATTGAAGAGATTATAAATGAAGAATAGAATTAGTAATTACAACATTACAGAATTAGCTTCTAATGAAGTTTTTGTCTTTGGTTCGAATGAATCTGGTCGTCATGGAAAAGGTGCTGCTAAAACAGCAATGAAATGGGGAGCAAAGTATGGACAAGCTGAAGGATTACAAGGTAAAACTTATGGTATACCAACAGTTAATTCTAAAATTACTGATTCTTTATCAATATCAAAGATAAAGAGATATATTGATACATTTATACAATTTGCTAAAAATAACTCTGAATTAACATTTTTAGTAACTGAAATAGGTTGCGGATTAGCAGGTCATTCTAAATTTGATATTGCTCCTTTATTTAAAGATGCAATGGATGTAGAAAATATACATTTACCTGAAACATTTTGGCTTATATTAAAAACAAATTAAAAACTACAATTATGATGCGGATAACTATTCTTTTTATGTCATTACTATTCATTTCTGCTACTAATGGTCCAATACCAAAGAACGTAGAAATGTATATTAGAAAGTTTTTAAAGATTGCTCAAGAAGAAGCAATCAAGTATAACATACCTGTAAGTATTAAACTTGCACAAGGTTTGTTAGAAAGCGAAATAGGTGAATCAGACCTTGCTAAATATAACAATAATCACTTCGGTATTAAATGTTTTACTGATTGTGGCAAGTTTGTTATTAAACATGATGACACACCTACTGATAAATTCAGAGTGTTCGAAACACCTGAAGAAAGCTACAGATTCCATTCACAATTCTTAATGAAAGAAAGATATAAACATCTGACTAAGTTATACAGAATTGAGTATAGAAGTTGGGCACACGGATTGAAAAAAGCTGGTTATGCCACCGATCCAAAATACGCACAAAAGTTGATAAAAATAATTGAAAATTATGGATTATGGATCTATGATTTTAACTTTTTAAACTGGTAATATGACAAAGAAATCTACATACAAGCACGTAATGATTGACATTGAGACAATGGGTTCAAAACCTTATTCAGCAATAGTAAGTATTGCAGCTGTAAGATTTGACTTAGACACAGGTAAAACAAGTGAAGAGTTCTACGTTATAGTAGATTTAGAAGACTGTGTTAAATGCGGTTTAGTTATGGACCCATCTACTGTATTATGGTGGATGAAACAGTCTGAAGAAGCTAAAAAAGAACTTTATAAGAAAGGTATTCTTTTGAAAGAAGCATTAACTCAATTATCTAAGTTCATTGGTAAGGAAGATCAGATATGGGGTAATAGTCCTAGATTTGATCAAGCTTTATTAGAGAATGCTTATCAGAAGTGTGATATGACAATTCCTTGGAAGTTTTGGAATGAAAGAGATGTTAGAACTTTAGTTAGTTTTAGTCCCGCAGTCAAATTAAATCACCCTGTTCCTGCTGATGCTCATAATGCATTAGCTGATTGTCATTATCAAATTAGTTATTGTACAAAGATTTGGCAACTTTTAAATAAAAATTAAAGAAAAAAAGAAATTGTTAAAGAAATAAAAAAAGAAGATGCTCAATGTTTACGATGTAATCAGATCTACAGGATTTCTTGATTCTATAGGTTCTGAAGAAAAGATTAGTGAGTTTGTTGAAAACTTAAAGAAAGACGAATCATTACAATTTGTTATAAGGAAACAATTCCTTAAATGGGTTAGAGAATATTGGGGTTATGTATCAAACATATACTCCACTGACAATGATGGCGAAGAATGGCATTTTATCATTAAAAAAGGAACTGTTACAGCAAGTGTTCTTTGCCATGATGATGAAGCAGATGCTGAAGAAGCTTGTATTATTTCACTTTGTTTGAGATCAAATCTTGAACACAAATAAAATAAAGGGGTAAGTTTAATACTTATCCCTTTATTATATAAAGGAAAAATGGCAAAGAGGGTTCGAATCCCTTATCCTTTACTAAAAAAGACAATAAGTTACTTACAAATCATCACTATATTATAGGTTCGAATCCTATAAAATCCACTTGGATTTTTAGCAAATGGTTAAGCAATAAAGTAATTTCTCATTTAATCAAGTCACTTACAATACATAAAGCTGTAAACAGCACTACACTTGTAACGTATCCTAATAGTGACTTTAATTTTAATAATTATATGACAACAATAGAAAAAATAAAAAAAGCAAAAGATTACTTGAAAAAGATGATACCAGAAGAATTACACAATCATACTGATTTTGAGAATGCTATAGATAGTCTCGATCTTTTAATAGAATACTCTGAGAAACAGGATTACAAATCAGTAATCATACCTCTTGAAAAGTACACAACTGACGAGAAAATTAAATTCTTTGATGAAATGTATGAAAATGCATTGAATATTATTGAAGAGGCTGTTTCAGATGAATACTACAATAGTGATAATGATGAAGTTATAAAGATTCTAAATCTTAGAGATGTAGATAAATTCGATGATTTCTTAAATAATATTTAAAAACATAAAGTTAGTTACAAGATCTTATATTCTATATGGTCCTATGGGTCGCTGGTTCGACTCCAGTACGATCCTCGTAAGAGGGTGGTTAGCTCAGTGGGCAGAGCAATAGTTAAATGAAAACAACTAACTTCAAATTAAAAAGATACTTACAACAACTTTACGTTGATGTTAGTAATAGTATTTTATTTTTTCAAATTTTAAACATCTAACACTATGCAAGTAGAAAAAGTTACTTTAAGTGGAAAAAAGGAAAATCCCTTTGATGGGATGCGTAACTGTTTAAGTCTTTATCAGAATGCTGATAAAACAGTTACAGAAGATATGATCCGTTTGGCATATCTCGAAGTAAACACTAAGGAGAAAAAAGAGATGTTTTATGCTTTATTATTTTCTATTGGTGATATCACAGCACGTGATCACAAGATTTTTAAAAACAATAAAACTGATACAGGTGGTTCATCTGCTCGTCAGAATTTTATGATTGTCCTTAAATGGATGAAGAAAACAGTACCACAACAGTATATTAAATTCTTGTTTGCTAACCTCTTCAATGAGTTTACAAACTTTGATAACCTTGTAGGTATGAGAGTAAAAACTCAAAAAGGTAAAAAGAAGATTCTTGAAGTCATTGATATGACAGCAGGAGTTGAAGATGACCTTGCTGAGTACATTTCACGTATTATACGTAGCGGTGATGATTTTGATAAGCAACTTGTTTCAAAGTTCCTTACGAGACCTCGTACATCGAAACGTAAGACTAAATTACAAGATGCTACTAAAGCTAACCAGAGAAAGAAAGCTGATTTCATCAGAAAAGTATCTGACTTAGTTGGTTGGGAGTATGTAGATCATGATAAATGGACCGAATACACAGGCTTCTACAATTGGAAAAAAGAACATAATCAAGATTTCGAATCTGTTATGTTTTCTTCTAAAAAGATCCTTACATTGGATCGTGAACAGTTCATTGCTTGGGTTGGTAAATTACCTTCTGATGCTCGTTTCCGCACACGCAGAAGACTATTGGATGGTAACAGTAAAGCCAAAGAGAAATGGCCTGTGAAGTACGCTGAATGGTTTTTGGAGTGGGAGAAATCTAAAGAGAAAGCTCAAGATCAACAGAGAGTCCTTGAAGAGAAAATACGTCAGAATGTTGCTACTGAAGATGATTTGATTAAACTTGAAAAAGTTAAGAAAGAAGCTAAAGTAACAACTGGTGCTATCAACTTCAAAGATATGTTCAATCAGATTGTTCAAGGTACAATTGATAAAGTGAAAGTTCAACCTTTCCTTGATAAAATCAATTTACCTTTCAATAACCTTGTTATCGTTGATGATTCTGGTTCAATGCAATCTGGTTTTGGTGTTACTCATGGTTTCACTGCATATGAATTTGCTGCATTTATGGCAACTATTTGTTTGATGAAAAATCCTACAGATGAAGGTCGTCGTTTAATGGGTATGTTTAGTGCTGGAGCAAGATTCTTTACATCAATTGATGCTAGAGGTACATCTCCAAACAGATTCTCATCACTAACGATTGAGAAAGTAAATGAACCATTGGTTGATCCTGAACTACACTTCTTGGATAATCTAAAGAGAATTCAAGGTTTCATGAAAGCTAAACAGACTGGTAACGGTACTGATATCTCAAGTGTACCTGAATATCTCAACAAATGGGTTAATGAGAACAGAGAGCACAATCTCGAACTTCTTATGGCATATCCTGTATGGACATTCATCAGTGATGGTAATTTCAATAATAGATATAGTTCAACTACATCTATGTTGGATTTTATGAAAAAGTGTGAAACATTTTTTGGTTTCAGACCATTTGTAATTCTTATTGATGTTGCTGGTAGTACGTCTACTAACATACAGAATTTTGAAGGAATTGAGAATGTACTTATGGTACAACCAAATCCTGCTCAAATTGAGCAATTGTTAACCAATTTCAAAGATATCGAAATTGCTGATATTTATCAAACACTTTGGGGACTGTATAAGTCTAACCGATATAATTTGGTAAAGAATGCAGTAAATTAATTAATCAAAGCACTGATGTAACAGTCAGTGCTTTATTATTTATTTATTATGTATAAAGTATTACCACTTTTTGAATTCAGTAGTAATTTTAAATACTTTCTTCTTAAAGAGTTTGTAGAACCTAATTTAATTACAGGAGCACAAAAATTAAGAGAAAGTTTAAAACATGCTTTAAAACATTCATTTGAAACAGATACTTATTTTATTGCTTATGATTCCCCTTCACCAAACTATATTATAATAGATGAGGATGGTGATATAAATCAAGTATTAAATAGTGTATCAACTTTAAATGAAACATTTGTAGTTATAAAGTTAGAAGAATTCTGTCAAATTACAGGATTTGATTTAGATCATTATGTACCAGGTGTTTATTTTGATAAACCTAAATGTATTGCTATAACTTATAGACAGTTAGTAAATTATACAAATAAGTTCTATTATCTTTTAAATTCATGGGAAGATAATAATTATCAAGAACTTGCAGAACTTATAGATGCATCACCTAAACCACTTATTGAGGTTCTTACTGATGTTCTAAAAGATAAAAAAGAAAAAACAATTATTTCAAAACGACGAAAGTCAAAAATTATATACATACCGTATGAAACTTAAAAATTTACTATTAAAAGGTCAAGCACTTGAAAAAGAAGTTGATCATAAAATCAACGTATTCAAGAATAACATTGCTAAATGCAAATTGGATACTGAAGGTGAAATTCTTGAAGAAGAACAAAAGCTTGAAAAAGCAACTATGAATTTGGATTTGAGAGCAATCATCCTTCATACTCAGAATATTCAAGATCTTAAAGAAGGCTTGGAAGATTTGCAAAATATTGAAAACGATTTATTGGGCGATAATTAGAGTAATTCCTTGACTCTGAGTATTTTTTCAACACCAGACTACATCTGAATCAACTTGAAAAACAACTAAGTGTTGCTAAAAGAGTATGGTGAGAGGAGGGTGTAGTCATTTTTATTAAAACTATGGATATAGATAAATTAAAAGAAGTATTTCCTGAAGTTCATAAGAATGGATTTATTAAACTAAATGAAATTGAGCAATACATAAAAGCTAAAGCTAAATTGTATTATAAGTTTGATATTTCATATGATTTCGTAGATGAACGATTTGAAAATGAAGATCAATTCTGTGATTTTACTTTTTCAAAAGAACAAAAGAAAACTGTTATCAAAATGAATCTTTTACAAATAAGAGAAGGTATGCTTAAATATGGTATTCCATTACATCATCTTCCTGCATCTGTAATTGGTTCTTTCATCAGTGTTTTATGTAGCCATTATATAAATTCTATTTGTATTTATAATTATACAAAAGAGTTTGATATAGATAATCAAGATCAGATTGAATTTATGATAGATCTTATATATCTTAGTTTCGCAACAACTATTTTAAATCTTCCTGCTGAACAGATAGCTGTTAAAACTGAAAATTCTTTACGTGGATTATGGTTTACTAAAGTATTTGCTGATAAAGATGAACTTTCAAAATATGTGCTTGGTAATTTAGATTTAATAGCTAATCCTATTATAGACAATCATCATGAGTTACATCATATGGTTAAAAATCTAATCGGTGATAATTCAGAAGTAAAAGATTCTGATTTTCAACAACCTGGTTCTATAAGCAATACTGACAATGGTTAATCAAACAGTTTCAATTCCACAAGAAGCACCGAAACCTTCGGTTGCACCCAGTTTAACTTACGGAGATAAACCAAATCAAAGGTAACAATGAAAGTTCATGTTTCTCCTGTAACAGCTGTGACATTATACATTGATGGTTTATTAGTCACAGAAATATCATTCAGTGACATATGCCATGATACAAAAGCAGCAACATTATGGATGGAAAATGATTTACCTTTTCATATTGAAGCTTTTATTGATGTACGTTTTCAACTTATGATTTTATTTCGTAAAATGAGTGCTGACGTTATATCAATGTTTATGACTACTTATAAGCATTATTTTAATAGAATAGACTTAATAGCAGTACTACTTAATGTGTATAAATACAATCCTTCGTTACAACCTATAATTAATTATATGTTAGATGAAGAAATTAAAGAAAGTGAAATGTCAGAAACTTCATTGATGTTATACATATTATCTTCTACTAATTTAGCAAGTTATCATAAAGATTACTGTAATTCTCAATTACTTAATCGAGTTATTACTTTTATTGAAGAGTCAGCAAAACAAAGTAAAGAAACTTCAATTAAAATTAATAATATAGGATTTTCATTTGTTACCATTGGTGACTATGAAATACACTCTTATATGATAAGATTAGCTAAGTGTATTAAGAATTTAATGATTAGAGGATTCCATATCAGTCAAATTGAATATTTATTTAATTTAAAGAAAGTATGGGAAGACGATTATGAATTATTTTATAATGAAAAAACATTTGATTTAGAGATAAGACAAAAGGATGATAAATCTTATTGGTCTTTAACTGAAACAGATGTTAATAAAAGAGATCCACATGATTTTATAGGTACAAATTTAATATTCGAATGATAGTTAAAGCAAATAATGACGAAATCATTGAAGTTAATAAAATAATAAGGGATGAATCTGCTATTAACGGTTATGTTCATAGTAAGAAAACTCCTGAATTTACTTTACACTTTGATGATAATGATAAAGCTAAGGAAGCAATGACGTTGATATGTGTTAGTCTAGCAAAATCAACATATTTAGATATTAATTCAATTAATTTTCAAATTAAAAACAGTTAAATTATGACACAAATGTTACTAACAAAAAATCTTGCAACTCAAATTAGAGCCATTGTAAAACATTCAATTAAGATTGATGAAAAGAATCATGATTCTGATTTTAAACAAATTTGGTTGCAATTAAAGGAAATTGTAATTTGGTACATTGAAGGTAATACTTATCATGTAAGGACTAACTATCAAGAACATGGACATGATTTACATGTTCATCTTTTAAATCAAGGTTGGCAACCTGAAATAATGATTAAAACAGTTTGGAAAAAAGTAAAAGATTCAGATCAACGTCAACGTAAAGATCTTCGTTGGGTTGTAAATGCTGAATCTGAATGTGAGAAAACATTGATAATGTTATTTCATGCTGAAAAAATAGCATCTGCAGCAGAATTCATTAAGACTTATTTAGTAGGTTTATTGAATAATGTTACACAAGATGTAACAAGTGATAAATTGGAGATTTATCCTAATGAGGATCCAGTTGATGAGAAGGAATCAGTCTTTATGGCAATCATGAAAGATATTGAGAAGTATAACTCTTGGTTCTTAATTAAGAATCAGGTTTGGAAAAAAGCATAAACTAACATATACAAGGAAGGAGTAACATTCTTCCTTGTTTTTTATTTTTATTATGGAAAAAGAAGAATTACAACCAAAACAAGGATTTATCATAGGGATGGATTCCAATGATAAAAAAATTATACTATGTACAAGTCACATTAAAAGTGCAAGGTTACATGGTAAATGGCTTCAATTTAAAAATACATCAACTCATAATGAGTATGATAATATTAGATGGCATGATCATGGTAATGATGAAAAAGAACAACAAGAAATACTAACTAAAGTATTGACATTCTTAATGGATCCATCAAGTATGAATTATTTATTATTTCTTTATATCACACCTAAAGAGATGTTAGGATTTGATATTGATCAAAAAGAAGAAGATTAATCCATTTATTGATATACTTTTTGTTATCTTTAATCTTTACTCAGTTCGGGAGAGTATAAAATCAGCTACTGATGAGACCGAAACGAAACTAACGTTTAGCTAATACAGCACATAAGATGTAATATTTTCATCAATTGTTAACCAAAAAATTATAAAATGACAAAATTTTTTGATTTGATGATCTGCCTAACTATGCTATTTGGCATTGGTGGATTATCACAAAGTAGTGTACCAGTTACTATGGTAAAAAATGAAATAATGGTAAGTGATACAACTACAAGCAAAATTGATTCATGTTATGATTCTGATACAGTTAGTATTGAAATTAAACAAGAACCTAGGATTATAGATACACAAATTCAAAAACAACCTCAAGAGTGGTATGCATTTGAAAACAGCAACTTTAAGTATGACTATAAACCTATACCGTACACAGAGAAAGAATTAAATCTATTTACCAATGTCCTTTACAGGGAAAGCGGTCAGGGATTTGATAGAGGTGCAGAAATTAACAAATACTTTGTTGTAATTGTTGGTATTATGAGAATCCTCTGTGAGAATAATAAATACAAGAGTGTGACAAGTATGATAAAGAATAGCGGAAGCTTTCATTACCCTACAAATGGCACAAAAGTACCTTTTGACAGTACTTCTAATCCTAATCAATACAAAGCTTGGGTGCATTGTAAAGAAGTCGTCAGAAACGTTTTAAATGCAACAATACCGTCATATGTACCATATATACCTTACGGTACATTTTGTTACTGGAGTGATCAGATAGATACTAATGTAAAACAGAAAAAATACCTTGAAAATAGAGGTATCTGCATTGCAACAAGTGTTTGGAATTGTCATTATTACGTAATTAAAGCATATTCTCGTCCAGAGGAATTGCAATATTTAATTGATAATGGTAAAACGTGTAACCCAATACCTAAAATAATCGGAAATGGTATGTTATGTACAAATCTTAATTAAAACTAAAAAAGCCTATCTATAACGGATAGGCTTTATTTTTTTATATCACAATTAAAACTTTGTACAATGTTTACTCTAAAGAAAGAAACAGAACAAGCAAAACGTACAGATATAGATAAAGAACTACTAATGATGTTAAAATCATCAAGTGGTTATCATAAATCTGTAAATTCAATAGACTTAGAAAAAGCTGTTGACCAATGCGTTAAAGAGTATGGTGCTGAATACACAGCTAAACTTATTGTTTATGCAAGAGATAATAACTTCAAAAGAATGTATTGTCTTGATGCTGCCGTATTTTTAATCAAATACCTTAAAGATGCTGAGTTTGCTAAATTCTTCTTCACAAGAAGAGTTGGTGAGACTGGTGGAATTATTAAAGAGATTAAAGATATAATGACACTTGTTAATTTCTATCTTTTACATGAAGCTAGAAGACGCGAACAAGTTACTACTAAAGATATACCTTATCCCAATCCAATGAGAAAAGGTATTCGTTCTGCACTTGAGAATTTCAAATGGTTAGAGTTTGTAGAATACTCTGATTTGGGATTTGAAAAGGGAATTAAAATTAAAGATATTATCAAGTATTTTCATCCGAATCCACAGAAATCTATTGCTACAGAAAGCATTCCTCTCGAAGATTACATTAGTCATCTTAACGATGAAGAAAAGTATTCTAGAGAGATCGAGAAAGCTAAAGCTGAAGCTGTAGATGGTTTCTATGAAATTGATATATTCCATGCTATTTTATATGGGTTTATTCCTTTTGATTCTAAAATCATGTCTATTAATTCTATTCCTACTGAGATTTCTGTTGACTTTTCAGACATAAACATTGTACGTGAAAATATTAAAAGTATCGTTTTAAAAAGCGATAATTTTTAGATTAACCAACTGTGTAGTTTAATGGAAAAATACTTATGGATATGTAAAGTGAATGAAGGTTCAAATCCTTTCATAGTTATTTAATTAAAAATATGAATGATATTGATAAATTAGAAGAACTTCTTCAGTTCTATAATAATGAGCATTTTGATTCTGATCTAAAGATCTACTTATCTAACGAATTAATTGGTACTTATATTATCAACAAATATCAACCTCAAATTACATTTAATGGAGGATATGATTTTACTGGTATTCATTGGAGTTGTTACTTAGTAAGTATTATTAAATCGGTATCACCTCATGTGTATAATATGATAGGTAGAATTAAGATTGATGAGGAACGATTAAAGTATGATAAATTATCAATAACTGAAGAAAAAGTATTAGCTGCTTTGAGTATGAAATTATTAGAAAGGGATGAAAGAACTGATTTAGGTCAAAAGCTTGCATTCTTAACAAAACATCTCGTAAATAAGAGAATTAACCAAATTGAATCCTTAAAGAATAGGATTACTGAGCTGAAAAAGAATGGGTGAATCATTACGGTGATCCACCCATAAGAAAGAAAGCACGGAAAACAAACACGATAGCGGAAGAACAATACAAATGTAGATATTAGTTTTTCTTTGTCGATATTATCTTTTAGATGTATACACAACAATTTTAGAATTGAAAGGAACAGAATACAAAGGTTCTCTATCTAATGAAGAATTAGTAAATATTATTAATTCGATGTCAAGAGATATTGAAAATAGTAAAAAGCAACTAATTAATGTTGATACAGATGCTTTCTTAATTAAAGAGAACTCTAAGGTTTTTATAGTTTATTATTATAACTTGACAAAAAGAGATGTAAAACTGTTAGTATCACGTTATAAATTTGAATTAGTTAATGATATAAAAGAAGCAGATGTAATAATATTACCTTCTTATAAGGGTAATTCTCACTATTTTAATATCTATACTAAGTATAAACATAAGCTTACAGGGTATACAACAAATTACATTTCTTACAGAGAGAACGACAATGATTATAATAAATTTCTATGGGTATCAGATAAATATGAAAATGTTAATCATGATATTTTAGAACACATCAAAGATAAGACGATAATAACAACGGATTATCTAAGAAGTGTAGCTTATCTCATTAGTAACCCTCAAAAGGAAAGTGTAGAAGAGTACAATACAGAAGCATTGTTGGCTTTACTTCAATCAAACGATATGACTAATGTTAATATAGCTTTAAGTATATTAAAGAATAAGAACATTAAACCAATATTATTTGAATTGTTTATGATTTATTTTAGCTCTTCCTCATCTTATGAGAAGAAAGCAAAGATAAAAGAAACTCTATTTGATAAGATACCATTCTTAGCAACTATTACAGGAACACCATCAAATGCGTATTTAGATGATATTAATAACATAAAATATATAGTAAAGGTATTGAAACAAAATGATATACCTTGCAATTTAGATTATCTTATTGATATTATGAAAAATGCTAAAATTTCTACATCGTGGCGCTTCTTATTTGATGAAGCTAAACATATGAGATCAATATCTGAAATTAACACAATGATTTTAGAACTAAAGAAGATTAATATAGAATTAACTAATGAGCAAATTGAACAATTACTCCTTACTTAAATAACGATTTTAAATTTATTTGAAACTTTTTAAACATTATTCAATATTATGAAGAAAAATCAAATCTACAAAACTTTAAAGGAAGTACGTGATGCACATGCATACAGTAATTTGTTAGAAGTAGTTGAAACTTCTTATTCTAAACCCGACAGAGCTCAGGTTCTATCGGAGATTAATTTTCAGATGAGAAAGTACAAAATTGAAAAAGTACGAATCCAAGAGAGGTTCAAATAGTGCTCTACAACGAATACAGACCTACTACGTTTGATGATGTTAGGGATCAAGCTTCTACTATCAATGTGTTAAAAGCAATGATAGAAAAGGATGAGATTTCTAACATCATTTTTACTGGTAGACACGGTACAGGTAAAACAACGTTAGCAAGAATCGTTGCTAATGAACTTAAAACAGCTGAGTTAGATATACATGAAATTGATGCTGCTTCAAATAACAGCATTGAAGACATACGTAATCTAATTACTCAATTAAGAGTACCACCTCACAGTTCAAAACGGAAAGTATATATAATAGATGAAGTTCATATGCTTAGTAAAGCAGCCTTCGATGTATTATTAAAACCACTGGAAGAACCATTTAAGCACGTTTTATTTATACTCTGTACAACAGAATATAGTAAGATACCAAGTACTATAAAATCAAGATGTACAGTATTTAATCTTAATAATATTAGTCCTCAATCGATGATTAGTAATATGAAGAAGATTTGTGACGATTATCAGAGAGAGTACGAGGATAAGCTATTATACATAATATCAGAGCAAGCAAATGGATCAATGAGAGATGCATTAACACTATTGGAAAAGTGTTTATTCGCAACGAGTGAACCTCTCACATTGAAAAATTTAGAAAATGTTCTGTTTTATTTAGATGATGAAATATTCTCACAACTTACTCAGGTAATGTTGGATGATAATATGGATCAACTTATGCTCTTACTTGATCAGATCATTAAGGAAGGTTATGATATTAAAGAAATAATATCAGGTATGGGTTCCTATTTTAGGAAGTTATTTATGATGAAAAGTGATAAAGTTGCAGAAATTATATTTGCAACAGAAGATCAAAAGAAAAAAATGAAAGCACAGTTTGATAAAGCTGGTGCTGCAGCTCTATTTAAATCTCTTACGTTAATAGATGAATCATCAATAAGATTACATTTATCTCATCACAAGAGACTTACTATAGAGTTGTTATTTATTAATATACAATTAAATTTTAAAAAAAAGTGATACTTGAATTTGATCATACCAAAAAAGAGTTATACGAAGCTTTAGGTTTAAGTGCTGAAGAATTTGCAGCATTATATCAAAAAGAAAATAACATCAAAAAGATATTAGTACATTCCATATTACAATCAAATACTGGTGATGAAAAATCTAATATCTCTACATCTGAATTAGTTGAATTATATTACTCACAATTTAGCAAAGAAGAATTAGCTGTATTAGCTTCTGTTAAACTTAAAGAAGAGTGTATTACTTTTTTTGATAATAACAGTCAAATGATTCTTCATGTTATTGGTGCATTAAACAATGAATTTTTATCTAAAATAAAAGAATAATTGAAATGAAATTTACATACAATCACGAAGAAACTTCCTCATTACATACAGCTTTAGGTTGCACTGAAGAAGAAGTAAAATCATCTCTCAAAGCACTTGATGATTTGAATGATCAGATAATGGAGGATATCATTGAGAACAGTAACTTAAACCTTACTAGTATCATGGAATTTATTGATAATTCTGAATTATCAAGAGAAGATCTAATATTATCACTTGGGTTAATGATGTTTAAACAAACATCAGATTTGTTAAAAACTATGGAAAACATAGAAATACAAAACTAATATGTTATATCAAATAGGAGATGGTCAAATACGCATTGGAAACATCAATGGTATCGGATCTAAATTATCAATCAAACCTGGCAATTACCTGCTAAAACAAGATCCTAATTATGAATATTATCTTGTAGAAACTTCAGCATTTAGATTACCAGAGAAAATATATGGTGACACCTCTATTACAAATAGATGGTTAACATCGTACAAACATAACTCTAATAAGAATTTAGGTATTCTATTGAGTGGTTTAAAAGGCGCAGGTAAAACAATCCTTGCTCAAAAACTATGTGTTGAATCACAGAAGCCAGTTATTATTATAACTGAAGATTTTCATGGTCCAAACTTCATAGAGTTCATCTCTAACCCAGTATTTGAAGATTGTATAGTCTTCATTGATGAGTTCGAAAAGATCTATCCTGAGGCTAGTATGACTACAGATTTACTGTCATTGTTTGATGGTAATCTTACTACAAGACTCATCTTCTTAGTCACTGTTAATGATGTAAATCAAGTAAGTGATTTTATGATTAACAGACCAAGTCGTTTAAAATATCGTAAACACTATGATAGTTTAAGTATGGACATTGTTGATGATGTAATCAAAGATTTACTTGTTAACAAAGATGAAGCTGAAGGATTAATCCAAGAATTATTGAAAATTGGTATCATTACATTTGATATTCTGATTACAATAATCAAAGATATGAATCTCTTTAAAGAGAATGCAAAATCTGTAATCAAACATCTCAATCTGAAAAGAGAATCTATGACGTATAAAATCAAAGAAATCTTTAAAGATGAAGAGATGGAATGTGGTGATTCTTTCTGTAATCCATTTGATGATAATCATCTTAATGTTTATGCAAAAAGAAACAATGAGTTAAGAAAAATGATTCAAAGTGATGGAAATATTATGTTTGGAACTCCTTTCATAAATGAAGAACAGAGAAAAGAAATTCATGCTAAATTATTAGCTAATGGTAAAATAACCACTAATGAATTAGACTATGTTATTCAGTATGCTGAGTATAATCTGAACATGTATGTAAATAGTGTTAATGGTGAAGACGATTCTGAAATTACTATGATGTCAGATGGTACAATAAAAGTAGTTACTGATCAGTATTCTGGAGTAAGAACGTTTATTTACACTCCTGCTTACACTAAAATTCACGTTTTTTAATAAACAATAAACTTACGGAGTTATAGAGGGTTCGATTCCCTCTATTGTTCAAATGTTAAATTTATAAACAATGGAAGAATTAGAATTATCAAAAAAAGTAATGACTGCTGTTCAGTCGATAGTTAATAAAAAAAGATCATTTGCACCTAAAGTAGGATATTATGAATATACTCCTTATGATGATCGTGGTAAAATTTATATAGAAGGTAATTATGAAATTGATTTAATAAATGTTAATGGTCTTTATACTCATGTTTATTCATGTTCTGAAAACAAACATTATACATTTGATGAATTTAACAAGAAACATTTTAATTATTCTTAATTTTATCATTATTCACTATAAAAACTAAGATAATGATAGGATTTTTAGGAGCACCTACAGGAGATTGTGAAATTGAGAAAGAGTTATCTTTAATAACTTTATCTAAGAGTAAAACCTATATGCATGAATATATCGAATTTCATGAAGAAGATGAATTAGATGATGCTGTAATAGCTAAGTTTAATATATTTACAGGAGATAAAAAGTTATTTAATCCTTGGAGTGATATGCATCGTTTAATATTAAATGCTTCATTAATTAATTATGAATTTAAAATTGAGGGTAAACCTTATACTAAGAAAAAGTACTTTCATGAATTAATAAAAAAAGATAATGCATTGTTATTAGAAGAGCCTATGATTACAGAAATATTATTTGATTTAGGTTTTGCTGGATTCCATTCGGATGACAGAGGATACAGGTTATATAATATATTTGAACCTCATAAGTATTTAACTTTAATAGAGACAGAACCGTATAAAGCACGGTAAATTATTTACAAACAATATACATTATTATGGTATTGGGAAATTGGAATTACAGACGATGTAAACAAACAGTTATAGATGATACATTTAACAAAGAAGAAGTTAAGTATTTTATAGCTGAAGTTTACTATGATACAGACAACAATGTTGTAGCGTGGAATGATGAAGTTAAAGTACTATCTGATAGTGAATCAGAAGAAAAATTAAAAGAAGAACTTAATAGGATAAATAGAGCATTTTATAAAGATGTTTTAGATCTGGATTTAATTGAAGTTAAATTAGATATTAATACTGATGCTTTTGATCCTTTCGATGATTACGAGGAATTTGATGAAAATTACTACGAATATGAAATCTAGAAAACACAAAACAACAATAGGTAAATATTGTTGTCATTTAAAGAAATGGTTTATTGTAAACATATTATGTGTAGATACAATACCATGTGACCTTTGTAAAAAGGAAGTTAAAGATAGACACATTGATGATGATCAAACAATTGAACGCATTTAATTATGTGGTGTAAACATTTAAATAAAGACATTACCATAGGTAAGAATTTTGAGTCTGAATGTGATAAATGTTCAGAAAAATATGTAAATAGAAAATACATGTTAGATAAAGAAGATGAAGATGAGGATTACAATTACATGGATCCTTATTCTATGAAAGATCAATTTTTATATGATTATCATATGTCTAAGAAACAGATGTTAATTATAGTTATTAATAGACCAGATTCAATCGATGCTAAAGAAGTTATAATTAACTCTTCAGACCTTGATAGTAAAATGGATTATTACAGAGAAGCTTACGATGAAGATCTAAAACTTAAAAGAAATAATGAAGTATTTATAGAAAAATACATGTTTGTATAATAAGATGATAATTAAAAACAAAATAGATAAAGATGGCTTCCATAGAGAAGTCATTTTTTTGTCTAACAACAAACAAAAAGAGTTTGTTCAAGTTATAGACGTTGATGAATATGAGGGAGTATTGACTGGAGGTAATGGAATATTTAGTAAAGACAATAAGTTTTATATGAGATATAATAACTATGGTTTAGATGATAAAGGTAACCCATCACAGATATCTGAATTATACGATGAATTCAATATAGATGATTTAAGTTATCATACTATAATGAAACAAGTATATCCAATTATAGTTAAAAGAAAACGATTTATTTAATGAATTCTTTAGTAAAATATATTACAAGAAAAAACATGGACATTAAAATAAGCGGTCGAAGTACAGACTTTATAACACCTAGTTTTGGCTTTGGTTGCTTGTTTGAGTGTTCTTACTGTTATTGCAAACGGAATGTTAACGATGGATTAAAAATAGCTAAGAACGTAAATGAGATACTTACAGAAGTAGATCATCATGCATGGTTTGCTATAGTAGATAAACCAAATCAAACTCATAATGAGTATGTTACTTATGATATTAGTTGTAATGAAGATTTTGCATTACATTTAAAATATCATCAATGGGAAAAGATATTTGATTTCTTTGTACAACATCCATTAGCAATGGGTTCGTTTGCTACTAAGTATGTAAACGAAACGTTGTTAACTTATAATCCTAAAGAAAAAATAAGAATACGATTTAGTCTAATGCCTGATAAATATTCTAAAATATTAGAACCAAATACTTCAAGTATAGACAAACGAATTAAAGCTATTGATAGATTTATAAATGCTGGGTATGATGTACATGTTAACTTTAGTCCTGTTATTGTTACAGATGGTTGGTTAGATGAATATAAAGAACTATTTAATCAAGTTAATGATAATGTAGTTAACAAAGATAAAGTAAAAGCAGAAGTAATATTTCTTACACATAATAATGATAAACACAAATATAATTTAACTAATAACATACCTGGTGAAGACTTGTTATGGAAACCAGAAATACAAGAAGATAAAGTATCTCAATATGGTGGTAAAAATATTAGATATAAACATATAATAAAAGCAAAATTTATAAAACAATGGACAAATTTACATAATGAAATTATTCCTTGGAATACAATAAGATATATTTTTTAATACTTTAAAACAAACACAATGAAAAATATACACTTGATTCCTACAGACAAACCAAGTAAATATGTAAATAATTACATGGAACAAACCATGCAATGGCAAAACATCTACATTACTTCTGATGAAGAAATTAAAGAAGGAGATTATATCTTTGAAACAGATATTAATATTACAAATATAGCAGACAAAGATTATTATAGGAATGAGTTTGATTTTAAAATAATTCTAACAACAGACCAATCATTAGATAGTGTACAAGCTATTGATGATGAGTTTCTTCTTTGGTTTGTTCAGAATCCAAGTTGTGAGGAGGTTGAGGTTCAGAAATTTAATGGCTTTGCAGAAGATTATTTAATAATCATTCCAAAAGAAGAACCTAAACAAGAAACAATTGAAGAGGCTGCTAAAAGTATATTAGCTAATAACTTTGATGGGCTTAGAGAAGTAATAAAAGATGATGATTTGTTTTATTTTTATAAAGGTGTTATCGAATGTTATGGAGAAGCAATGGCGGAATGGAAACAAGAGAAAATATGTAACTCAGAAGTGATACAAAGAATAAGAGCAAGTAAGTCGGATGCCGAAGCAAGAAGAATAATTAGAACAATTTTAAAAAGTAATAATGGATAAAGAATTTATACCTTACGAACAAGCATTAGCTTTAAAAGAATTAGGATTTGATGAACCTTGTTTTGCTACTTATAATGTGCTGTCTCTTATACACATCTGACGCTGCCGACGAATAGAGAGGTGTAGATTTTGGTTGTGGCCGTATCA
>ENA-OSIY01000191-OSIY01000191.1-marine-metagenome-genome-assembly--contig:-NODE-191-length-35563-cov-11.226371_pt1 | contig 35563 bp, 50 predicted proteins | sample MGYA00237884_ERZ534233 | MGnify/ENA primary metagenome ERZ534233 (study PRJEB26412, sample SAMN06343840) | marine metagenome | isolation source: estuarine water | place: USA: Columbia River Estuary... | reverse complement strand
GTATAAGAGACAGAGACAAGCTGCATCTCAATTTGGCTCATCTGCGGCGAACCAAGCTGCGGCGGCTAACATGGCGGCACAGAACCAAGCGGCACAGTTTGGGTCAGGCGCTTCTAACCAAATGGCATTAGCAAACCAAGCTGCATTAAATCAAGCAGGCCAATTTGGCGCAACGCAAAGCATGTCAGCTCAATTAGCTAACCAACAAGCCGCGGCACAGGCTAACCAACAAAGGCTTGGCGCGTCAGCTCAAATGGGTGCATTGGGTCAACAAGCATTTAGTACAGGCCAAGCAATACAGCAACAGCAAGCTCAACAAGGTCTGCTACAGCAAGGTATACAGCAAGCACTCATTGATGCGGCTAAACAACAGTATGCGGGTTACACTAATGCGCCAGCGGCGGCGTTGAATGCTCCACTTGCTGCACTTGGTGTTGCTCAAGAAGGCGGCGCTAAAGATATAGTACAATCACAAAACCCCGGTTTATTTAGCTATTTGCAGACTGCGGCTCAACTTTGCTGGGTTGCCCGTGAAGTTTACGGCGAGCAAGACCCTAAATGGATGCAGTTTAGAGAATGGGTTATCGGTCATTCACCTGATTGGTTCTATAAGGCATATAGCAACTACGGCGAAAAATTTGCTAAAGTTGTTCGCAAAGTGCCAGCAATTAAAATTATCTTACGCCCATTTATGGATGCTAAAAGAAAGAGCATAGGATATAAAGCATGATAAAAAAACCTGAACAAATTATCCAAGAGCAAATGAACCCATCGCAATCACGCGGCGGGTTTGGCGGCTTACTAGATTATGCTAGAGAGCGTAACGAAAACACTGGATTAAGTAGGATGCAAAACTTTGCCGCCGCACTTGATCCATTGATTATGCCAGAGATGCGTGCAGGTGAAGGCATTCGTGAGCGTGGTATGCAACGTGTTGCCGCTGGGAATAAGAATAAGACTATTCAAATGCTTATAGATAGAAACCGTCAAGACCTAGCTGACATGGTTCAGAATGGATCTTTAACTATGCAACAAGCCGCAAGCGCATTATTAACTGAGCCAAAGAAAAGTGGTAAAGTTGTAGATGCTACTCAATTACGTGCAATGTTCCCAAATGCATCAATTGATGATGGTTTGTATAATTTGAAGCCTGATGGAACTGCTACTAAAGTTGGCGGCGGCGGAGTCAGTGTATCAGTTGGGTCAGATAAAGGCTTAGACGAATTTGCAAAACTTGATGCAAAGACATTATCAGGGATTAGTGAAGCTGGGTCAACAGCAACGAGAAGTCTTGCCCGAATAGACCGACTTGAAAATCTTTTGAGTAATGTTGAAACAGGTATGACCGCAAATTTAAAACAAATTGCTGGAAATTTTGGCATAGCGACTGATGGTTTAAGTGATATACAGGCATCGCAAGCTCTTATAAATTCATTAGTGCCAGAGCAAAGACCTGCTGGCTCTGGCCCAATGTCTGATGCTGATTTAGATTTATTTAAGCAATCCTTACCTAGAATTGTCGCTCAGCCCGGTGGTAACAAGCTTATATTAGAAACAATGCGTGGCATTGCTCAATATGATGCTATGGGTTCTGCTATTGTGCAAAAATTTAGGTCTGGTGAAATAACAAAAGTTGAAGCATTTAATCAGTTAAATAATCGCCCAGACCCATTTGCAAGCTTTCAAGCCCCAATCGGTGGTGATTCAAGCATGTCGCGTGAAGATGCTTTAGAAATAATAAAATAAGAGGTTAGTTATGAATGAAACAGTAACATCAGAAAAAGCCTCTAGGATACTTGAAGCAATTCGTGTATTGGAAAAGTTAGAGGCTAATGGCACAATTACCGCCAATGAACAATCTGCATTAGATCGTGCGCGTAAAAATCAAAAAACAGCAGAACAAGCTTCCCTAGAAACAAAAGCTAGTTATGGAGGAATGTTAGCTGGCGGCACAATGAATTTTAATGACGAAATTAGAGGTGCTTACAATTATGCTAACGAGCTGTTAAAGTCAGGAGATAGCGCAGGGGCGAAAAAAGCATATCAAAAATATAGAGACTTACAGCGTCAATATGATGAAGCATTGCAGGTTTTAGCTCCAGAAGAATATGCAAAAGGGAAAACTGCTGGGTCTGTTTCAAGTATGGTATTGCCTAGCAGTTTAGCATTTAAAGTTGGGTCTAAATTACCTATTCTTGGTCAGATGGGTCTATCATCGGGAATTGGGGCTGGGGCGACAGCTTTACCGCAATTTGGCGAAGGCGAAGGTGGATTCTCACAAAGAGTTGCAAATGTTGACCCTTTATCAACTGTCGCTGGCGGAGCTATAGGTGCAATTTCACCAGTTGCAGGTCAAGTAACGGGGGCAATATCAAGGGGCGCTCAAAATATAAAAAGAAAAGGTGTAGATAAATTTGGCGGTGGAGCATCCACAAGAGTTGCACGTCAATTATCTGGCCCTCAATATACAGGCAAAGACATTGAAGAATATTTAGCGGGGCTTGGCCCAGAAGCAATGCTTGCTGATGTAGCGGGTAGGCCAAATACTTTAGCTAAAGGTTTAGCTACAATACCGGGCGAAGGACAAGAAGTTCTTGCAAAAGCAATATCAGAAAGAGCGTCTAAATCTGGCGAACGCATTGAAGACGTTATGACACAAAAAATTGATAAACCTAATGTTGGTTATGAGGAAACTTTAACGCAACAACAATTAAAGTCAGGCGTTCTTGGCCCAATGTATGAAGCTGCCACACAAAGTAACAAAACTTTTGATGTTAATACTTTAAGGAGCGCATTAGTATTATATGGTAAAGATGCTTCTAGGTCTGTAAGAAGCCAAATGAACTCTGTCCTTAAAGATTTGGGTAAAGAAGGCAATGTAAGTGCAGAAAAATTGCACAATGTCAGATCAGCTTTAAGTGATGTAATTTTTAAAGAACGTGGAAGTGTGGCGGTAAATTTAAAACCTTTCTTACATAAGATTGATGACAAATTAGACGAATTACCCACTTATAAAGAAGCGCGATCTGGTTATTCTGAAGCTTCCCAAATACAAAGAGCAGTTGAAGATGGCGAAAAAGTATTCACTGGTGGTAAAATGTCAGCATTATCTCCACGCGCTTTGCAAGACAAATTAGATAACATGAATCCTATGGAAAAAGCTGCATTTCAAAAAGGCGCAAGAGATTACATTGGGGCGTTAATGGGTACATCTCGAAATGACGCTTCAGCAGCTTGGGGTGAATTTTCTAAAACTTGGAATGCAGAAAAATTAAAACTTCTTGTTGGGGAAAATGATGCTGCTTCTATTACGCAACGATTACTTGCTGAAAAAGAATTTTCCAAAACAACTTCAGATGTATTAGCTGGATCACAGACTGGGTTTAGAAATGAAGCTTCGGCGGCTTTACGTGATTTACGTGACCCAAATAGCTTTGCTTCGCCAAGCGTTTCTCAAAGAATTGGATCTGCTGTTTCTGCTCCAGTTAATAAAATCATGGATGAAATTTTATATGGAACTGGAAATATTAGACGTGAAATAGCTGAAATACTTACTTTACAAGGCTCTGAAAGAGACAGAGTAGTTTCACAGCTTTTAAATGAAGCTTCTAAACTACAAGATAAAACAAAAATACAAAAATTATCAGAAATGTTGACGCAAGTTGGCTTGATGAGCGCTACACCTGTAGTTACAAGTGAATAAAGGACAGCAAAAATGGAATTAAAACCAAAATCACGTAGAGAAGTCGAAGGCATTGTCCAAGACGCTATTGCCAGCGCAGTAGATTTTGTTGAAAGCGAAATAAGCCAAGACAGAATTAAGGCGCAGCGATACTATGATGGTGAAGTTGACCTTGGCTATGAAGATGGCAGAAGTAAAGTTGTAGCCACAAAAGTACGTGATACTGTACGTGCTGTAAAACCAAGCTTAATGCGTATATTCCTAAGTACGGCAAAGCCAGTAGAATTTGTACCGCATGGCCCAGAAGATGTAGCAATGGCAGATCAAGCCACTGAATTTATGCACCATGAGTTTACACGTTTAAACGGATACCGTGTCATTAATGATGCATTCCAAGATGCACTTGTGAAAAAGCAAGGTATCGTAAAAGCGTACTGGATGACATACCCAGAAGCAGAAATATACACATTCACAGACTTAAATGATGATGAACTTGCATATCTTACAGATGATGATGAAGTAAGCGTGCTAGAGCAAACTACAGAAATGAGCATCTCAATGGATGAGATGGGCATGGAGATAGAAACACCATCACACAGCATAAAGATTAGCCGCCAACAAGAACGTGGTGAACTATGCATAGAAAGCGTTCCACCTGAAGAGTTCTTTGTAAACCGAGATGCACGCAATCTTAAAGATGCTTATTTGGTGGCTCACAGAACTGAAATGCGTGCGGGTGATTTAATCGCAATGGGGTATGACCCTGAAGTTGTATTAGATTTAAACAGCTTTGATAATGGGTCAGAGATGACTGAAGCTGAAGTACACGAAAGACGTGGATACAGCTTGGATACATCTGATGAAGATGAGCAAGACCCATCAATGAAGAATGTAACTGTGACAGAAGCATATATGCGAATAGATGCTGATGGCACTGGCATACCCGTATTACACAAGATTACCTGCGGTGGTACATCATATGAGATGCTAGATTTTGAGCCATGCGATGAGTTACCTTTTGCTAAATTTGAGATAGACCCAGAACCACATACATTCTATGGACGTTCACTAGCTGAAATAGTTATGGATGACCAAGACGCAGCCACATCAATACTACGTTCAATTTTAGATAACGTAGCAATGACAAATAATCCACGTTTGGCGGTCATAGAAGGCGCAGCTAACATTGATGACGTGCTAAACAACGAGATTGGTGCAATCGTAAGAATGCGCCAAGCTGGTGCAGTACAAGACTTGTCAGTGCCATTTACTGCTGGGCAGACATTAGGTGCATTAACTTACCTAGATGGCCTTGTAGAGACTAAAACAGGCGTCTCACGGGCTTCAATGGGATTAGACCCAGATGCAATGCAATCTACAACTAAAGCGGCTGTGCAAGCTACTGTGCAAGCTGCGGCTGGGCAAGTTGAAGTTATGGTGCGTAACCTAGCCGATGGCATGAGAGACTTGTTTGGCATAATGTTACGCTTATCAAACAAGAACGTAGATGAAGAGCAAATGATGCGTATGAACGGCACATTTGTACCAGTTGATCCTAGAGTATGGGATAGCTCAATGGACGTTAGCATTAATGTTGGATTGGGAACTGGGCGTGAGGAAGAAAAAACTATGGCACTTAGCCAAGCACTGCAAATGCAGACTATGGTTTATCAGACATATGGCCCAATGAATGGTTTAGTGAGTATGACTAATATCCGAAACACATTAGCGGATCAATTAGCTGTTGCTGGCATAAGAAATGCTGACAGATATTTTGCACCAATTACTGAAGAAATCGAAGCTCAAATGCTACAGCAGCAACAGCAAGCACAAGCGCAACAAGGCGAAGGGCAAGACCCAAATGCTGCGTTCTTGCAGGCAGAGCAAATGAAGGCACAAGTTAAGATGCAATCAGACGCCGCCAAGATGCAATTAGACGCGCAGAAAGCCGCCGCAGACAATGATTTAAAGCGAGATCAGATGGCGCAAGACTTGCTAGTTGACGCAGCTAAAGTGTATGGTGAATATGGAACATCAGTTGATGTTGCTCGCATACAAGCGGAGCAAGATAAAGTTAGAATGATTGGTCAGATGGCACAAGGTAATCCACAACAATGACAACAGAAATACGCATAAACGCAAATGAGGCCAAGCGTCTGAAAAACGACACAGCCTTCAAGAACTTTATGCAACAGGTACGCGATGACCAACTAAGGTTATTCGCTGACAGTAGTGCATCAGACGTTGATGTACGTGAAGATGCTCACGCAATAATGCGTGCAGTGAACCAGATCGAAATTAAACTCGACGCATCAATTCAAGCAGAGATAATTTTAGATCGCAAACAAAGGAACTAGTACCGATGGAATCGACTAGCCTAGACCAAGCTGTAGAAAGCTTATTATCACCCGCCACAGAAGATACTAGTGGCGATAATCTTAGCGAAGCTGTAGATGAGATCACTGAACCCGAAGACGACGGTCAAGGCGAAGAGATTGAGGCTGTAGACGAAAGCGACGATGACGCTGAAGTAGAAGCATCCAGCGAACAAGATGATGAAGAATATGATCTTGATGATGTGGAAGTTGACGACGAAGACCCTGTAGAGGCTACTGAAGACACCAAGCTTATCCCCATCAAAGTTGATGGAAAAGAAGAGCATTGGACACTGGATCAGCTCAAGCAATCTGCTGCGGGACAAGCGGCAATTAATAAGCGGTTTCAAGAGGCTGCCGAGGTACGAAAGAATCTCGAACAGCAACACGCCGCATTGCAACAGCAGCAGGCACAAATTGTCCAGTTGCACCAGCAAGCTACACAAGGTGGTTTACAGGCTCCTACCCCACCATCAAGAGAGTTATTTGAAAGTGATCCGATAGGATACATGGAAGAAAAGCTCAAATACGATGAGGCGAAGACACAGTATGACCAAAATATGTTCCAACTCCAAGGGGTACAAAGGCAACGCATGCAAACTCAACAAGCGGCTCACCAAGCCTACCTTCAAGAGCAAGCACAAGTTTTGCAAGAGTACATACCTGAAATAGTTGATCCTAAGAAGGGTCAAGGACTTAAAGATGCACTTGTTGAAACTGGCGTTTCCTACGGATTTTCCGCAGAAGAAATGCAAGCAGTGACAGATGCTAGATATGTACGAGCATTAAATGATGCGCGCAAATATCGTGAGTTGGTGGCTAAAAAGAAATCAGTGCAGACTAAGAGCAATAAAGCTCGGCCTGTAGTGAAAGCTGGTGCTAAGAAAAGACAAGATGGGAATGTTGCAACTCGTAAAAAAGCGCAACAGCGCTTGCAGAAGACAGGTTCAATCGATGATGCATTGAACTTGATAATTGGTGATAGCTAGAAATAGCTTCTTAATCCTTGAAAGGGAAAAAACATGGCACAACCATCCAACACATTTGACAGCTATGATGCTGTCGGCATCCGTGAAGATTTATCGGATGTAATCTACAACGTTTCTCCTGAAGAAACTCCATTTTATTCTAAGTCTGGCAAAACTACAGCTAAGAATACTTTAACAGAGTGGCAAACAGATTCACTACGTGCATCTGGTGCAAACGCTCACATCGAAGGTGACGCAACTGCTGCTGAAGCACGTACAGCAACATCTCGTTTAGGCAACTATACACAAATCTTTAAGAACGCAGTTGTAGTTCCTGACACAGATGAAGGTCTAAATAAAGCAGGCCGCGCAAAAGAAGTTGCATACCAAACTTTAAAGATCGCAAAAGAGCAAAAATTAGACATTGAAAAAGCTCTATTTGCAAACAACGCAAGAGTTGCAGGCAATGCAACAACAGCACGCGAACTTGCAGGCGCTCCAGCATGGATGATTACAAACGTAGACTTCCAATCTGGTAACTCTGGCGCAAACCCAACTGGTGATGGTTCTGATGCACGTACTGATGATGGTACAGCAACAGCATTCTCACAAACTAAATTTGATGGCGTTATGCAGTCAATTTGGGAAGAGGGCGGTAAGCCAGACACAGTGTACTTATCTGCATTCCAAATGAATGTAGCTTTAGGCTTCACTGGTAACAACAACCAGCGTTCAGCAGTACAAGCTGGTGATGAGAAAGTTATCAAATCACTTGCTGTATATGTAACACCTTGGGGTTCTGTTGAGTTCATGCCTTCTCGTGAAAACAGATCGCGTGACGTCTTCATCATGCAAGACAACATGTGGGAAGTTGCAGTTTTACGTGGAACAAAGAATGTTGCACTAGCAAAAACTGGCGACAACACAACACGTCAAGTTGTAACAGAGCTAACACTTTGTGCTAAAAATGAAAAAGCAAATGGTATCATTGCTGACAACACAACTTCATAAGTAGTGTAAAACTAGGGGCAGCTTCGGTTGCCCCTTTCACATCATTGGAGACTAAAATGAAAAAAGTATTAGTGAATGCAATTAAATTACATTGCAGCAAAGGCCGAGTAGAAAAAGGCGAAACTGTTATACTGCCAGATGAAGAAATTGCTAAGATAAATAAATTACGCCCCCATATAATTACAGTTATGGAAGACGTTGTAGAGAAGCCTGCAAAGAAGCCTCTACTAAAGCGTAAGCGTGCTAGAAACACAAACGGAACACTTAAATCAGATGACCCATCTACACCAAATATAAATGAAGCTTGGGAAGATAAATAATGGCTACACCACGTAAAGGCAAAGCTAAAGTTAAAGTTACTGCTAGTGGCAATCGTGTAAGCTACGGGCAAGCTGGGAGAGCTAAAGATGGTGGGCCAAGAGTAAGACCTGGTACATCAAAAGGAGATGCATATTGCGCTCGCTCTGCTGGTCAAAAGAAACGCTCACCTAAAGCTGCCAGCAACCCTAACAGCCCATTAAACTTATCACGTAAACGCTGGAAGTGTAGCGGAACTAAATCTAAGAAATGAATGACAGATGGCAAATTTATCAAACAAAATATCAGAGAAAATGTACTTTGAAGGCGATCAGATACTTATTAAGAAAACACATGATGGTGGGCAAGCGTTAAGGGATGCTGCATATGCCCGTGAAGTTACTGATAATTCATTTGGATCAGACTATAAGCATGTAGGCAATGTTGATATGGCTATGCTTGGTATATGGTTAAAAGAAGCTGGTGTTGAATGGACGGATACACAAGCAGTCAAAGATGTGTTAAAAAGAAAGCTAATGAGTAACGAATTTGGCGCACTACGTGTCTGGGAAGGCAAATACTAATGGAAATGACAGACCTATGGAGCAGCGTACTAACGCTAGGCGTTGGTTTTATAGGATTTGTCCTACGTGGTTACGTGCTTGAAGTGCAAAGATTGCAAATCTTATTAAATCGTACTAGAGAAGAGTATGTAACTAAAAGCGACAACTCTGCGTCGATGAATAGATTATTTGGTCGGCTTGACTTATTAGACGCTAAGATGGATCGCATTCTGGAGCGAAAATGATACGTTTATTTATAATCGTGTGTCTGTTACTTACTGGTGGCTTTGCGTATGCAGAAGACGATGATACGATTAAGTCTGAAAGCACTGTAATATCAAACGGAACTATGGACACCACGATCAACAGCCCACCACCTTCCGCAATATCCCCACAAATTAGCGCAAGCAACTCTGACCTATGTACTGTAGGCGTAGCTGGAGCTGTCCAAACACAAATACTTGGCATATCTGCCGGCAGAACAGTACGTGACATGAACTGCGAAAAATTAAAAAACGCTAAAACTATGTATGATATGGGCATGAAGGTAGCTGCCGTATCTGTAATGTGCCAAGATGAGCGTGTGTTTGACGCCATGCTAAATGCTGGCACACCTTGCCCTAAAGATGGTTTAGTTGGAGATAAGGCTAGGATTGCTTGGGAGATGGAAGCTGTAAAAGAGCAAATTGAACGTGAACAAAATAACCCAATGAGAAAGATGTTTAATGAAAACATTGAAACCAAAACAGGCTTGGGTGTTGTTATTAGCACTCTGGCCTTCTTACTCTTATTGTGATCCATATTCGTATGGTGTGACTAAGAACGCAGCTTCTAGCTCGTTAAGCTGGGGTATGGGTTCTATTTTACCATCGATACCGGGCGTTGACATAAATGGTATGGTTTACCGATACACTACCAATAAAGAAACTGATGCAGACATGAAGGTTCATGTAGGCAATAAGAATGCTAATGGTGAGGGCTATTTGTTTCGCAAAACCGATAATTGGTCTGGCGTACCGGGCAATACAATTGTGCGAAGCTTCTCATTCAGAAATGTGCCTGCATCATTATGGGGTAATGGGTCAATTGAGGTTGAAGGCGAGGGCAGCGTTGAAGACCCTGTAGTTATATATAGCTTTAGAATAGACGAATGTTATGATGAGCAGTCTAACCCAGCTTGCCCCGGTTACATCAAGCCAGTGCCAAAAATACCTGAAGTTGATGTATATGCTGCATTAGAAGATGATAATGTTTTGGCGGCAATAGATACTGAATTAGATTACGAATACGATGAAGAGGGTAATATAATACCTGAAGATGAAGATGAAGAAAAAGAAACACGCCTAGAGATGGGTTTAACTGCATCTGAAAATGCACTGACTATGTTAGGGACGCAAGGGCAGTCTGAAATCATAGCAGCTATGAACCTAAATACAGATTTAGCTATGTACTATAATTCTTCTATAAATGGTGGTATATATGATGATACAGCTCAATTAGTTGATGGAAACCTACCTGATAATAAAAAGGGTTTACGAAATAATTTAGCACAACAAATTCTGCATGAGAAAATGGTAGACATGCAATATAACAAGTGAGGTTAAAATGAAATATTTTACAATGATGCTTACAGTATGTGCATTCCCTGCTTTTGCGGGCAGTGTAGATATAGTTGGTAATGTAGCCGCCAAGTGCGTGATACAAACGGATAAATCTGGTGTGTATGGAAACCCAACAGCCAGCACACTAAGTACAGCACCCGCAGATGGTGGTGTATTGCCAGTTGTCAGGTTTGATGTAGCAATTGCTGATTACTATACAGCAAACATTACACATCCTACGACATTTAGTTCATCGCCAGCTTTGACTGATAGCGTAGCTTGGACAGGCTCAACAAGCGTATCAAAAACATCAGACGCAGGTATGAGTGGATATGATAGCGCAAAGGTAGTTTATGATAACACAACTGTGTTTGATTTAACTGTTGCAGGCTCTACTTGGTTTTCCACGTCTTCGACTGCGACTTACGCAGCCTCCAAGCCTTTTACTGGTGGTACATATACTGCTGTAGTTCAAGCAGAATGCATTGCTAAATAAATTATCCATATTATTCATAGGCTTGGCGTCTATAGTTCATGCACATGAAATGACGCCAGCCTATCCAAAGCTAAAACCATCTCACGTTGCTGGCGTTATGAAAGTGCAACTTTCTTTATTTAATCAACGAGAAGACGTTAAATACTACCAAATTGAGTTATTTGATTTAGACTTTAATAGTATGCCATTTTCTTCTACATATAGAATTATGAAAGTTGATCATAAAGAAAGAAGAGACTTTGAGGTGTATATACGCAGATCAGATTTAAATAATCCGTTATACGTTTGCACAATATCTAAGGTTGTTAAATCGCGTGGAACAAGAACGCTGATTTCTTCAAGAATATGCTCAAAAATTAATGGAGGAAACTAAATGAAATATGCGGTTATTTTATCCATAATTGCTGGCGCAGCATGTGCAGAAAGCACAAACCTTGCTTTATCACTGCCTAACCCACCATTAAATTACCAGAGTGACAGATTTAGGGCGGGTAACTTAGATTGTGCCAATGCAGTTGGCGGAGGTATTAATTTAGAATTTGGCGTAACTGGCGTTGTTAATAATGTTGGTGGTACGTTTGCCTCATCAGGCAGTTTATCTCAAGGTAAGGATATTGGCATATATACAAGAATAGTTATACCACTGGATAAACCAAGATCACGCATTAACTGTGATGACCTATACCAAGTAGAGCTGACACAGCGTAGGCTTGAGATACAGATGCTACGTGATGAGCTTGAGCAACTTAAAAGCCTGCAAGCAAAAGGCAACGAGATGGACTTTGAAAACTAATGGATACAACAAAGATAGCAGATGATATTGATGGCTTGGCTGACCGCCAAATCAAAGCTGGTGGCATGAAACTTACGGCTGGTTCTATCATGGCTATATTTGCTTTCTTATCTACTATTGTTGGCGGCCTATATGGTGGGTTTGTACTGTATCAGAAAATAGAAGCTGTAGCTGGGTTGGATATAGAAGCTTATCAGCAAAATATGGATGTAATGGACGCAAAAATTACGGGTATATCTGAAAAAGTAGAAGAAAGCGTAGAATATACCAGAGATATAAAGAATGGCCTAAAGGACGATATACTACGCATAGAGCAACAGACAGATCGCATTGAGGATATGGTGCGTAAATCTGAAGACAAAGTTAGGGACATGATAGATGGTGCGGAGGTACGCTTTGAAAATCAGCGTGAACGTGTTAGAGTTTCCCAAAGTGGTGCAATGAAAGAACTTGAAGAAACTTTGATGGATAAGTTGCAACGCGCATTGGACAACCCGTTAGCAGATTAGGATTATAACATGGATGAGTTTAAAAAATTTGACGTAGATGGCAATGGTAGCATAGACCAAGCCGAGTGGGATCGCATGGCTTTGGAAGATAGGCGTTTGCGAATGCAGGATGAAGACGCCCAACGTGATGCACAACGTAAGATGACATGGTACGCCCTGTCAGGGATGCTCCTATACCCCTTTGCGGTCATTCTAGCAGATGTATTTAGTTTAACTGAAGCCGCCAGAATATTAGGCTCAATGGCTTCAATTTACTTTGTATCTGTTGCTGGCATAGTGTCAGTATTCTTTGGTGCAAACGCATTAGCGAAAGGTAAACAAAATGATGAGTCTCGTAAGTAATTTAATAGGCCCTGTTTCTGGCCTGTTAGACAAAGTTATAGAAGATAAAGATCAGAAAGCACAGTTGGCTCACGAAATAGCCACCATGTCTGATAACCATGCCCAACAAGCATTGATGGGTCAGTTAGAAATAAACAAAGCTGAAGCTGCATCTGGCTCTATATTTAAGGGCGGATGGCGTCCATTTATCGGTTGGGTATGTGGTGTAGCCTTTGCTTACCACTTTGTATTACAGCCATTGATCGTGTTTGGTGTAACTGCTGCTGGCGTTGATATACCAGAGCTACCAGAGTTTGATATGGGTTCACTTATGACTGTGATGATGGGTATGCTCGGATTGGGCGGCATGAGGTCGATAGAAAAACTGAAGAAAATTGAGAAATAGGAGATAGATAATGGCAAATTCATTATATGGAAACATTGCAAAGAAACGTAAGCGCATTGCGGCTGGTAGTGGCGAGAAGATGCGTAAGCCCGGTACAAAAGGCGCGCCAACTGCAAGTGCATTTAAAAAAGCAGCTAAAACTGCCAAGAAAAAGAAGAAATAACATGAGTGAAGCAATGAAGATACTCCAAGGTAAAATTGGAGTTGGTGCTGATGGGGCGTTTGGCCCTAATACAGCACGCGCAATATGTAAACATTATGAACTTAAACCAGAACGTGGCGCGCACTTACTTGGTCAAGCATCACATGAAAGTGCTAGATTTAAATTAACTCAAGAAAATTTAAACTATTCAGCAGATAGTATGATGCGTGTATGGCCTAGTCGTTTCCCAGATTTAGCCTCATGTGAACCATACGCACGCAACCCAAAGGCATTAGCCGATAAGGTATACTCAAACAGAATGGGTAATGGTGAAGGTGAAGGAAGCCTATATATTGGTAGGGGCTTTCTGCAACTTACGGGTAAATCAAATTACAGATCATTTGCAAGCGATATGGAATTGCCAGAGATTATGACAGACCCCGAATTGGTATCATCTAATTATGCGTTTGAAACAGCATTATGGTTCTTTAATAAAAACAAGTTATTCGACATTGCAGATAAAGGTGTGAATGAAGAAATAATTAAAAAGATAACCAAAAGGGTAAATGGTGGTTATCATGGTTTAGATGATCGCATAGAGCAAACAAATAAAATCTATGAATGGCTCACATCATAATAATAACATTGGTAGAGCTGGTGAATTTCTAGCTCTATCTAAGTTAGCTTTCGTTGGTATTTCATGCACTCTAGTTCAACACGATATAGATGATGCATATATTAAAACGCCAAGCGGTAAGCTGCTGACCCTGCAAATCAAAACAGCAAATACAAAATCAGGAAATCGCAATCAATATAGATGGCATACGAGTTCTGTAGAAGGTAAGAAAAAATCAGACATATATGCGCTGGTGGCTTACGAGATAAACAAAGTTTACTGGGTGCGTGGCGATGATAAGATGATTAAAAAAACATCAACTCGCTTACACCCAGAAGCATTTGGCAATGAAAACGAATTATTAAAGCAAGTTATAAACAGCTTTGAAATTTAAATAAACTGCTTGAATATATTATGTGTAGAACATAATGAGATGTGTGGGTAGCGTCGGGCATGAAGCTACCCACACGATATATTATTTCTTCTTAAAGTAAACGTACCGCCAAGACTTAGCGCCGGGGTTGCCGATGATTGGCGTGGTTCGCTTGCTTACACGATCCACAAGCTTGCCTTTATACATGACATTCAGCGTCCACGCTAAATCTGAAACAGATAGACCAATGCCATTCGAAACCATAGTTGTAGTAAATTCGCCGCCACGATTGATGTACTTCAATATCTGATCATATTTTTTTTGCGGTATTGGCTTGATGTTTCTCACATCATTGGCGGTCACAAAATTTTTATGAGTTGATTTATTAGCAATGACCTGACGCGGCCTATCACTTTTATTTAAATTATTTCTGAGGCCAAGCTTGATTTGCTTTTTCTCAAACGTGTAGAGCAAGTGACCATACATCATCTCATAGCGAACGCTCTTTGATTGGCCTTTCATGGCTTCTCTGGTTTTTTCGAACGTCGCATAAGCGTAAGGCGTTGCTCTAGATTGTCCAATATCCCCTGCTGCTCTTGCATGAACCAAAGGTAGTAGCCACGATTTCGTGTGGGGTCTGGCGTCTTCATGTCTTTGATTATTTCGCGGTTCATCTTTTGCAGACGCCTCACATATTGATGTACTTCTTTCGAACCCATTGCCATTTGTATTCTCCTCAATCATTTTTATTCCAATCTTCAAATTTGCCAGCCTTATCAAGCGCTGGGATTTTTGTGCGTTTGCTGATTTCTTCTGGCGTAATTAAGCCAGTACCAGCGCAATTTTTGCATTCACTTTTTTCATACATATAACTTTGATGAAAAATATCAAAATCCTTTTCATACAATGTAGTGCCATTACCTGCGCATTCAGGGCATGGGATATATATTTCTTTACCCGCCATTGTTTAATCCTTTCGGTCTGAGCGTTGGCTTGATTGATATTGATGCAGAGCTGACATAGTTTGTCTCAATGCATTGCGCCATGCTATCTAAATGTGCATATGGCTGATACGCTGCTGGCAATGCATCGCCGCACTCCATTGCGCTGCGATACATTGTGTCATTGCTCAACTCTACGCCGCCAATGACGTATGTGATAATGAGTGTTGTGTAGAATGTCATTTTATTCTCCTCATTTTGCGTTAATAAATTGATCCAGAAAAACTATAATCTCTGGCAAGTGTACGGCAGCTACAGCAAATAATGCCATAGCCAATCCGTCGATTATCATTGTGGTGTTCATAATTTATTTCCTCATTTTTGCATTTATACAGCCATTATAAGCATTTTTGCGTAGCGGTCAAACACTTTATATATCATTTTTATATCATAATGTACTTGTGCATCTATTTGCATTGCTTTATTGCTGGTTTTATCAGACCCAAGGAGATTTAAAATGGTTGATAAAAGAGTATTAATTAATTTTAGCGAGCAGCAATATGATGCTGTGGCAAAGGCTGCGCATAAATCTGCATTGCCTTTCAGTTCGTTTGTTCGCATGGCTTCATATATGGAAGCAACTAAAGCTGGCGTGGAAGTTGCAAAGCCAGACAATGAGGCTGAAGCTGAAATAATTGCGTCGGATATTGTAGAATGATTATTGTTGGCGTTGATCCGGGTTTCTCTGGGGCAATTGCACATTATTGTACGCGCACTAAAGATTTAGACGTGCAAGACATGCCCACCATTTTAAATAATCGCGGTAAAATTGAGATAGATATACATTCGTTACTGCATATGCTTGAGCCAGAAGCGAAGGATCGTATGGCTGTGCTTGAGCAAGTTGCGTCACGTCCCGGTCAATCTTCAGTTGCTACATTTAGGTTTGGCATGGGGTACGGCGCGTTAATTGCGTGTGTGGCAGCTAATAAAACGCCCATGCACTTAGTTACACCTAGCAAGTGGAAGAAACACTTTAATTTATCATCTGATAAAGACACTAGCCGCCAACTTGCAATTCAAAGATTTCCAGACCATTATGAGAGGTTCGCACGCAAAAAAGATGATGGGCGTGCCGAAGCTAGTTTAATTGCTCTATATGGAGCAGAAGTTTTAAATAAATAAAATGAGGGAAAAAATGCAAAATACTAACATAGTCAAAAGCAGTGATAAAATAGCTGTATGGTTTTCATGTGGGGCTGCATCTGCTGTTGCGCTGAAGCTAACTGTTGATAAATATGGACTAGATAACGTCTATGCGGTTAATAACCCTGTTATTGAAGAGCATGACGACAACTTACGTTTTCTTGATGATGTAGCTGAATGGGTTGGTATTGAAATACAATCAGCTATTAACTCAAAATTTCCTACAGCTTCAGCAGTTGATGTTTTTAATAAAAAGAAAGGCATGTCATTTATACACGGCGCACCATGCACTGTTGAGTTAAAGAAAAGAGCAAGACAAGAATGGGAAAAAAATAATAAAGTAGACTGGCATGTTTTTGGTTTTACTGTTGATGAGATAAAAAGACATGAAAGATTTGTTTTATCTGAGCGTAGTAATGTGCTGCCAGTATTAATTGATGCAAAAATGAATAAAAATGACTGTGCAGACTTATTGCGTAGTAATGGTTTAGCTTTGCCAGAAGTATATAATTTAGGATTTCCAAACGCTAATTGCATAGGTTGCGTAAAAGCCACAAGCCCTACATATTGGAACTTAGTTAGGTCGGAGTTTCCAAAGGTTTTTGAAGAAAGAGCAATACAATCAAGAGAACTTGGGTCTAAGTTGACCAGAGTAAAAGGCGAAAGAATATTTCTTGATGAGCTTGACCCTAATACCAAAGGTAGACCTCTAAAAAGTATGCCTGACTGCGGTTTATTTTGTGAAGAAACTTAATATTAATTTTAACAAAGGAGAATACAAATGCAGATAATACCAAGTGAAGAACTATCGAATAAGGCATACCACGAAATGCCTGCAATATCGTCAAGCGCGGTGAAGACAGTCGCAACGTCATCGCTGTACCACTGGAAGAACACTACGTTCAATTCCACGCCAGCTATGATTCTTGGCTCGGCATTTCATGCGATGATGCTAGAACCAGAGAAGAACCTTGTGCATGATTCAGGTTTATCACGTCGTGGCAGCAAGGCTTGGAAGGAACAGGAAGAGTTCTTAACTGAAGACGAGATACTACTTCCAAGTGGTGAGTACGAACAGTGCAAGAAAATGGTTGATGGTTGCTTGCAAAATAAAATGGCGAAAAATTTATTGACCAACAAAGACATGCTTGCTGAATACAGCTTCATCGCAGAATGTTCCGAAACGGGGCTTGAGCTTAAATGCCGCCCGGATGGATTGTTAAAAGAGGCAGGCATTGTGATTGATCTGAAGTCTTGTTTGGATGCATCGCAGCGTGGCTTTGATAAGTCGGTGCGTAATTATAGATATGATTTGCAGGCGTGCTTCTATCGATATGTATTAAAGTTATGCGGTTATGAAACTACAAATTTTATTTTTATCGCAACTGAGAAGAACAGCTATGCCACAGCTTGCTATGAATTATCAGATAAATATAACAAGTATGCCGAAGATGAGATGTTTAAAACATTGCGTAAAATTAAAGTGGCACAAGATACAAACACGTTTGATACCGGGTGGCCTGAACTTGAAACATTACATTTGCCAGCTTATCTCGACGAAAATCACGGCTTATGAGAAATCCCAGTGCAGGGGTGCTGCACACATTTAAAGGAGTTGTAAAATGCAACACATAATAAGCGGCGTGAAAGCGCTATACCCAAGACTAAATGCTACTTACAGGTTTGATCAGGAAGAATATAAGAGCCAAAAATGCTCGCCTGATGCCGAGGGTGCAGCCTACGAAATGTCATTTAATTTGACAGGTGAGCAATGTAAGGAGCTGAACGCCATTTGTATGCAGGCATATAAAAATGCGGCGGCAATGGATGCTAACAGCAAACGCAAGTGGCCTGAACAGCCACTAAGCTTGCCTTACAAGCGAGATGACGCGAAGCAAGGTGATTGGATTGGAAAGGCTAAGTTAAAAGGCGCATATTCAGGCGAAGTTACGAATCCGCCACGCCAAGTAGATGCATCACGAAAGAAGCTGCCAGAAGGCTTTGAGCTTACTACTGGTTCTACTGTGAATATCGCATGCACTGTAGTGCCATATAATACGGGAACGCTCAATGGAGTCTCATTAAGATTACGTGCAGTGCAGGTGTTAGAGTTAGCTGAAAAACAAGAGGCAGATGACCCGTTCACTGAAGTGTCTGGCGGATACTCTGGCGGCGCTTCACCTGTTAATGGTGTTGAGCATGACCCATTTGGATTGCCACCAGCTACGCCAACAGCGTCAAATGATCTGGAAGATGACATTCCATTTTAAATAAACATGCCGTTAGACAGAACTTAATGAGGTTTTGTCTAACGGACACTAAAAGACAATTGTGGAGGGAAAATATGTCATCATTAGATTTAGTAAGGCGTTTAGGTAGAAATGAAGAAAGCGATGAATGCTACACGCCCGCAAATCAAATTGCGCCATTATTTAATTATTTAGACAAGACAAAAACTTATTATGAAGCCACAAGCGGAAAATCTAGTTTAATTTTAGATGCGTTTAATACTAGTGAATATAATATTATTGGAAGCAATGGTGTAGATTTCTTTAACACAACAAAAGATGATGTTTATGATGGTGTAATTACAAATCCACCATATAGCAAAAAAGATGACTTCATTGAGCATTGCTATAGCTTACAAAAGCCTTTTGCTTTATTTTTACCTGTTGCTGCCTTTCAGGGTAAAAGAAGAGGTAATTTATTTATGAGGTATGGCATGTCAGCTTTAGTTTATAATAATAGAGTTGATTTTACTGGTAAAGGTCAGCCTCACTTTGGCAACGCATGGTTTATGTGGGGCTTCATGCCAGATAACACAATACATTGGGTGAATAATCCATCAATAAAAAATTGAGGAAGGAATAAAATGCAAAATACGAAATTTCCAAATGCAAGCTGGGATAGATACTCAGATAAAATTATAAGCGCACTATCATTGAAAAAGACGGCTATAGGTGAATATCATGGTGCTTGCCCGGTATGTCAGGGTGAAGATAGGTTTTGGATAAAGGAAACTGCTGAAAGTGAAGTCATGGTTAGCTGTCGTAAATGCTCAGATTTTGCCGGCATAAAAGATGCGCTGCGAAGGCAGAGGTTATGGCCTGACGAGAATGAGAAGCCTTTGACAAAAGAATACAACATAAGTTGGCCTGAACCAGAGGCAGAAGCCACGCATCCATACTTGGTTAAGAAAAAGATTGGGCTTGGCAATGCATCTATAAAGGGTGACATATTGGTTATCCCTGTCATTAATGCCAAAGGTAAGCGTGTAGGCACGCAGAACATTAATCCGACAGGCGCAAAGAAATTTTCCACTGGTATGCCTGTCGTTGGTAATTTTAGCGTGATTGGCGGCAAATTAGACGATCTTGTTTACATATGTGAAGGGTGGGCAACTGCAATGTCGTGCCATATGGCGACGGGTAGGCCAGCAGTATTTGCATTATCTGCGGGCAATATGACTGCTGTGATAGGTGAGCTGCTAGAGGCACGCCCTAATCTGCGCTTAATTGTTGCGGGTGATAATGACGAGGCAGGCCTAAAGGCCATAGAAAAATGCGTGGCTGATCATGGCGTGCAATCAATTGTGCCTGAGATTGGCGGCTGGGACTTCTCTGATATGTGGATTAATCAGGGCAAAGAGGCGACTGCCAAGGCATTAGAAGTGAAAAGCTTGTTAGATCAGGTGTTCTTTCCGGGTGACGCAGTACCACAGCTAGACAGGAGTTATCTTGTTAAGGGTTGGTTTGGCGCTGGGCAGCTATCAATGGTATATGGGCCAAGCAACGTGGGTAAGTCATTCTTTGTGCAAGATGTGGCTTGGCATGTATCTGCGGGGCAAGATTGGCATGGAAACAAGGTGAAGGGCGGTGTGGTGCTGTTTTTAGCTCTTGAGGGCGGTATGACAACACATAATAGGATTGTGGCCTTACGCCAGCAATATCCAGAGCATGAGGCTAAATTAGCTATGCGTGCATTGCCAGTAAATTTACTTGAGGAAAACGCTGACGTGCAGCTTATCATTGATTTGTGCGAAGAGGTGAAGCGTGCGCACGGCGATATTGCAATGATTATCGTTGATACGCTGTCGAGATCAATGCCGGGCGGCGATGAGAACTCGCCTGCATCTTCAACGGCTGTTATATCTGCGTGTGATAAGATACGCGGCGAGACAGGCGCTCATTTGTTGCTTGTGCATCACTCTGGCAAGAACTTAGACGCAAAGGCTCGCGGGCATAGCTCACTGAGAGCTGCTGTAGAGACTGAGATAGAGCTATCATATGACGAGGCGACAGGCTTGCGCACTGCGTTATCCACCAAGCAGAGAGATTTAGAGGGTGGTCGTAAGTTTCACTTTAAGTTGAATGTCATTGAGCTTGGGCATGACGCCGACGGCGATCCAGTGACAACGTGCGTGATTGTGCCTGCAAGCAGTGATGATGTTGAGAAGGCCAACAAGAAAGCTATCAAGGGTAAGAATCAGATATTATTTAAGACATGCTTCCAGCAGCTAAGAGGCGAGGGCATAGGAATGTCAAACCCTGCTGGCGTGGGTTGGCCTGAACCCAGCACGTTCTGGGTGATTAAAGAGGAGGATATTAAGAAGCATTTCATGGGCAAAGTATCTGGCGTCGCCAACCCATCACAAACCTACAAGCAGTCAATTGCAGGCCTCACGAGTGCGGGTCATATTGTGCAAAATGAGGGCTATATATGGTTTTGCGATGATTTCGGGAAAGTGAGCTAAAATGCAACCTACTAATCACCTACTAATTAGCATTAGTAACAACAATATCAATGACTTAGCCAACCAACTACTAATTGCAATTAGTATATCGTAACCAATCTACTACTAATACTATATACCTTTAGGTATAGTATATTAGTATGTAGTTAAGCGAATAGTATGAGATAGGTAAAATCGGGGTTAAAAATTATGGAGCAAGAGATGAAGAAAAAGATAAACATTAGAACGGCTGGCGGCAAGACCGAGGCAAGCGAGGGCGAAGTGGATCGAGCGATGGTTGGACGGGGTAAGTCGAGGTCTGAGGTATTGGACACGGCTGATCTTTTGATTAACGGGGATAGGGCGAGGCAGTATGGAAGTGCTGCGGAAAACTTCACGACAATTGCTCGCATGTGGAGCGCGTATCTTGGCAGGGATGTAGCTGCATCTGACGTGGCGAACATGATGGCGTTGCTGAAGATTGCGAGGCTGCGCAATGGTGTGCATGAGGATAGCAGCATTGATGGGTGCGGCTATCTTGCGCTGGCTCACGAGTTAGCAAATGAGGTTGGATAGGCTTGAACAACAGCCCTTCATGGGGCATAGTATAGTTAGCGGGTTCTCCTCCTCCCGACGCATTGTTTTGCATTTCAATGCGACGCCCGCTTAACTAGGGCGTGCGGTTGCCTTTCCTCACTGCACGCCCACATAACACGGAGCAAGACATTGTCTGAGTTTATCATCAACTTAACATTAGATTTACATTGTGCTGACAGTGATGATGCAGACCATGAGCTTAACGAGCTGTGCGATTACATAACGGATCGACTTACCATTGTGCCAGCGCAGACTGTACTACAATCATTGGCAGAGGCGCTCATAGAGCTGCATGAGCAAGTGCTAGAGGAAGCAGAGCAGACAGTGCATTGACTTACTGGTGGCATAACAGCGTTGGTATTGCTTATAGATTGCGTGCGATACAACACATTGGCACGCCGTTGCAGGGGCGCGTCCGCGTAAACAAAAGCAAATCTTTAGTCAATACTTTCGGATAAACTGAAAGTTAACATAATATACATTATCGGACATACATAGGTAAATCCACAGTATATCTAATGATTACAATGGGTTAGCCTAATATCAGTCAATATACGGCCAATGTGAGCTATGCGTTGTTCCATTTAGGCGAAACTACACATCTGGCGAAGCGAGGAAGCCCCCCCCGTCAACGGATTCTACGGGGGTAGTGTGTGTGTATAATCTCACGCACACAATTGCCTATATTGCTTATCAAAAAAAAATAATTTAAAGTGTAATGGTGCATTACTCAGACTGCAAAAAGTAATGCACCTACACGGCAACAATTACGAAAGGATAGCCGCGATGAAAAAAGAATTACCAACTGTAGAGTATTTACGCAAGACAATACGTTATGATGCAAAGACGGGCAAAATGTATTGGCTTAAGAGAACCAATGAGCATTACCCGCCTAAAACAGCAAACATTGAAAGATCAATTGAATATTGGAATAATAACTATGCTGGCAAAGAAACTGCAACCTACAAGGACGGCAGAGGTTATTTTAAATGCAGGGTCAACAAGATAGCTTACGGCGCTCACAGAGTTGCTTGGGCATTATACCACGGCAAATGGCCTGATAAGCAAATTGATCATATTAATGGGAATCCATTGGATAACCGCATAAAAAATATGAGAGTTGTTAGTGTGTCTGAAAATGGTAAAAATAAAAAACGCCCTAGCACTAATACTAGCGGAATTATTGGTGTATATTGGAATAAAGCATCATCAAAGTGGGTAGCACAAATAGGCGTTAATCGAAAAACAATTTTTCTTGGAAGTTATGACAATATTACAGACGCAGCAAACGCACGTCAAACTGCCGAAAAAAAATATAATTTTCACCCTAATCACGGGAGATAGGAGAACACCAATGGCAGGCAAAGCGTTACGCAGAAGAATACTTGCTGATGTACTAAGCAAAGGCGGTGCTGAATACTTGTTTGAGCAGATCGCCTCTGGCAATACCCTCACAGCCCTTGCGAAAGAATATGATTGCTCCCGGCAGTATCTCAGCACATCCCTCAAGACTATCCCTGAGTATGGCAACGCCCTATCCAAAGCCCGCCAAGAGGCAGCGGATGCACTCGTAGAGCAAGGTCTAACAATGGTAGATGACTTGGATGGCGGCTCGACTAGCAGTGAAATAGCCGCCACGCGAGAGAAGGTGCAGTGGCGTAAATTCATGGCAGGCTCGTATAACCAAGAGCGATACGGCAATAGACCTCAGACAAACGTGACAATATCTGTGGGTGACATGCATTTAGACGCACTGCGCAAAGTCAATTCCGATTTGGCGGCAATAGACCGCGAGGATCGTGAGCGTGAGGCAAAGACGATTGACGCAGATTACGAGGATGTATCCGATGAGTGACAATCCATTACAAGAGTTTGTCTTGCGTTACCGGGACGATCCAGTGTTATTCGTCAAAGAGGTGCTGGGCGCTACGCCATACGATTATCAGGAAGAGTTCCTGAATGCCATAGCATCTGGCGAGCGTAAAATGTCCGTCAGGTCTGGGCATGGTACAGGTAAGTCAACGTCAGCGTCTTGGGCTATGCTCTGGTTTCTCCTACTGCGTTTCCCAAATAAGGTTGTCGTCACAGCCCCCACGTCCAGCCAATTGTTTGACGCACTGTTTGCCGAGTTAAAACGCTGGATTAACGAGCTGCCACCCCACCTACAGCAATTGCTAACCACCAAATCAGACCGCGTCGAGCTAACGTCGGCAGCATCCGAGGCTTTCATATCAGCCAGAACGTCACGCGCAGAAACGCCAGAGGCACTAGCAGGTGTTCACTCTGAGAATGTTTTATTGGTGGTAGACGAGGCATCTGGTGTGCCTGAGAAAGTTTTTGAGGCTGCGGCTGGCTCAATGTCAGGCCACAGCGCAACCACGCTACTCTTGTCTAACCCCACACGTTCATCAGGCACATTTTACGAGAGCCAAACACGCATGTCCAAGAGCTGGTGGACGCGCAGATGGTCGTGCGTCGATAGCCCGCTTGTATCGACAGAGTTTGTCGAGGAGATGCGTGAGAGATATGGCGAAGAATCAAATGCATTCCGCATACGTGTGCTTGGCGAGTTCCCATTAGCAGACGACGATACGATCATTCCGTTTCACCTTGCCGAAAGTGCAATACATCGTGACATTGAAATTACGCCTGACATTAGGCCAATATGGGGCTTGGATGTCGCAAGGTTTGGTACTGACAAAACTGCGCTATGCAAAAGATATGGCAACGTCGTGACGGATATTGAGGCGTGGCAGGGATTAGACTTAATGCAGACTGTGGGTCGTGTTATGGCTGAATATGAAAATTTATCGCCAAGCCTACGCCCAAACGAAATACTTGTGGATAGTATCGGTGTTGGCGGCGGTGTAGTTGATCGGCTGCGTGAGCTGGGCGCTCCAGTGCGTGGAATTAATGTTGGCGAAGCGCCTGCTATGGGCAAGACTTACATGAACCTACGCAGCGAGTTGTGGTTTAAGACAAAAGCGTGGCTGGAAGACAGGTCATGCAAGCTGCCAAAAAATGATCAGCTCTTAGCCGAGCTAACTGGCATACGATACGCATTTACCAGCGCAGGCAAGATGAAAGCTGAGAGTAAAGACGCCATGCGCAAGCGTGGGCTAAAATCGCCTGACTTGGCAGATGCATTATGTTTAACTATGGCATCAGACGCAGCCACAGCATTGTCTGGCGCAAGCATGAGCTGGAATAGGTCTATCAAGCGCAATCTCAAAGGCATTGCATGAATAAAAAAAAATTCGACAATTTATCACCTAAGATGAAAAATTTAATGATGAACAAGTGGATTAAAAATTATATGAGCCGAGGCCTATCGTTGGAAGATGCACAATTTGCTGCTCGGTGGCGCGCTGGGACGTGGAAGCTATCAGATAGAATGCGTGTTGTACTAGCTAATATGGAAAAATTGTGATAGTTTGTAAAAAATACAACACATAGGCTATAATTATGGCACAAAATAAATTTTTAAGCTTTCTTAACTCGCTAGATAAAGGCGCAAGTGACAGGAATAGCATTACTGAGTTTCTAGCCAACGTCTTAACACCGGGCGACGAAATGGAATACGTTAATGGTCAACTTATGACAACTGGCGGTCAACCTGTAGAAAACATTGGCGATAAAACATATTACGGCACGCTAGGCCAAGCTAACTTTGCTGGCAATGATCCAGTTAAAGATGGTTTATTGTCAAAAATGACTGAAGCGCCTGATAAAGCAGCGAAAAAATTTGGATTGCTAAATAAAGACGTGCAAGTGCCAAGCAGTGATGTTTACAGCTTATTATACGGCGTACAGCCAGATAGTCCTATTATACAAACTACGTTGCCTGACATAACTGACGAGCAAGAGTTCTTTAACTTTGTAGAAAAATACAAGGATGATCCATTGTTTGGTAAATATATGGGTGACATGGAAATGATGCGCAAAGTCTTTGATTTATCTAAGCAGCAGGAATAAACTAATGCCAATTACAACATATGCAGAATTAAAGACAAATATTGCAGATTTTCTTAACCGAGATGACCTAACATCTGTGTCTTCCACGTTTGTCTCACTCGCAGAAGCAGATTTAAACAGGCAAATCCGTCATTGGCGGCAAGAAAAGCGAAGCACAGCCGAGATTGACACGCAATATAGCGCAATACCCGCAGATATGCTCGAAGTTATACGATTTTACATCACAAGCGGAGATACACGCCCACTTGAGTTAATTTCGCAAGCAGAAATGCTTGATCGCAAGTTTAGAAACCTAAACACAAGCGGGCAACCAGCATATTACGCGGTTACGGCAGGTGAATTAGAGGTTTATCCAGTTCCAGACGGCACATATACGTCAGAATTGTATTATTTTGGCAAAACAGACGCATTATCTGACAGTAACACGTCAAATTGGATATTAGAGCATTACCCAGACGCATATTTGTATGGTTCACTCATACATTCTGCGCCATACCTAAAAGATGATGCTAGAATACAAGTATGGGCAGCTTTGTACCAAAATGCAATTGATGCTATAAATCAAGCAAGCGAAAAAGCTAAATTTGGCGGTTCTGGTCGTCGTATGAAAATAAGGGCATATTAAAATGAGTTTTTCTAATACATTCGAGACAACAGTTCTAACGTGGGTGTTTACGACAGGTAGTGCAACACGCCCCACAGCGTGGCATATAGCATTATACACATCAGCCCCAAGCGATACAGGCGGTGGCACAGAAGTGTCTGGCGGTGGATATGGTCGTAAAGCTGTAACATTCACAGTTTCAGGAAATACAGCGTCAAATAACGCAGCTATCGAGTGGGATACAGCCACATCATCATTTGGCACAGTTACACACGTTGGCGTGTTTGATGCTGCATCTGGCGGCAATTTAATTGCGTATGCTGCATTAACAACAAGCAAAACAATTGATACAGGTGATGTTTTTCGCTTACCATCAGGCGATCTTGATATTACGCTAGACTAATGGCTGAATACCGCAGTGGATATGGACGCAGTGCATATGGCTCATATAATTTTGGGCTAGATGGCTTCGTCACGGAAGGCGCTGGCGCAATTGTTACAGTTACGTCAACTGCTGCGGCTTCAGTGCGTGTTAGGTTAAGCGCATCTGACATAATCACAGTGTCCACTACAGCTACGCAAGCGCAAAGAGTACGTGAAGCATCTGCAAGTAGCACAACATCATCAACAACGTCTGGTTCTGCCGAGCGTGTACGTGAAGTTGCATCAGCAATATCCACAATCTCATCTACATCTGCTGTAGGTGCAAGAACACGAACATCAAGCAGTGCAATAACAACAACATCCGCAACCAGCTCAGATATGGTGCGTGTAAGACATGCAATATCAAATATAGCACCATCATCTAGCACAACATCAAACGCAGTTGTTGTATTTAGCAGTGCATCACAAATTAATACAGCATTAAGCACAACTGCTACAGTTAATAGAGTACAATTTTCCGCGTCAGCAATTGCAACAGCATTGTCTACGACATGCCGAGCAATTGAAAAGTGGGAAACAGAACAAAATACACCTGAAATATGGACACCCCTTGAAAAGACACCTGAAACATGGCAAGATGTGTTTAACGCAGCCGATGATTGGTCTGCCACTCCCCCGACATCGAAGGAATGGACAACTGCATCGGCAACCAGTGAAACTTGGGCTAACGCCGCATAGGAGATTAACATGGCTGATACTACAACAACGACATATAGCTTAGTGAAGCCAGAAGTTGGCGCGTCTGAAGATACTTGGGGTACAAAGATAAACACTAACTTAGATAATATTGATAACCTGCTAGACGGGACAACACCTGTCACGGGCATTGATATTAACTCTGGTACGATTGATGGTATTACCTCATTTAGCATGGCAAGTGGCAACGCTACCTTTGCGGACAACTCAAAAGCCATATTCGGTGCTGGGTCTGACCTACAGATTTACCACGATGGGACTAGCAACTCCTCTTACATTAAAGAAACTGGTGCGGGTAGTTTTAATATTGAAGCAACGAATTTATTTTTAAAACGTGAAGGTGGAACAGAAAGTTTTATTGATTGCATTACTAATGGAGCTGTGACTGCTTATTACAACGGCGCACCCAAACTATCCACAACATCAACAGGCATTGACGTAACAGGCACAGTGACCAGCGATGGTCTGACTGTGGATGGTGTTGCAAAAGTGCTTGGAACAGCGGGCAACACTTTTATAATTGCGGACGCTACTGAGACAAACGGTTATCAGCTAAAAGCTAATACAAGTGCTTCTGATGATTATGGCTTTTTAATAGAAAACCTAGCAGGGAAAGACCTTTTTAGAGTTGAAAGTAACAACGACATCAGCTTCTACGAGGACACAGGTACAACTGCTAAGTTCTTCTGGGATGCTAGCGCTGAGAGCTTGGGGATTGGTACGGCGTCTCCTAGTGCGCCAATACAAGTTGTCTCAGCATCAGGGTCAATACCTGCACTAGGTGCGGCTTCGTCTCACGTTGCTATCGGTTCTAGTGGTTTTGGTACGATGATAGGAACTAAAAGCACAGGCGTTGGCTACATCCAACAACAACGGTTTGACGGTACAGCAACTGCTTATGACCTTTCGTTGCAACCTAACGGTGGCAATGTTGGTATTGGTACAGATTCTCCGAGTACATATAGCGGTGCATTGGTTGTTGCTGACGGTACTGCTGGAGGCACAACGCATGTCACCGTTACAAATAATAATGCGAATCAATTTCTTAAACTGGGTGTATCTGGTGATTTGGCGCAAATCGGCTATGATGATGGAGACGGCATAGCTTTTGGTCAGTTTACAAACTCAACTGGCACTTCGTTTTCCTCAGAAGCCATGCGCATCGACTCGTCAGGCAAAGTTGGTATTGGTACGAGTTCGCCTAGTGCTACGATTGATGTAGTTTCGTCAGGTACTAACAGTCAGAATCTTGCAGAGTTTTCTAGTGCTAGTGGGTTACGAGCTAAAATAGCTAGTGATGGTACTGATGACGGCTATATGTATTTGTATAATGCCAGCAATGCTAACACTGTTTCGTTCCGCACTGATGGTAATAATAGCTTTATAAATGGTGGTGGTAATTTTGGTATTGGTACGAGTTCGCCAGCTACAGGTTTAGATGTTGCAACTAGTAATTATACTTATGGCGGCACAACTTATGATATTTACGGAATTATAGGTTTAACAAGTGGTGGTGTACGCTTGGGAGGCGATAGCAGTAATTCTGATTCTGTTATAGGCACTACTGGCACAGGCGATATGCAGTTCGTTACCTACAATGGTTCTGCATGGGGAAGCCGAATGACGTTGGATAACACAGGCAATGTTGGTATTGGTACGAGTTCTCCTAGTTCTAAAATTGATATTGGTACTACTGACTCAACATTGTATTCAGCTAGTTCTTCCACTGGACAAGCTGGAATTGGGGCAACTCTTCAGCTTACAAATTTAGCAACACAAGGTAATGCTGTATCTCAAATATTGTTCAAGATGAATAATGAGCGAGTCATAAATAGAATTGTGTCTAGCTATACAACAACTGCTGATGGGTATCTGGCTTTTGTAACGGAAGGTGCAGGAACTCCAGCAGAACGCATGCGAATCGACTCATCAGGTAACGTTGGTATTGGGACGAGTTCTATTGATCTCACCTCATCAGGAAGGACTGTTGTGCAAGTTGAGGGTAGCAGTAACGCCCTGTTGAGCCTTACGGATGGCACTAGCCGACTCTATTTGCATCAAAAAGGTGGAACTTCTGGGGTTGACATCTGGAACAGCGCAAATAGTTATATGCGTTTTGCAACAAACAACTCAGAAGCCATGCGCATCGACTCATCAGGCAACGTGTTGGTGGGTACTTCTGTGGTCAATCTACACAGCTCATCTACTGAATCAGGCGCAAGACTGTATGATGGCGGCATTGTTACAGCGGGTGCAGGTACTGTTGCATATTTTAATAGGAATGGTGCTGGCGGGGACGGCACTATCATTGACCTCCGCAAAGACGGCGCATCTGTAGGTAGTATTGGGAACTCTGGCGGTGCTATCTATGTTTCTGCACCTTCTGCTGGTGGCTTGAAGTATACTTATCAGAACGGCACAAATGCCGCTATTCAGCCATGTACTACGACAGGAGTCGCAGTCGATGGGACACACGTCCTTGGTACATCAGGCGCTCGCTTCAAAGACCTATACCTATCAGGCGGTGTCTACCTCGGCGGCATTGGGTCGGCAAATGCGCTGGACGATTATGAGGAAGTAACCTTTACTGCAACTTTAAGAGGAAGTGGTTCTGAACCAAGTACGAAAACTACCACGGCAGCTAAAGCTACAAAGATTGGTCGTCTTGTTCATTATGCTATTGGCTTCGAGAATGTTAGCACCGCATCATATTCAGGACATTTAACAGTAGACGGTCTTCCTTATACTAACACTGGGCCAAGGGCGCAAGGAAACATCACAGGCTATAATCTGCTATCTTTTTCTGGGACGCAAGTATTTGCTAATATAGGGGCTTCCCAAACGAAAGTTGAAGCAATGACTATTTCCTCATCAGGCCCGTGGAGTCTTGGTAACCACGATGCTAGATCCTCTGGTGCATATTTATGGATTACTGGAACTTACATTACATCATAACCCTCTCAGAGATTGGGTCGGACAGGTGGCAATAACGCCACGATAAAAACAGGAGGCCAATATGGCACTTACAGAAACACAAATAGAAGATAAGATTGAAGTCGTTGGAGATCACAAGCATGTGCAAGTTCGTACAGCTACAGTGATAGCTAGAGATGGAACAGAAATCAGCCGATCATTCCATCGTCACGTCTTATCTTGCTCAACTAAATCAGATGACACATGGGCAGACACTGACATCAGTGATCAGTCTACCGAAGTGCAAGCTATCTGTAGCGCAGTTTGGACAAGTGCAGTGAAGACTGCATATCAAACAGCAATGGATGCACAAGAAATATAAAAGGAGGCTATTATGCCAAACACACACACATGGTCTATCGCTAACCTAGAGCGGAACACATCTGACAACTCAGTAACAATAGCACACTGGCGTTGCGAAAGCACAGATGGAACAAACACTGCATCAGCATACGGAACTACATCCCATACAGGTGTACCATCAGACGATGATTACATTCCTTACGCTGATCTAACAGAAGCAAACGTATTAGAATGGGTACACGAACAAGTGGTACAAGCTGATACAGAAGCGGCAAATGATGCTAAGATAGCTGAACTTGCAAACCCAACATCCTCAACTGGGATGCCTTGGTAATTTTAACTTAAACATAAAGGAGATCAAAATGGCTGAAGATAAAAAGGTTATTACGATTGATGATAAAGAATACACTGAAGATCAACTCACTGATGCACAGAAAGTTATGATTAATCATATCAATTCTTTGCAACAAAAGATTGGTTCGGCAGAATTTAACTTAGACCAACTTAAAGTTGGCAGAGATGCTTTCACAAAGATGCTACGTGTATCCTTAGATGAAGCAATAATTGAAGCTGAAGAAGCTGCAGAATAATAAATATACACAACAGGGGCGACATGCATTGCCCCTGTTGTTATTTTACTACAAAATGTGTTATAGTCCCATAAGTTTAACGCCATGAGGTCTATATGCCACTTATTCCACTAGATATTCCTTCTGGAGTTTACCGAAACGGAACTGACCTGCAATCTAATGGTCGTTGGCGTGATGCAAATTTAATTCGTTGGATAGATAATACCATGCGCCCAATGGGTGGCTGGCGTGTTCGTTCAGATAATGCATCCACAGCCCCAATACGTGGAATGTTATCTTGGATAGACAATGACAATGATCGCTGGATTACTGGCGGCACATATAATAAATTATATACTTGGAACGCAACAGGCGTAAGATTTGACATAACTCCAACGTCATTTACTGCGGGCAGAGAAGATGCATTAGCATTTACTGGATATAGCGGAAGCTTTTACGGAAGTTATGCTTATGGTATTGAGCGTCCAGACACAGTTAGAATACAGCCAGCAACATCATGGGCATTAGATACGTGGGGCGAAAACCTTGTAGGATGCACAGAAGATGATGGTAAAATATACGAGTGGGCATTGGCTACAGGTACACCAGCCGCAGTTATATCTAACGCTCCAACAAGCAATAGATCATTAGTCGTCACAGAAGAGCGTTTCTTATTTGCTCTTGGTGCGGGTGGAAACCCGCGCAAAGTGCAATGGTCTGATCGTGAAGACAATACAACATGGACGCCCGCAGCGACAAATGAAGCTGGTGATTTAGAGTTAAACACAAGCGGTCAAATCATGGCGGGCATTAAAGTACGCGGTCAAACGCTTATCTTAACCAGCACAGACGCACACGTAGCAAATTATGTAGGCCCACCATATGTTTATGGTATTGAGCGTGTTGGTTCATCATGTGGTTTAGCAGCAAACCAAGCAATAGCCGCAGTTGACGCTGGTGCATTCTGGATGGGCGCACACGCATTCTACAGCTATACAGGTGGAGCTGTGCAAGAAGTGCAAAGTGAAGTTGCGGATTACGTGTTTAGCGATATGAACCGAGCGCAAATAAGTAAAGCATTTGCTGTGACCAACAGTAACTTCGGAGAGATATTCTGGTTTTACCCGTCTGCTGCATCTACAGAAAATGATAGATACGTTGCGTTTAACTATATTGAAAACACATGGTATATTGGCGAATTAGCAAGAACTGCTGGAGTTGACGCTGGTGCATTCAGAAAGCCAATATGGGCAGATGCAGATGACTATAAGATTTACGAGCATGAAATCGGTTACGATTATGGAACATTAACACCATTTGCTGAAACTGGCCCTATTATGCTTGGGTCTGGCGATACAGTAGCATCTGTAACTGAAATGCTACCAGATGAGAGAACGCAAGGTGACGTGAATGTGACATTTAAAACACGCTTCTATCCAAATGGAACTGAACGTGATTACGGGCCATATTCTATGTCTACACCTACATCATTGAGATTTACTGGCAGACAATTAAGGATGCGAGTAAGCGCAGTTGAGCTAGGAGATTGGCGTGTTGGCGTAAATAGATTAGATGTTGTTGCAGGCGGTAGAAGATGACGCAACAGCAAAGGCCACCAGAACCATATGGAGATGATTGGAAAACATGGGGCAGACGCCTCATGCAATTCATGTCCCAAACAAGATCACCTCTTGTTCAACAAACTGGTGGTGAAAGTGCGGCTGACGATGGTACGCTTATGTGGGATAGATCATATGAATACCCAGTTGTAAGTAAAGGCGGAGAGTGGCGTCAAATTGTAGTAGAAGGCGGACACGCTAACTTCACTAAAACATCAGATGTTACACCAACTCTAGCAAATACGGCATACAAGCTGACCTATGATGCACCATCTGGAAATTCAAAGATTACACAAGGCACGCCAGCAAGTAGGATTGTATTTGAAGAGGCTGGAGAATATGTATTATCATTTTCCGCGCAAATATCATCAACAAGCGCAAGCACAGTACACTTTTACTTTTGGCCTAGCATAAATGGCACAGCATCGACAAACGGCGCTATGACAACTGCATTACATCAAAATAATGCTACAGTTGTTATATCACGCACGCAGATATTTACTGTGGCGGCTGGTGATTATTTAGAAGTAAATTATATGATGGATAACACTGACGGATTTTTAAATTACACAGCAGCATCATCTCCAGTGCCAGCAATACCATCTTCAACACTAGCAATTACGAGGACGCATGGATAAAGAATTGCAAAGATGTAGACCTTGGATTGAAGCGGCTTTGGAGTATTCAGGTGGCACGCATGATTTTATTGATGTGGCAGAAGGAATATATAAGGGTACTATGCAGTTGTGGCCTACGCCAAAGGGGTGCATAGTAACAGAAATTGTGGTATATCCACGTAAACGAATGTTAAACGTGTTCCTTGGCGGGGGTGAACTAGATCAGATTTTGGATATGCACCAAGATGTGATACAGTGGGCTAAAGCACAAGGATGCACAGCACTAACCATGACGGGGCGTGTAGGCTGGAAAAAACCATTGGCGAAGCATGGCTGGGATCAGCTACACTCGTCGTATATTAAGGAGTTTGAGTAATGTCAGGCGGAAAAGGCGGATCAACAACATCTAGCGTTGAAATCCCAGAATACATTGAAAAAGCGGCGCAGCGTAACTTAAACAAAGCTGAACGTATTTCCCAACTTGGTTATGTACCATACTATGGCCCAGACGTGGCTGCATTTACTCCGATGCAACAAGCATCATTCCAAAATACGGCTGATGTTGCAGGCGCATTTGGGATGGGGACACCAACAGCTCAACAAGACGTAATGGGTGGTATGGGAGTTCCAACACAATATGCTAATGGCCTCACTGGTTATTCTTCAGCCCCAATATACCAGCAATCACTAAATGAGCTTGCAAGACAAAGGCCAGCACAAAAATCTTACATGGATAGCTTCTTTATTGACCCATATTCTGGTGGCTATGGTTCAAACGCACCTATGCCAATAAATTACAATGATTATATGACGAATGCTGAATCGCAACGCCAAGCCGCAGCGGCGCAACTTCAAGCGGAATCTCGACGTGAAGCTAGAAGTGATGCTAATTATCAAAGATTGTTAGATGAGATGGCAAAGCAATCAGTAAACCCCGACATTAACTATACAAATGGTTTTGTTGCATCAAATGGTCAAACTGTGGGGACATTAGACCCAAGATATGATCCTAACTTCTCAGGTACAACATATTCTGCATCTCCTTTTGAAATTGGGTCAACAACTGCTGGCACTAATTATGCAACATATGATCAATCGCAAGGATTTACAGCACCAGGTATTCTCGGTGTTCTTCAAAACTTAATAAGTCCAAGACCTGAAGATCAATATGACGCAAGCTTCCAAAACCCTAATACAACATCAATTGTTTCAATGGGTTATGACGTTGGTGAAGTTGATCCAGCATTAGCCGCCGCCGCTGGATACACAGATCAAATTGAGAAAAAAGCTGGAGATTATGGAGTATTTAGTGGGCGTGGTATAGATGGGCAAGGAAATCTAGGTGTTGTTGGCGATGTTGCTGGCGCACTTGGGGATTTAGCAGGATTTACTAACTACAATACTCAAGATGTAATAGATCAACGTATAGTTGCAGAAGACGCTAGAATTGCTGACGAAAAGGCGGCTAGAGTTGCGGCGCTGCCTGAATTAACACCAGCAAATGTTGTAGCTCCAGCACCCGCTGTATTACCAGACCAATATGATTTAGCGGCTACGGAGAGTGATAGATTTACACCAGCCCCAGTTGTAAAAGCAGAGCCAGCACCCGTAGTAGTAACCGCCCCAGCTCCTAAAAAGAAAAAAAGTACAAGCTCTGCATTGAAGAAAGAAATGTCTAAACAGCAAAAGAATGTAAGCGCGGTTAAATCAGGTACTTACAAAAGAAGCATGGGCGGATTTTAATTATGACTAATTTTAAAAGAAAAGAGGCTTAACATGGCTGGCGGTGGACAACTTAACCCACAGGGTAACTTCAACGTAAACCAAGCTGCGGCTGGTGGATTACAGCAGGCGATGCTAGGAACACAGCAAGGCATGTTATATAGGCCGCAAGCTGTGCAACCAGTGGGATACCAAGCTCAAACAGCAAACGCTGCTGGATATAACCCAAGTGCAATGACAAGCCAAGGGTTTCAAGCATCACAAGCTGGCTCTCAAGGATTTAATGCTGCTGGCGTTGGTAGCCAAGGGTATCAAGCACAAGGCCCACAAGCTACTGGGTATCTGTCTCTTATACACATCTCCGAGCCCACGAGACAGGCAGAAATCTCGTATGCCGTCTTCTGCTTGAAAA